>Ga0256829_1000638_pt1 | contig 33850 bp, 34 predicted proteins | sample 131447metaG_FD_185979 | JGI IMG/M metagenome (GOLD analysis project Ga0256829, IMG submission 185979) | Hydrothermal vent microbial communities from Lau Basin, Pacific Ocean - 131-447 | ecosystem: Environmental > Aquatic > Marine > Hydrothermal vents | place: Pacific Ocean: Lau Basin | collected... | reverse complement strand
TTCTCGATTTGATTCAAAAAGACGCGTCTCTTTCAGTCGCGGATATCGCAGAACGTGTTGGCCTATCTTCCTCGCCATGCTGGCGTCGAATCAAGCGCATGGAAGAAGCAGGAATCATTCAAGGACGCGTCACACTGCTTGACCGGCAAAGCCTTGGGCTCGGCTTTGAAGTGGTCGCCAACGTCAAACTGGCCTTACCCAGCAAGGAGAATTTGGAGGCGTTTGAGGACCTTGTCCGCAAGTGGCCGGAAGTCATGGAATGCATGACCGTCACCGGCGCGGTCGATTATATCATCCGCGTGACCACAACCGACATGTACGCCTATGATAAGTTCTTGCGCGATAAACTGCTCGGCTCCGCTTTGGTGTCCGATGTTCAATCCCGCATTATTATCAATGTCGCCAAGCGCACAACGGCTGTCCCTCTCGGCTTGGTCAGCGACTACGTCCCAGCTGGGTAGGGATCAACATAAGTCACATGGCCATCAGATTGGCCGTAAATCTCGACCTCGCCATTAGGCCAGGTTTGCAATCGCGCATGCATGTTTCCGCTATTCGGGTCACCGCCGAACAGTGCCTCCGCTTCATAACTAAGCCAGGCCAAAGGCGCAGCTGGTGTCGCGGCCTCACCTGCCGCCTGGAGGGTTCGCATAATCTCTGCGATGACCTCTCGCGGCGGATAAACCAGAAATGCCGAATGGTAGATCACTGTGACCCCTGTCTCGGGGCGGGTCTCGAGGCGCTGCTTTAGCCAAGTCAGTGCATCAGCTTGCTGAACCTTTGTCTGCTCGGCCTGCGCCAGCCGAATGGCCGCATCTAAGCGCGACAAACGCTCCGGCTGATCGGCCCAAGTATAACACTTCAATCGCAGAACCTGCGCCGGGTCTGAAAGATCTATCGGTTTCAGATCACACGCGGCGCGGCTCTCGATCTGAATATCTGCGTCGAGATGCTCTGGCACAGGCGCCCGCCAATCAGACAGCACAGTCACATCACTGTCTCCAGAGCGCGACCAGGTTTCGGTCTCGTAGTTGAAACGATCCCAGTTTTGATTGAGCCCAGCGCTCGCGCCCGTCTCCAACAAATGTAGCGGCATCTGAAAGCGGTGAGCCAGCTTCAGAAAGCCCGGCAGAAAGATGATCGATCGTCGGGTTTCATTGGTTTGCGGCGGGCTTTGGATGAAGGCTTGAACCGCCTCCACATTCGCCGTTAGCCAGGCCTCTGCGCGCGGCCAAATAGCTTCCATATCCCAGTCGGCTTCCCCTTTGGGATACAATTCAGCAAGCTCAGGTGAGGTGCCAGACAAGACCGCGTGATGCAGCGCTCCAGCGAGCCTCAACCCCAATGCGTCTTTGCGCGGATTAGTAGCCCAATCGCCGCATATCACCGCGATCGGACCGCCCGAGCGATAATCGTCGGCAAACTTTCGTTGAAGCGCGGCGGTAAACGGAGAGCCTAGCGCGTCGCACCACTCCGCCTGTTCGACGAAGTGGTCGACTATTTTTGTTTCACCGAGCAAAGCGCGTTACGCTCGCTCAACACACATGGCGATGCCCTCGCCGCCCCCAATGCAGAGCGATGCAACGCCTTTTTTGGCATCACGATCTTCCATTGCCGCCAGGAGCGTGATCAGGATCCGCGCCCCGGAGGCGCCAATAGGGTGGCCCATCGCGCACGCCCCGCCATTCACGTTGACGATATCGTGGCTGATACCCAGCTCTTTCATGGCGATCATCGGGACAACGGCAAACGCCTCATTGATCTCCCAGAGATCGACATCGTTTTTAGACCAGCCCGCTTTAGCAAGCGCCTTTTCCATGGCCGGTACCGGCGCTGTGGTGAAATTCTCTGGCTCATGCGCGTGACTGGATGAGGAGATGATTTTCGCGATCGGCTTAAGCCCGCGCGCGGTCGCGACAGATTCCTTCATCAGAACCAATGCCGCGGCGCCATCGGAAATCGCTGACGCGTTCGCGGCGGTCACGGTGCCGTCTTTGTTGAAGGCTGGGCGCAAAGACGGAATTTTATCCGGACGGGCCGTGCGCGGAAGCTCATCGGTTTCAACCGTAGTTTCGCCTTTGCGGCTCTTGATCGTCACCGGCGCAATCTCGCGCTTGAACTTGCCGCTCTCCGTCGCGTCTTGCGCGCGCTTCAGCGTTTCGAGGGCGTACGCATCCTGTTGTTCGCGGGTGAACTGATACTTTTCAGCGATCATATCGGCGAATGCGCCCATTGGGCCGCCAGCATAGGCATCCGTTAGGCCATCCAATGCCATGTGATCTTTCGCGCCCATATCACCATATTTGTGACCTTGGCGGACATCCAAAAGATGCGGCGCATTGGTCATGCTCTCCATACCGCCAACGATGACGATATCTGCGTCACCTGCGGCGATCGACTGACGCCCCATAACCGCTGCTTGAAGGCCAGAGCCGCACATTTTATTGATCGTGGTCGCCTCGAGGCCTTTGTCCATGCCGGCTTTAAACCCGGCCTGACGCGCTGGCGCCTGACCTTGGCCGGCTGGCAAACAATTGCCCATGATAATCTCGTCGGCCTCGTCCGCCCCAAGACCAGCTTCTGCGACGGCTGCTTTCACTGCAATCGCGCCAAGCTCATTCGCGGACATGCCTGACAAGTCGCCCAGCAATCCGCCCATTGGGGTACGTGCCATTCCAACAATTACAACAGGATCCGTAGCGGTCATGGTAAGCCCTCCTAAAAGCTTTTAATTCATGCTTATTGTGCACCTGCGAACAAATGGAGGTTAAGACCCCCAATCGTCAAGTCATGTCGGATCAGAAAAATCCTGCGCTCGCTTATCTGACCCGCTGCGGCGCTGTCGTATCCAAGGTGACTGCGCGGTCCATAATATCAATTAGCTCGTCATTGATTTCATCCGCCGAATACACTTTGACATGCCGCAGCGATTTCCCGGTGCCTTCGATCCGCTCGAAATAGTCGTTCGCCAATCGTGCGCCCTGCCAGAGCTGCAAATTACACCGATCGGCGTGCGCGATGATCGAGAACACTCGTTCATTTCCACTCCAGCATGGAAATCCCCAAGCAAGCTTCACTGTGAGGTGTGGCCATTGCGTTTTTATGACATTTTCCAAGCCGAGCGCGATGGCGGATTGATGAGATTCCAACCCATCAAAATAGGCACTTACGGTTTTTGGTTTCGGCACTTCCCGCTCCCCATCGTTCGCCCCGGCTACCGTCTATAGCTCAAGGTGCGCCGCACAAACCATAGGGAAATGGCAATATTCTGCGAAAACGAAAAAGGGCGAACCGTAGCTCGCCCTTTCCAGACTTCAGTTTTTTCGCGCTACCAGATACGGATCCGATCCTCTGGCGGCAGATAAAGCTCGTGCTCAGGACCGACATCGAACGCTTCGTACCATTCGTCGAAATTGCGCACGATACCGTTGACGCGGTAGTAAGGCGGGCTGTGCGGGCCGCGAACCAGCTGCTGACGCAGAGCCTCTTCGCGATACTTGTTCCGCCAGACTTGCGCCCACGCCATGAAGAAGCGTTGATCACCGGTCAGGCCATCCAGCACGGGAGCTTCTTCATCGGCGCTAATCTCGCCATCGCCATTGGTATCAAGGCTCATTTTATAGGCTTTGTAGGCCATTGAGAGACCGCCAAGGTCGCCTGTATTCTCGCCGAGTCCGAGGCGTCCATTGACGCAGGTTTCGCCATCATCAAGCGGGCAGAAGCCATTGTACTGACCAACCAAAGCATCGGTGCGCGCAACAAAAGCTTCCTTGTCTTCTGCCGTCCACCAATCGCGTAGAACGCCATCGCCATCAGACTTGGAGCCTTGATCATCGAAGCCGTGACCAATCTCGTGTCCGATCACGCCGCCAATCGCGCCATAATTGATCGCTGGATCGGCATCGATGTTGAAGAAGGGGGGCTGCAAGATCGCCGCTGGAAACACAATCTCGTTTCGCGTTGGCGAGTAATATGCGTTGACCGTTTGCGGCAACATGAACCACTCGGTCTTGTCGATCGGCTGGCCGAGCTTTGCGAGATTGTCCTCAAACGCCCAGCGGTCTGCGACTTGGGCATTTTCAAACGCATTGCTGGAAACGCTCAACCCATCATAGGTCTCGAACTTCTCAGTAAACCCAATTTTGGGCGTGAACTTTGAAAGCTTGTCGCGCGCTTGGACCTTTGTGTCCTCACCCATCCAATCGATTTCATTCAGATTGTCAGACATTGCGAGGCGAAGATTAGCGACGAGCTCATCCATCGCGGCCTTGTTTTCGGCCGGGAAATATCGGTCCGCATAGACTTTGCCGACAGCTTCTCCGAGCGCACCTTCAACCGCAGATACGCCGCGCTTCCAGCGTGGGCGTTGCTCTTCCTGACCGCGCAGCTGTTGATTGAAGAAGGCAAAGCTGGCTTCATCAATTTTGCTCGGTAGAACGCTCGCATTCGATGCGATGAACCGCGCTTTGAGATAGGTTTTCCAGTCTTCCAGATCCGCTGATGCCATCACTTCTGCGATTGCCGCGATCCCGCCGCCGGAGATTTTTTCCAGCTGATCGTCGGTCAAGCCGAGCGTCTCAATCTCTTCTTCGCTTGGCATAACCTGGCTGACCACGAAGAAAGCCTGATCTGCGACGCCGGTTGCATCCAACATCGCCTCAAACGGGAAGGCTCCGCCAAGTTCAAGCAACTCATCCTTGCTGAGTTTATTATAGGTCAGATCGCGATTCCGGTTCATTGTGCGATCCCAATGCGCCTCAGCGATCCGGGTTTCCAAAGCAAGGATGCGCGCGGCGCCGTCGGCGGCATCTTCAGATCCAGCTGCTTCGAGCACAGTGGTCAAAAATGTGAGATAGCCGTCGCGAATCTCTTGGTTCTTTTCATCATCGCCGAGATAGTAAGACCGATCCCCGAGGCCGAGCCCGGACTGAAAGATATAGAAGATATTCTCATCGGTCTTCTTCGCATCAATGCTGACACCGCCGCCGATAGGACTTGCGAACCCGACTGTTGCGAATGCCCGCGCGAGATCTTCCTGGGTTTCAATCTGATCGATTTGGTCGAGATAGGGCTGGACCGGCGCCATGCCAGCAGCTTCGATCGCATCCGTATCAACAAATGCGTTATAAAAAGCCGCGACTTTTCCTTCGAGGGTCGCCGGGTCTGGCTTCGCAGCGGCCAGGTCATCAATGATGAATTTCACCCGCTGCTCAGATTTTTCCCGCAGCAGCGTAAACGATCCATAACGGGTTTGATCGCTTGGGATCTCGAACTCATCATACCATGTTCCATTCACATGATTGAAGAAATCATCGCCCGGATGAACCTCCGCGTTCACCGAATAGAGGTCAAGACCAAAGGCGCCCCAATCGTCACGCGAACTGGTTTCTACAACGCGCTCGGCCGTTGCGGCCTCATAGTCGCCAGAGGGGGTTGCCGTCTCTGAAGTGTTCTGCGCACCGCATGCGCCCAAAGCCAGCGCCGCAGCGCTCGCAAGCCATAGGTTTTTCATTCGTCTCTCCCGGAACGTTTGAATGTTAGGTTGAAGGTGTATGCCTTATTCCGCTGGCATCGGTCGCGGCGTTTCCGCACTGGTTCCGATCAACTCTTCGCTATCGATCGTAACTTCGCCTGAATAGGATTCGCCAATCTTACGATAAGGGCGACCACCCCAACTCCAGCGGAAGACACGGCCAATCTCGACCCCAACCGCGTAAAGCGTTGGCACCAAGAAGAGTGACACAAAGATTGCGAACGCCACCGCGTAGCCCAGTGAAATCACCATCGGCTTGAGGAATTGTGCCTGCATGGAGCGTTCTGCGATCAGAGGCAGAATACCCACAAATGTTGTCACTGAGGTCAGCAAGATCGGACGGAAGCGCGATACACCGGCATCGACCAGGGCTTGCACCGCCCCAGTGCCCTCGGCCCGTTTTCGGTTGACGAAATCGACCAAGACCAAGTTGTCATTGATCACAACACCGGCTGCGGCCGCGATCCCGAAGATCGAGAACATCGCCATCGACGTCCCTGTAATCGCATGCCCAAGGATCGCTCCTGTGACCGCGAACGGGATCGCCGTCATCAACAGCAATGGCTGCGCGTAAGAACGGAAGGCAATCGCCAGGACGATATACATACAGATGATCGCCCCTGCCGCCAGCATTTGCAGCTCGTTGAAGAAGCGTTGCTCCTGTTCAAATCCGCCAGCTGCACCCCGTTCGATATCCGGGAACTGCTTTTCAAAGTCCGGCCAGAAATTGACGTTCATATCGGCCATGACTTGACCGCGCCCGCCGTCACCGAGAACGTCAGCGAAGACTGATACCGACCGTGTCCGGTTGCGGCGCAAGATCCGGTTGATGCCTGGCGCATAGGTAAACTCTGCAACCTGGGTCAGCGGCAACTCACGCCCATCCGCGGTTCGAATGCGCAAATTGTCGATACTATCGAGGTCGGTCCGAGCCGATTTCGGCAAGCGCACCATCACGCGGACATCTTCACCATCGCGCGGCAAACGCTGCACTTCTTCACCGAAATAGGCTTGGCGAATTTGGCGCGAAACATCAGCCAGAGAGACCCCCAAGGCTTCCGCCCCAGGCTTCAGCTCAATGCGAAGCTCGTCCGCCGCAGCAGTGAGGTTGTCGCCGATATCATATGCTGCTGCATAAGTAGCGAGCTGTTCTTGGACGACCGCGGACGCTTCACGCAAGCGATCTAGATCCGGATGGTTCAATGCAAACCGAACGCCGGTATCATTCTCATTGTCTGTGAAGTCAAAACTGACTTCCTCAGCGTCTTGGACCGGGCCAACGAGCTCACGGATCTTTTCTGAGATCTCGCGTGTCGACAGTAATTCCGGACGGTTTTCCGGGGGCACTAGTCCAATCCAAGACTGAATTCGGCTATTAGATGCAACGACTGACGCACCATTGAGAACACCGCCCTCATACCCGCCCTCAGATCGAATGATCTCGCTATTCCATTTTGAATTGAGCTCGACCTCGGCAGCATTGATCCCAGCTTGTAGCTGATCACGCACTTGCAAGGTTCGAGAGAATGGCGTGCCTTCCGGCATTTCGATTGTGACCTGAACCAGATCGCTCTCGATTTCCGGCATGAACTTGAACGGCACGACGCGGTTCGCCACCAGCATGATCGCAAAGGCGAACACGATAAAGAAGAAGACGATTGTCGCGTAGCGCATACGCAATGCGAACTCGAGCACCGGCTTATAAATGTGCTGCGCGAACCAAAGCAGACTGTCAGCGATGCGCTGCTGGAACCGAGCCAGTCCGTTTTGCTTGCTCTTATCCTCTTTCTTCATGTGCGAGAGGTGCGCCGGCAGGATGAACATACACTCGATGATCGAGAATATGAGCGAGGCGATCACAACGAACGTAATCTGCTGGGTGAAGGCTCGGGTCGGTCCGGTCAGCATTGCCCAAGGTGCAAATGCGATAATCGTGGTGATAACCCCGAAAACAACCGGTTTGAATACAAGCTGAGTTCCGACGACAGCGGCGTCGATTCCTTCGCGCCGACCGCTTTCGACTTCGCGGTGGATATTCTCCCCAACCACAATCGCATCATCAACGATCACCCCGATGACCAAGAGAACCGCAAAGGTCGATAGGACATTCCAGGACACGCCGAAGAGAGGCATCAGCATGATGCCACCTGCGAACGCTGTAATAATACCGATCGTCACCCAGAACGCCACGATCGGGCGCAGGAACAAGATCAAGACCAACATCACCAAGACAGCACCGAGCAGGGCTGACTCTGAAATTAGCTGCATCCGTGCCTGGAAGGGCTGCGAATTGTCCCAAAGGATCTCGATTTGCATTCCGTCCGGCAGAATGCCTGTCGCCGGATTGTTCGCGCGATCGATATAGTCGCGGAAACTGTTGGCATAGTTGACGATGTCCATTCGGTCCGGCTGGACCACCATGACAAAGGCGGTCGGGCTGCCATTGTGAGTCGCATTGAGGTCAGCGTCGATAAAGCCATCGATCACTTCAGCGATATCGCCAACACGGATCGTGCCTTGATCATTGGATTGACGCACAATGATCTTTTCGAACTGCTCTTGGGTATCCGCTAGAGCGCGGGCGGTCATCGACACGTCACCCACATTCGAACGGATTTGACCGCCAGATGAATTCAGCGACGACTGGCGAATGGCCTGGGCCACTTCCGAGAAGCTTAGATTGTAGCGCCGCAGCGCATCTTCCGAGATCTCGATCGAGACCTCTTCATCAAGTACGCCTTGAAGAACCGCCAATTCACCGCCGCTAATCTCGGCAATATCATCGCGAACATCATCAGCAACGCGCTTCAACGTCCGCGCATCGACCTCGCCAAAAATCGCCATGCCGAAATACCAATCGCGTTGCTCCCAACGGGTCACTTGCGGCTGGAATGCGGCTTGCGGCAGGTTATTGATCTGATCGACGCGCAGTTTGATCTCATCAATGAAGACCTGCATGTCGATATCATCGCGGCCGCGAATGTTCACAACGGCAAAGCTTTCGCGGGCGATCGAGGTGATCCGATCAAGCCCGTCAATATCGGCGACTGCCTCTTCGATCCGGGTAATGATCTGTTCTTCAACGTCCTGAGGCGAAGCGCCCTGCCAGGACATGGTCACCGACGCTCCAGCGACTGGGACAACCGGGAACATTTCGCGTTCCATTTGGTTGAAGCCGAGAACACCGCCGACAAAGGCGACGACCATTAGAAGGTTAGCAGCAACGGCGTTCCGCGCGAACCAGGATACCATTCCGAACATTATAGGCCTCCGTCACCAGCGCCTGCGACAAGGTCAGTCGAAACATCCGCCATACCCGTGCCAGCGTCATCGTCTTCCTCGGCATTCGCCGCTTCATTGTGATTTTTGATTGAGCCATCTTCCATGCGTTGCAGGATCGTGATGCTCATACCGTCATTCGAGCCACGGATTGGACTGGTGATCGCAAGATCGCCAGGCGCGACATCCGGACTGCGGAACCAGGCGCCATCTGGCGAGCTGAATACCAGATCAACTTCGTAAATCCGCAGCGCACCTTCTGCAGGGTCACCGATAAAGATGTTCTCTCCGCCACGGATGGCTGAACGCGGCGCGACGAGGAGGTCTTCAATTTTGGTTCCGGCAATGTCTGCATTGACGAACAATCCAGGCGCCATTGGCGCGCCATCATCCGAGCCTGCTCCATAAGGGTCATTGAGCTCTGCGATGACGTTGATCAAGCGGGTCTGCGGGTTAACCGCAGCAGATGTCCGCGTGATCCGGCCCGTCCATTGGCGAATCTGACCCGCGACAGCAGCCGAGAATGTCACTTCCGGTCCAGGAGCGGCGGCGGTCTCTGCGAATGCCAAAGGCAGTCCCAGGCGTCCGAGCTCATCATCTGTGATCGGCAAAGCCACTTCCACAATGTCGGTCGCGAAGACGCGGCCGAGAGATTGTCCTGGTGAGGCAAATTGGCCGACATCAACATTCTCTTCGCGAACTCGTCCATCAAACGGCGCCACGACCGCGGTCCGTCCAAGCGCCAGCTGAGCGTCCGCAAGTTGCGCTTTCGCAGACTCCAGAGAGGCGCGGGCTTCGGCCAATTGCGGCTCACGGCGAGCCAGAGGGCTTGAATCTGTAATCCCGAGATTGATCAGGTCTTGGCGCGCAATTTCAGCTTCCGCTTGTTCGCGTGCCAAGCGCTGCTCAGCACTTGCAACGCCTGACTGAGCTCTCACCACCGCAAGCTCATAGTCAGCAACTTCAAGGCGTACCAGGACCTGACCGCGACGGATGAATCCGCCATCGATAAAATCAGGCGACACATAAGAAATACGTCCCGCGATTTGTGGCGCGACAACGATTTCACGCTGCGGGCGAACCTCGCCCTGCGCTGTGACATGGAAGTCCAAGTCTTCTTGGCGAACTTCCTCCGAGAATACCGACAAGCCAGCAAACTTTTCTTCGGCTTGCTCCGGCTCTGGCTTCAAGATCTGAACCGTCATGAATGCGGCGACGGCCATGCCTGCCAGTGCTGCGACTATAATAAAGATTGAAATGATACGGCTCATGGGAGGACTGCCTCTTCGGGGCTATTATTGCTCGCAGCGATCGGTGCGGCCGGGTTTGGAACCGGCAAACCGCCGCCAAGAGCGAGGTGGAAACTAACACGGTTTGACGCACGTGCTGAGCGGGCCGAGATCAAACTGCTCTCAGCGCTCAAACGACGTGTTTGTGAGTCGATCAGGTTAAAGATCGAGACCAAACCGTTGGTATATTGTCGGGTCGCCAGTTCTTCGGCGAGGCGCGCTTCTTCCAAGGCTCGGAACTGCGCATCTTCTTGCAGGGCCAGCAGCGTATCAGCCGCCAATGCGTCTTCAACTTCACGCCAAGCTGTCAGCGTCGTTGCGGCATAGTTTTCAACCGCAGCCCGTGCGCTTGCGACCGCAGCATCACGGTCTGCATCGAGCGAACCGCCATTAAAGATAGGTGCCGCCAAACCGGCGATCAGCCGCGCTGCGACGCGGGTTGGGTCGAGCGCATCGGAAATATCGGTCTCGGTGGTCGAGACCGAACCGGTGAGCCGCAGGCTTGGCAGCATGGCCAGACGGGCCTGTTCGGCGCGCAATCCGGCGGCCATGACACGCGCTTCAGCCGCTGCAATGTCTGGGCGGCGAGTGAGCAAGAGCGTTGGGTTACCGGATGGTGGGATGGCCGACAGTTCAGGTAGCTCAGCCAAGGCATCAAGCTCAGCGCTTGGATAGCGGCCGAGCAGAATTTCCAGTCGGCGTGAGGCGTTCTGGCTAGCCTGGCGCTGCGCCGCAATCGACGCTTCCGCAGACGCTTGCGTTGTACGAGCTGTGCGGACATCAAGCGCAGAAGCGAGACCACGCGACAGACGCCGCTCGGTCAGTTCCAGGGCCCGGCTGCGAGCCTCAAATGTTTCAACTGCGACCCGCTCTTGGGCGAGCGCCGCGTTCAAATCGAACCAAGCCGATGCTGTTTGCGCCGCGAGGGCGAGACGCGCGGAAGCGAGATCGGCTTCGCTGGCGACCAAGTCAGCCTCGGCGGCATTGATACCAGCGCGCAGGCGCCCCCAAAGATCGATATCCCAACTCAGATCCAATCCGACGCCAAAGGTCGTGTCGTCCACGCGGCTGTCGATGGATTCGATATAGTTGCTGGTGCCCCCGGCAGACGCTGAGCCGGAGAGGCTGGGCAGGCTTCGCCCGTAAGTGCTCCGAGCCTGCGCACGGGTCGCCTCAACGGCATAAAACTGAGAACGAATAGACGGATTGGCAGACAGCGCCTCATTCACCAAAGCGACCAGCTTCTCGTCGTCGAACTGGCTCAGCCAATCCGTTTTTGGTGTTTCACCTGCGACACCTGAAGCAGCCCAAACCTCCGGCGCGTCTGGCGCGACCGGGAAAATTGCCTCTGGTTGTCCGCCCAAGCTTGGAACACTCGGAACGCTAGAACACGCGCCCAATGCCAGGAACCCCAAAACTATACCCGCTTGTTTCATAGAAACCTCTTAACCTAGGATCGTCGCTTTACGCCTGGACTATTCGACTGTCAACAAATAATTATCGTTTTTCAATAATGAGCAAGATGCATATACACTTGCCGATTGATACTACCCGTTTATACGCCGGAAGGCACATAACGGACCACAAGATTACCGAAAGTTGAGCGGCGATGTCGCAGAGTAAACCAGAGACCGATGGAGATCCACCGAAGCGGCTGCGAGACTTCCTCGTCCTGACGTCTGGCGGCGTCGCTGTGCTTGCACTTTTGTTTCTGACCGGCGCGATTGGCTTGGTTGAATGGATCACTGGCGCGGTGGTTATGACGGCCGGCGCCTTGGCGTTTTATGTTGGATCTGCGCCCGCATCTCAAAAGATACGCACCGCCGAGGTGCTCGACCCGCCGGAGCGAAAAATCTCTGCTTCTGAAGACACCGCGATAGAGTCCTTTATCGCTGCGCTCCCTCTACCCGCGCTGCTCGTATCCCCAGAAGGCCAGCTCTCCTCGGTCAATGGCCATGCCCGGAGCCTGTTTCGTTTGGAAGCGACCACTGCGAGCCCGCCCGCAGCGCTGCTCCGGCAGCCTGACTTGTTGGCAGCATTGGACCGGGTCGCAGCCGACGGCGCCAATGAACGGGTTGAATTCAGCCAGCACGGAGACGCAGAAGTCTGGATGGCGCATGTCCGGCCGGGCCCGGAAACGAGATCAGTCCTCGCGGTGTTCGAAGACCTGACGGCGGTCCGCCGGGCCGAGAAAGCCCGCGCCGACTTTCTCGCGAATGCGAGCCATGAATTACGCACGCCCCTGACCGCAATTGGCGGCTTTATCGAAACCATGCGCGGCCCCGCCAAAGACGATAAAGAGGCATGGGACGGGTTTCTCGAAATCATGGCGCAGCAAACAGAGCGCATGAAACGCCTTGTCGCTGATCTTTTGTCGCTGTCGCGCATTGAGTTCAGCGAACACCGCGCGCCAAGCACGCAAATTGAATTTGTCGACCTCGCGCGCACGACCAGCTTTGGCCTCAAGCCGATCGCGGAGGAAGCAGGCATCAAGCTGCATTTTGATGCGCCGGACCACGTCATCCATGCCATCGCGGACGATGACGAGATCGCTCAGGTCATCCAGAACCTGGCCAGCAACGCGATTAAATATGCGCGGCGCGGCGGCGAAGTGCAGATCCTGGTCGGGTCCGCCACCACAATGGCCGACGCAGCGATCGCGTGTAGCCGCCAGTCTGAGGAAGCGAAGCGATCTGTTCTCTTGCAGCCTTATGCGGCGTCCGGTGCCCCAGCTTTATGGGTGCGCGTCACAGATGATGGCGCGGGTATTTCAGAAGAACATCTGCCGCGCTTGGGAGAACGGTTTTACCGGGTCGATGAAAGCCGCGGTGGAAAAATTGAAGGCACCGGCCTCGGTCTGGCGATCGTGAAACATATCATGGCCCGCCATCGCGGCGGCTTGGCAGTTGAGAGTTTAGAAGGCCACGGAACCGCATTCGGCGTCTGGATGCCTCGCCTGAAAACCGATGCCAACACCTAGCCCGTATGCGCCGCCACCCGCTGAATCCTTGGTCTCACTGCATTGCGATGATGAGATCGTGCTGGCGGACAAACCAAGCGGACTGCTCAGTGTTCCGGGGCGCGGCCCCGAAAAAGCATTTTGCGCGCAGAGCATTCTGAGCGAACGCCATGGGCCGGTCCTCACCGTCCATCGACTCGACATGGACACGTCAGGATTGATGGTCTTCGCGCGCACCAAGGGTGCCCAACGCACCCTCTCGCGGCAGTTTGAAAAACGAACAGTCGCCAAAACATATGAGGCTCTGGTCGAGGGCAATGTCGCGCAAGACAGTGGCACAATCGATAAAGCGATTGCGAAATACTCGCTGGATCGCCCCCTCCGCCATCTGGATCCTGATGGCCAAACCGCAATCACCCACTGGCGTGTGATCGATCGCACCCCGCAGCAATCTCGCCTACACCTGAAACCTGAGACAGGGCGGTCGCACCAATTGCGATTGCATTTGGCAAGCATTGACCATGCGATTTTAGGCGACGCCTTTTACGGCGACAAAACACGGCATGAGCGGCTCTGTCTGCATGCAAAAACCTTGGAACTCGATCATCCGGGCACGGATACAAGAATGCACTTCTCATCGCCGACACCGTTCTAGAAAACCGGGCGGGGACCCGGCCAACAGTGAATGTCACAAACGTGTAAAGAACGCGATGTAAGAGCGCCAAACCTGAGCGATCGACCATTTCATGCTGCAAACATTAGGATACCTTCCCATCGGATGGTTGCTGCTCGCCCCATTGGCGGCGGCAGCCTTTGTTGCATTTTATTTTGGCCGCCAGCGCATCACGCAGCTTGCCAGTGGACCTGCGAATAGAGCCCGCCTCAATTCACAGCCAAATTTTCATGGCTACTTCCTGGCCGTCGCGACCGTGGTGCCGTCTGCCTTGGTGTTTTTGATCTATTTGATTTTTTCCGATGGATTTGTGCGCAGCAGCCTGATTGCAGAGCTGCCGGATTATCTCATCGCGCGCGGGCCGGAGCAGGTCGATTTCTTTGTCAGCCGCGTCGTTGAGTATTCTCAAGCTGGGAAGGCAAGCGCCACCGGCAACGCCCTGTTCGATACCAGCGTCGAGCGTTTTTCTGTTCTCAAGGGATCGGCGCGGCTTTTTGCGGTCTTCTTCGCAACGCTGGCGGGGGCAGCAGGATTCCTGATTGGCCGGCGCCAGCTGAGCCGAACCTTTCCTGCTCGCTCTTACATGGAATTGTGCATCAAATCCGGTTTGTTCATTTGTGCCGCCATCGCGGTGCTGACCACGGCCGGGATTGTCCTGTCTCTGGTATTCGAAACCGTTCGCTTTTTCAGTCTCCCCGATGGCCCGAACGTTTTAGAATTCTTGTTCGGCACCGACTGGAACGCACAAACCGGCACAAATTTTGGCGCGGTTCCATTGTTTTTTGGAACGCTGATGATTGCGCTACTGGCCATGCTGGTTGCGGTTCCAACCGGTTTGTTCTCCGCGATCTATCTCTCTGAATATGCGAGCCCTCGGTTTCGAGCTTGGGTGAAACCGATTTTGGAACTGCTCGCCGGTATTCCCACCGTGGTTTATGGATTCTTTGCGGCCACCCTGATTGCGCCTCTGGTCCGCGATTTTGGTCAGTGGGTGAACGCCCTCCCGTTTACGCCAGATACGCTGATGGCAGCGCAGCCCACCAGCGCACTGGCGGCAGGATTGGTCATGGGCGTAATGATCATTCCATTCGTTAGCTCGCTCTCAGATGATGTCATCAATGCGGTGCCGCAGTCTTTACGGGACGGCGCCCTGGCGATGGGCGCGACAAAATCAGAGACAATCAAGCAAGTTATTCTGCCCGCCGCTTTGCCGGGAATCACCGCCGCGATCTTGCTGGCAGTGTCACGCGCGATTGGCGAGACGATGATTGTTGTAATGGCCGCTGGTGGCCGGGCCTTGATCACGTTGGACCCAACCTCTGACATAACCACGGTGACGTATCAGATCGTCGCGCTCCTGACCGGAGACACTGCCTTTGATAGCGCCCGCACCGTATCGGCCTTTGCGCTTGGATTCGTTTTGTTTGGGGTGACCCTGCTGTTTAACATCATCGCGCTTCGCGTCGTGCAACGCTACCGAGAAGCCTATGACTAAGCCAGCCGTCTCTTCTCAAGGATTGGCGGAGCGGCGCTTGAAAAAGCGGCATGCTGCCGAGCGCCGATTTAAGCTGTACGGCCAGCTTGCGATTGGCATCGCCATTGGCTTTCTGGCGATATTGCTCGTGTCTATCGCAGGCAAAGCGTTCAATGCCTTTTCGCATCACATGCTGGTTTTGACGATTGACCAAGCGGAGCTTTCCGAGCGCGCAGACTTGACCGTTTCCGACTTAAACCTGGCGACCAGAGACACGCTGCTGAGCGAGTTTCCGGAGATATCAACGGACCGCACGGCGCGGATTGAACTGTTTGGACTGACGACACGTCTTGCCGTGCTGCCATTAACGCAAGACGCGGCGCAGACCCCTAACATGTTTGACGCGCCGGTTGAGACGCGGCTCGCTTTGTCTGATGATCTCGACCTGTACTTGAAAAATGACCTCAAGAACCAACGAGAGATTGAGGTTGGACGCGCCGGAAGATTCGCGGCCCTGGCATCAGGCGCGTTCAGGCTCACCGATGCGGGGCCCGATGGGTTCATCGCATTTCAGGACCTCGTCGATGAACTCCCCGAACCCAGGACCGATATCTTGATCTCATTTTCTGGGGCCTGGTTTGAGTTGATTGAGGTTTCGGGCGCAGCGCTGGAGTTGCGGCACCTGGCGGGTACCCTGCCCGAATTCGGGGAACAGAATGCAAGCCAAATTGAAGCAACCCTTCTGCCGAGCGCAAGTGAAGATCGGAAAGTAACCAACCGCCAAATCGCGTTTGTGATGATGCTGAAGGATCGCAATAAAATCCTGAAACGGTTTAATACCAGCCTGTTCACCAATTCCGATAGCACCTACCCTGAGCTCGCGGGCGCTGCTGCCGCCCTTGTCGGCTCGATGTTCACAATGCTGATCACCGCCTTGTTCGCGATCCCAATTGGTATTCTGGCCGCGGTTTATCTCGAAGAGTTCGCCAGGAAATCGCTGCTGACCAACATTATCGAGGTCAATATCAACAATTTGGCGGCGGTGCCGTCGATCATTTTCGGACTGCTTGGCGCAGCGGTTTTCCTGAACACGTTCGGGCTCCCGCGATCGGTCCCATTGGTGGGCGGATTGGTGCTTGGACTGCTCGTCCTGCCAACCATTATCATCGCTTCGCGCGCGGCATTGCAATCGGTGCCACCATCGGTTCGAGATGCTGCGCTCGGTCTCGGAGCATCGCATTCTCAAGCCGTGTTTCATCATGTCCTGCCCTTGGCAGCGCCAGGTATTTTCACGGGTGCGATCATCGCCATGGCGCGCGCGCTAGGTGAAACGGCGCCTTTGCTTTTGATCGGAATGGTTGCCTTCATCAGCGAGGTGCCGCGCTCGCCCAATGATGAAGCCACGGTTTTACCGGTCTTGATTTATAAGTGGTTTTCCGGCGCCGAACGCGCTTGGGAACCAATGACAGCGGCGGTGATCATCATGCTGCTCACGATTTTGGTGGCGATGAATTTGATTGCGGTTTTGCTGCGGCGTCGGTTTGAGCGGAGATGGTAGTGATGGCAGATACAACCCCTTCTCAGAGTGGATTCGCACCGACGGGATCTGGCATTGGCGGCGCCAAGATTGAATGCCGCGGGATCAATGTCCGCTATCACGACAAAGTCGCGATCCAGGACATCTCGCTCAAGATCAGAGACAAGTCCGTCACCGCTCTGATCGGCCCATCCGGTTGTGGGAAGTCGACCTTTCTACGCTGCCTCAACCGAATGAATGACACGATTGAAGGCGCTGTGGTGGATGGCGAGATCATCATGGATGGCGAGAACATCAACGCGGCAAGCCTTGATCCCGTGACGCTGCGCTCAAAAGTCGGGATGGTGTTTCAAAAACCGAACCCATTCCCGAAATCCGTCTATGACAATATCGCCTATGGTCCCCGCATTCACGGGCTTGCTGGATCTAAAGCAGAACTCGACCAGATTGTTGAAGTCTCGCTCCAAAAGGCTGGTCTCTGGGACGAAGTGAAAGACCGTCTGAATGCGACCGGCACCAGCCTGTCGGGTGGGCAGCAACAGCGACTCTGCATCGCACGCGCCATCGCGATTAGCCCGGAAGTCATTCTGATGGATGAACCGTGCTCAGCGCTTGACCCCATCGCCACAGCGCGGATCGAAGAGCTGATCGATGATTTGCGCCTGCGCTATTGCATCATCATCGTCACTCACTCGATGCAACAAGCGGCACGCGTTTCGCAACGGACTGCTTTCTTCAATCTCGGAGAGCTGGTCGAAGTTGGCGATACCGAAATGATTTTCACCAATCCAGCGAAGCAGCGTACGCAGGACTATATCACAGGCCGGTTTGGCTAAAGGAGACATGCGTGGCAGGACCACAACACATTGTCAGCGCCTATACTGAGGAGCTTGAGCGCCTCTCATCCGATATCCTTCGGATGGGCGGGCTCGCCGAGGCTATGATCAAGGATGCGTCGCGGGCGGTTGTCGCGCGCGATGCAAAACTGGCCGAGCTGGTGATTGATCGCGATTTGGAGATGGATCGCCTCGAGAAAGAGATTGAGCGACAAGCCGTGCGGATGTTGGCGCTTCGCCAGCCCATGGCGGCCGACCTGCGAAACGTAATCGGCGCGATCAAACTCGCGGGTGGAATTGAGCGCATTGGCGATCTCGCCAAGAATATTGCGCGCCGCAGTCTCGCCGTCGTCGATGAAGACGATCGCACAGCCCTGAAAGGGATTGAGCGGATGGGCCAAGCGGTCTCGCGCATGCTGCAGGTTGCCCTGGACGCCTATGCGCGCCGCGATCCGGTCTCCGCGATCAAAGTCTTGCACCAAGATGACGACATCGATAGCCGCTACAATGCGTTGCTGCGCTCCATGCTCGTCTTCATGGCCGAAGCCCCGGACCAAATTGATGCCCGCTCGAATTTTCTGTTCATCGTGAAGAACCTCGAACGTATCGGCGATCATTGTACGAACATCGCCAAGGTTGTTCACTTCATCGCCACGGGCCAGCAGATCACAGAAGCTGAAGCTGGCGCCATCTCGACTAGAACCAAGGAAGCTGAATCATGAAACCGTTCATTGTCATTGCTGAGGACGAACAAGCCGTTTCTGAACTGCTGCGCTACAACCTGGAAGCAGAAGGCTACGAAACCGCGATCGCAAATGATGGCGACGAGGCCATGCTCCTGATCGATGAGCGTATCCCGGACCTGATGCTGCTGGATTGGATGCTGCCTAAGATCTCAGGCATCGAGATTTGCCGCCGGGTTCGCACGCGCCAGGAAACAGCGAACCTTCCGATCATTATGCTGACGGCCCGCACCGAGGAGGCGGATCGTATTCGCGGTCTCGAAACCGGCGCCGATGATTATGTCACCAAGCCTTTTTCAACCAATGAGTTGATGGCCAGAGTGAAGGCGGTGCTTCGGCGCATTCGCCCCGCCCTGATGGATGACCGGATCGAGGTTGGTGATATTCAAATCGATCGCTCGACCCATAGCGTGATGCGCGGCGGCAAAGACATCCATCTCGGGCCCACAGAGTTCAGATTGCTCGAATATTTCGCACAGCATCCCGGCCGCGTCTTCTCACGCGAGCAATTGCTCGATGGTGTCTGGGGATCAGATGTCTATGTCGAAGCGCGCACCGTCGATGTGCATATTGGGCGGCTCCGTAAAGCCCTGATGAGCCAAGGCGGGAACAACCCGATCCGAACCGTTCGTTCGGCGGGCTATTCCTTGCGGGTCGACTAGCGGTCTGCGCCGAAGGCGCGCTTAGGCAGTCTCTGAGACGCGCAACGCCGATACGCGTGAGATCGAGGCTTCGGCCTCGTCGATGATCCGGTCAACAATGTCTTTGACGGGAAGGATATCCTTCACCCCGCCAGCTGACTGCCCCATCGCGAAGCACGACTTGTCCGCATCCAGCCGAGTTTCGTCGGTCACTCCGCCAATGCCGCCAATGACATCGGTTTGAACCGAGAGCGCAGCCTGCATGGGGAAGGGTTGAATTTCGTCCGGACGGGCTTCCCAATCGCGAATGTACTCATTGGTCCGACACCGCATCGGCTTGCCAGAATAGCAGCGTGTCCGCGTCGTATCCGTATCGCCGGCGCCGACAACGGTTTCCTTATAGGATTGCGCGGCATGCGCCTCTGCTGACGCAATAAACCGGGTGCCCATCCAGACCCCAACGGCGCCAAGCGAGAGCGCCGCAGCAAGTCCGCGGCCATCATAGATGCCGCCGGCCGCAACGACAGGAATGTTCACAGCTTCAACCGCTTGCGCGACCAGTGGAAGCGTTCCGACAAGGCCAGTATGGCCGCCGCCTTCACCGCCTTGCAGAATGACTGCATCACAGCCAGCTTGCTCGGCCTTGACCGCATGCTTCACCGCGCCGCCGACCACCATGACTTTCACGCCTGCGTCTTTCAGCTTCTTCATGATGGGCATCGGCACGCCGAGGCCAGCGACAAAGCTGTCGGCACCGCCCTCGATGATCACATCAACGCTTTTCTCGAGGCTGGTCGGATCCGCGGCCAAGAGGTCAACGCCGAACGGTTTGTCAGTCAGCTCTTTGACGTGCGCCATTTGGCTGGCGATGAAATCGGGTGAGGTTCCGGCCATTCCCAAAACCCCGTATCCGCCCGCATTACACATCGCAGCCGCCAGTTCGGCATATGATACGCCGCCCATCCCAGCCAGCATGATCGGGTGTTTGGTCCCAAGAAAATCGCAAAGCGGTGTGTGAATCGCCATAAGTGCCTCCTGTTTCTTGCCTGATAGGAGAGCAACCTTGCGGCAAGACAAGGCATTCCCATGCGGAAATTTGGACGAAAAGGCCTGCCTGCAGTTTCCCCCTGCAATTTATCCGCGATTCCCGTACAATTCGGTCACGCCAATCATGGCGTATCTTCTAGAGGGGAAGAGAGAATGAGCAAGAAACTTTGGATTGCAGCGATCGCTGCGGCCGGTTTGGTCGCTTGTACAGCTGCTGAGGAAGCCGCGGAGTCGACTGCAGACGTCGTCGAAGAAGCTGCAGGTGATGCAGCGGAAGCAACTGGCGAGGCTGTTGAAGCTGCCGCTGACTCAACTGAAGAGGCCGCTGCTGATACAGCAGAAACTGCTTCTGATGCGGTAAGCGACGTCGTAGACGCGGCTGAAGAGACAGCTTCTGACGCTGTTGATGCTGCTGCTGACATGGCTACCGAAGCTGGCGATGCGGTTACCGAAGCTGCCGGAGACATCATGGATGCAGCTGAAGAAGCTGCGGAAGACGCTGTCGAAGCTGTTGAAGAAGAAACAACCGAATAAGGCTGTTTGCTTCACCGAAATAGAAAAGGCCCTGCCAAATGTGCAGGGCCTTTTTTATGTGGAGGGTTTGGGGCGCTAGAAAATCGCGTACCCACCATCGATGATACAAGTCGTTCCCGAATGGTATTTTGAGGCATCACTCGCAAGATACACAGCCATGCCGCCAAAATCTTCCGGTTCGCCCCAGCGCCGGATCGGGACGCGGGTAATGACTTTGGATGTGAACACGTCATTGCCTTGCGCGAGCTCTGTCATGTCGGTGGCGATCCAACCTGGCAGAATTGAATTTGCGCGAATGCCATAGCGACCACACTCAGCTGCAATCCCGCGGATCATGGACGGCAGACCGCCTTTGGTCGCCGCATAGGCTTGATTGCGCGCGGCGCCCTCGATCCCTGCAAGCGATGCGACCCCAACAACAGACCCGCCCGGGTCACCCGCTTTTGCGCGTTCTGTCATGTGCTTCACGCTTTCACGCAAAGTCCAAAAGGCGCCGTCCAAGTTGACTGCCATATTCTTACGCCAGATCTCGGTCGTCATTTCGGTGAAGCTCGGCGCCCCAAAGCCGACCCCAGCATTGGCAAAGCAGCTATCAATCCGGCCGAGGCTGGACACGACGTCTGCTGTGGCATCAATAACTGCCTGCTCGTCGGAAACATCAACCGTCCAGGCTTTCACTTCGCCCGCGCCGAGTTTCGACAGAGACTCAACCGCCGCCGAGTTCGCAGCTTCTTTTCGTCCCCATATCGCGACGCTTGCATTTGAGGCGGCGAGCGCCTCCGCCATACCATAACCAATCCCGCGATTACCGCCGGTGACGAGTGCGACTTTGCCCGTCAAATCAAAAGGCGCATATGCCATTTGTCTTACTCCCAAACTGATTGTGCATCCTCAGTCGGGCGCGTAACGGTAGGGAAAGCAAACGCTAATTAGCGATCAAAATAATCGCTGATGCGAGCTGCTTGCGGACGAAGCCGCGAACGCGGGTATCGCTCCTGCACTTGAACCATCGTAATTCGCTTTCGCTTGCGATCGACCTGAAGGCGAAAGTGGTGAAGAAAATCCATTCCCATCACCATCATTGGTGTGTCGGTGTATCCTAGCGCCTCAAACAAATCTGTTCGCAGGACAGGGATTTTTGTTCTTGCGATGCCAAATTCACCGATCTCAAACTTACGAAACGTGTAGAGGTGGGCCGTCTTGGTCGACAAATCGCTGCCCTGCATGCGCTCTTGCTCATACTCTTCCGGGACGGCTTTTGCCCGGCGCGCGTAAGCCGGATTTACAAAGCTCCGTTCCGCGCCTGTATCGATCAAGGCTAAGCCTCTCACGCCGTTGATCTTGACCGGCACGAAGATCAGACGCTGGTCCTCTTTGTATCGGATCACTGACTTTGGCGCGTTGCGAACACGTCTCGGGCGACCATCATAAAGATGCACCTGCGACTTGCTGAATTCGAAGTCGACAATCGAGGTTTGGAACAGCGAAATCGGTAGGATGCTATGATCAACCGGGAACCGATGACTGGAATTCACTGCGACTCGCACATCCTGCCATGAGCGCTCTCCGACGGTTAGGTGCTGCAGCGTCGTCGTCGGATACTCGCGCAATCCGCCCAGCCCCAATATCCGCGCTTGCACATCGAGGAATTCCGGCGGTTCATGCTCGGTCAGATAATCATCATCGATGAGCGCAACGGTCGCGCCGGTATCGAGCAACGCCGTGGTCGCGATGCCGTTGACTTCGACATTTATGACGGGCCCGATTCGCGTGGTTTCAGCGAACGACAGGGTGCGGTGTTCAGAAGCGTTGGCAAACAGGGTCGTCGACCAGAGCAGGATCGCGCAAACGATCAAAATCAAATCTCTAGTCCGCGGTCTAATGTGCGAACCTAGTTGTACCATTTCGGCAGTATAGCACAAAACTGGATGCTTACGCGAATTCATCCGACCCGACCGCGTTTCGAAGCGGTTTTTGCGCCAGGAAGGCTTCCAGGTTTTCAAGAAAGACTTGATCAGTTCTGACTTTAGAGCCTTCGGTCAGTGCAGAGATGTGCGGGGTCAGCGTAATCTTTGGATGCGACCAGATAACGTGCTCTGCGGGCAAAGGCTCTTCCCTCACTACATCGAGATAAGCGGCGGCGGGGCGGCCCTGATCGAGCGCGCTCAACAATGCCGTCTCATCGACGAGACCGCCGCGTCCAACATTGATGAACAGGCTGTCTTCCTTCATCGCGCTGAAAACCGCATCGCCGGCCATATTTTCGGTCGCGGGCGTGAGCGGCAGGCTGAGCAAGACGACATCCGCCTCGCCGAGCAAACCCGGAACCGCATCAGGGGTCGCAATACGGTTGGCCGCAGGATCTTCCCCGCCGCTGCGTCGGACACCGGTCACATCGCACCCGAGCGCGCGCAATCGCCGACCACAGGCTTGCCCAATCGCGCCAAATCCGATGATCAGCCATTTGGTGCCGGCCAATTCGCGGAACGGCAAACGCGTCCAGTTTTTCTCTGCCTGGGCGCGGCGTCGACGCGCGCCGCCCTGAAAAAAGTCGAGCCCGGACCACAGCACCCATTCTGCTATGGCTTCTGACTGTTCGTGGCTTCCGGAGAACAGGTCCGCCTTTTTACCGACCGCCTGGATTAGCGGATGCTCCACGCCTGCCGCGGAGGATTGGAACCATTCAAGGCGCTCAAATCCCATGAGTGTTTGAAAGAATGTGGTCACGGCGGGACTGAAATACGCGTCCTGCGTTCCGTAAGCGATTGCGCCCTCTGCCTCACTCTCGCCCCAAGGATGCTTCAGGTGTCCTTCATCATCTAGGACTAAGGGTGAAATTTGGCTGGAGAATCTCTTCAACGCGTCCTCGACCCGGGCAAAGGATTTTGCATGAATCAAAAGGTGCCGCATCGCGCTCTCCTCGCAGGGATTGTTTTTGGGGTTTCAGCTTTGTTGCCAGCTCTTCCGGCGCAAGGCCAGACCAGCGTCCAGTCACAAGATTATTATCGGGACGTCACCGCCCTGGCCGAAGTGCTTGGCAAGGCGCACGCAATTCGCGTGGCCTGCAATGGACGCAACGATCAATATTGGCGCAGCTATATGCTTCGCCTGCTCGAGCTCGAAGCCCCGTATCAAGGCGGCCTGCGTCGATCATTGGTCAACGGATTTAATGCCGGTTTCTCGTGGGGCAGTGATTTACACCCTGCTTGCGACAGCAACGCCGTGAGCGCGGAAAAAACCTATGCCGCCGAAGGGCGAGACCTGTCGGCGCGTTTGGTGCAATCCAACATCCCTGGTGCCAATCCAGTCGCGCCCAGACCGCGTTAGTCGTCACGCACCACGCGCGCTTTACCGCGGCCATGTGCGAGCGCTTTGATCGCGCCTCGAAACGTCCGCACTTCCTGCGTCGTCCAATTCCCGCGAATGAAAGCGTTGCGGATATTGGTCTTCATCAGCGGGGTTTTGTCAGGTGGATAAAAGTACCCTGCCCGCTCAAGCTCTTCTTCCAAATGCTCGAACATGCGGATGAGATCTTCTTTCGATGCCGGGGGTTCGACGCCGGCTTTCTCGCCCTCCCAGCGTCCAACCGCGCCCTGACTTGCGCCCCAGCTGGCACAAAACACACCTACCGCTTGGGCTAAATTCAGGGACGCGAAACTGGGATTCACCGGATAGGTGAGAATCGCATCCGCCAGCCCGACCACTTCACTCGGCAATCCGTGATTCTCTGCGCCGAAAAGAATGCCTGTCTTTTGCGCCCGCGCCTGGATCAACTGTACGCCGCCAGCCGCGTCCACGACGTCTTTTTCCATGCCGCGCGGGCGTGCGGTCGTCGCCAAGACCGTGCCAAGATCTGCGAGCGCCGCTTCTACGGTCTCGAAAACGCCAACGCTCACACCTGCCTGAAACGCCCCGGCTGACAGGGTATCAGCGGCAGGATTGGGCCAACCATCCCGGGGCGAGACCAGCCGCAACTCAGTCAGACCGAAGTTCAACATGGCGCGCGCGGCCGATCCGATATTTTCGCCAAGTTGTGGACGGTGAAGAATGATTATGGGCGCAGAAGATGTCATGGCGCCCCACCTGCCTCATCCGATTGTTATTGGTCAACCAATCGAAAGCCGCAGGTCCCCTTTTGACGCCGCTGGTAGACCTGCTATAGGCGGCCCCAAACCTATAAAGGCAAAGGACTTCCTCTCATGGCAAAGATCAAGGTCGAAAACCCAATCGTTGAAATGGACGGCGATGAAATGACCCGCATCATCTGGCAGATGATCAAGGACAAGCTCATCAACCCCTATCTCGATGTAGACCTGAAATATTACGACCTTTCGATTGAATCGCGGGACGAAACAGACGACCAAATCACCATCGACGCTGCGAACGCGACGAAACAGTATGGCGTTGCCGTCAAGTGCGCGACCATCACGCCAGACGAAGCGCGCGTTGAAGAGTTTGGTCTGAAGAAAATGTGGCGCAGCCCGAACGGCACGATCCGCAACATTCTCGGCGGCGTTGTCTTCCGTGAGCCAATCGTCATCAACAATGTGCCACGTCTTGTTCCAGGTTGGACGCAGCCTGTTGTGGTTGGCCGTCACGCCTTTGGTGACCAGTATAAAGCGACTGACTTCCTGGTCCCTGGCGCCGGTAAGCTGACCATGAAATGGGAAGCCGCTGACGGGTCTGACAGCCAAGAGTTTGAAGTCTTCGACTTCCCTGAAGCCGGTATCGCGATGGGGATGTACAATCTGGATCAATCGATCCGCGATTTCGCGCGCGCCAGCATGAATTACGGCCTGCAGCGCAAATGGCCGGTCTATCTCTCAACCAAGAACACCATCATGAAAAAGTATGATGGCCGTTTCAAAGACATCTTCCAGGAAGTCTTCGACACTGAGTTTAAAGACGCCTTCGCAGAATTTGGCGGCACCTATGAGCACCGTCTCATCGACGACATGGTGGCAGCTGCGATGAAATGGTCTGGCGGCTATGTCTGGGCGTGTAAGAACTATGATGGCGACGTGCAGTCTGACACCGTCGCACAAGGCTACGGCTCTCTCGGCCTGATGACCTCTGTTCTGATGACCCCCGATGGCAAGACGGTTGAAGCCGAAGCGGCGCACGGCACCGTGACCCGTCACTACCGCAACCACCAGAAAGGCGAAGCGACCTCAACCAACTCAATCGCTTCGATCTTCGCGTGGACGCGCGGCCTGCAGCATCGCGGCCGGATGGACAACACGCCAGAGGTGACGGCCTTTGCCCAAAAGCTCGAAGACACGATCATCAAGACCGTTGAAGGCGGCCAGATGACGAAAGACCTCGCGCTTCTGGTTGGTCCAGAGCAAGAGTGGCTGACCACTGAGGGCTTCCTCAATGCGGTTGGCGACAATTTCGAAAAAGCGATGTCTGCTGGCTAATGTCGGTCGACGCATCTGAAATAAAAATTCGCCGCGCCGAGATCGGAGAGGAAGAAACCCTCGCCGCCATCGGCGCGGCAACCTTTTTAGAAGCCTTCCCGTTTGACATAAAAGGCCCGGCCCTGGTCGAGCATTGCCGCGTCCAGCATAGTGTAGAAGTCTACCGCAAATTTTTGGAGGCGAGTGACCCACGCTATGCGTGTTGGTTGGTCGAGTATGCGCCGACGAGCGCTCCGATTGGCTACGCCGTGGCGTGTCCTCCTGACTTGCCGCAAGAGACCGGCGAAAACGATATTGAGCTAAAGCGCATTTATGTGTTCTCGCGCTTCCATGGCACCGGCGCAGGCAAAGAGCTTAACCGCCTGGTTGATCTGCATGGTCAGAGCTTGAACTGCCCGAAAATATATCTCGGCACCTATGAAGAAAACCACCGCGCCGTCGCCTTCTACAAACGCGAAGGCTACGCCCAAGTGGGTACGCGGCAGTTTCAAGTTGGCGAAGAAGTCTATGACGACATCGTCATGGCAAAATCGCTTTAAGCGCTAAGATCAAACCTGTGAAACGGGCCAGCGAAAACCGTCTGGCCCATCTTCGATTGTGACGTCCTAGTAGAGATTGCGACGATCGCGTCTGTCTTCACGGCGGTCTTGAACATTTTCCAAACGGTCAACCCGGTCTTCAACGCGGTCCAGTGGTCCATTGTTTACAGCGCGGTCGCGGCGGTCTTCCCGGCGGTCGATGACGTTTTCGCGCCGGTCGATGCGATCTTCGACGCGATCCCAATAAGAGCCCTGCTTGATTACCCCCTGGCGTTCGAGTCGATCCAGGCGATTGTCCAAGCGCTCGAAGCGTTCGGCCGGCCCGGCGAGAGCAACGGGCGCCGCCAAAGCAGAAATGATGGCGATAGAAGTCAGTTTAATCATGCGGTCCTCCATTTTGTGTTCGCATGGAGGGTCAAACGAATGACGCGCAAAGGTCCGTCGAAAAATATTCAATAAAATCAACTATGAACAGGTGTTCAGTTTCAACAAAGAAAACTCCGACGCATCAAGGATGATCGGGTATAACAAAGCAGAGATAAGATCCATGAGAGGAAGCTTTGCTGTGATTCAAAAAGCAATTTCGATTGTTTTGTCTGCTGGACTGCTCGTTGCGTGCACCAGTCAAAACAAAGCCAGCGACGCCGCATCCACGCAATGGATCAGCATCTTTGATGGTGAAAGCCTGTCTGGATGGACCCCGAAAATCAACGGACACGCGCTCGGCGAAGATCCCGCACGAATATTCAGGGTCGAAAATGGCGAACTCCACGTCACGTATGAGGATATGGCCGAATTCGACAATGCGTTCGGACACCTCTTCCTCGATGAGGAGTTGGCGAACTATCGTTTGCGATTTGAATATCGATTTTTAGACGCCCAGAAACCCGGCGGACCACCTTGGGCGTATATGAATAGCGGTGTTATGGTGCATGCACAGGCGCCGACAACACTGCGACAGGATCAGGCTTTCCCGGTCTCCCTCGAGGCCCAACTGCTGGGCACATCTGAGCAAACCCCTGGCCGCACGACGGCGAATATTTGCACGCCTGGAACGCACATTGTGTTGGATGGCACCCTGACCAAACAGCACTGTGTGACCTCTCAAACCCCAGCGGCAGCCGCGGGGACCTGGGTTTCCTTCGAGGTCGAAGTTCGAGGCTCAACCCGAACGCGCTTGATGATCGATGACACGGAAGCGTTCGTGTTCACTGAACCACAATTTGATACAACAGATCCAGATGTTGTGCGCTTGGGTCTGCAAGGCCCTGTCAATCAAGGCTACATAGCCCTTCAGGCGGAAAGTCACCCGGTCGCATTTCGGAACATCGAACTGATGCGCCTGGATTAAGCGGAAAGCTCGATCCGGTAGCTCTCGATCACAGTGTTCGCGAGCAGCTTTTCGCACATATCTTTCACGCGCGCTTCGGCATCAGCTTCAGATACGCCTTCAAGATCAAGCTCAATGACTTTCCCGATCCGGGCATTGGCCACTTCGCCGAATCCCATGCGCCCGAGAGAATCCACAACCGCTTTACCCTGCGGGTCGAGAACGCCTGGTTTTAGACCGACATGGACGATGGCTTTCATTTGCTCGCTCCTGAAATATCAACGACGTTGGCGCCTTGCTGCGATTCTTTGATAATGCCGAGGCGACGTGCCACCTCTGAATAAGCTTCGGTGACGCCGCCAAGATCCCGGCGGAATCGGTCCTTATCGAGCTTTTCATTGGTCTCTAGGTCCCAGAGACGACAGCTATCCGGACTGATCTCATCGGCGAGGATCACGCGTTGCATATCATTCTCGAAAAACCGGCCAAATTCGAGTTTGAAATCGACCAGTTTGATTCCGACGCCAGCAAACAGGCCGGACATGAAATCATTCACCCGCAAGGAGAGCGCGATCAGTTCGTCCATCTCATGCGGCTGCGCCCAGCTAAAGGCCGCGATATGCTCTTCTGAGACAAGCGGATCGCCCAAAGCGTCATCTTTCAAGCAAAACTCGACAATTGCGCGCGGCAATTGTGTGCCTTCCGCGATGCCGAGGCGTTTTGACATGGTTCCAGCTGCGACATTGCGTACGATCACTTCCAGCGGGATGATCTCGACCTTCTTGATCAATTGCTCACGCATGTTGAGGCGTTTGATGAAGTGGTTCGGAATTCCGACACCGCCAAGGCGGGTCATCATGAACTCTGAGATGCGGTTGTTCAGAACGCCTTTGCCATCCAAAACTGCTTTCTTTTCAGCGTTGAAGGCGGTCGCATCATCTTTGAAATACTGGATCAGCGTGTTTGGCTCAGGCCCCTCATACAGAATCTTGGCCTTGCCTTCATAGATCATTCGTTTGCGTGACATCGCGCTTTCCCTCGAGCGTGTGATGGTGGGCCGACTCACCCACCCGCAGCATCAGGCGCTTCCCTTACGCGAAACCCGCTGTTTAGGCAAAAGGCTTCTTGCACCAATGCCCCCATCATCCCTATATCAGCGACGGAAACAGAATATCTCGCACAAGGTTGAATACATATGTCTTCATTTGACGATCGCGAACGCGCCGAAGAAGCTAAATTCGCAATGGACGAAGCGACCGAATTTAAGGTCATGGCGCGCCGCAACAAACTGCTCGGACTTTGGGCAGCTGAGCTGATGGACCTACACGGTGCAGATGCCGAAGCTTATGCCAAAACTGTCGTCCTCTCTGACCTCGAAGAGGCGGGTGATGATGATGTCTTCAGAAAAGTCCGCGGCGACCTAGATAAGGCAGGTGTTGAACGCACCGATACGCGTATTCGCGACCATATGGCAGAGCTCCTGCCGGTTGCGCGCGAACAGGTGATGAAAGAAGCGGAGTAATCCATGTCAGACGATGTCCATACCTCGATCGACAATGCCGTGAAGGGCAATGACGTATTGCTGTTCATGAAAGGCACCCCAACCTTCCCGCAATGCGGGTTTAGCTCTGTGGTTGTGCAAGTGCTGGATTATCTCGGGGTCGAGTACCAGGCCGTAAATGTCTTGGAGAACCAAGATGTTCGGGAAGGCGTCAAGGCCTATTCCGATTGGCCAACCATCCCTCAGCTCTACGTTAAGGGTGAGTTTGTCGGCGGCTGCGACATCGTCAAAGAAATGTTCGAGGCGGGTGAGCTGAAAGAGTATTTCGACGAAAAAGGCATTGAGATGGAAGCGGCCTGATGCGGCGACATCTCGAACCTGGTCCGGACCATCCGATCACGATCGAACCAAAAGATACGCCCGTCAGTGTAAAGCTGGCGGGCGATATTGTTTTGGTGTCTCAAACGCATTTGGAGCTGCGCGAGGCCGCTTATCCCCCAGTGGCCTATCTGCCGCGAACGGATATCGACCTGTCGCGTCTGATACGCTCTGATCATACAAGCTGGTGCCCCTATAAGGGTGAGGCGACCTATTTCCATTTGCAGACCGCCAGCGGCGAGATCATCGAAAATGCGATCTGGACCTATGAGACGCCATTTCCCGCTGTCGCAGCCATCAAAGATGCCCTCGCAATCTATCCAAACAAAGTCGATGCGATAGAGATCGGCGGTCGGGGCAAGTCTCCGCCCTCATCCTGAGCGAAGTCGAAGGAGAAGGGTGGCACCGATCACAGGCCTATCCTTCGACTTCGCTCAGGATGAGCCTCAAACACTCGGCTCTGCAGCCCGCTCAAACCGCGAAGAAGAACAAATAAATACAAGCGATCAGGGGCAATAGTCCCATCGCGAACATGATCCGTATGAATTTGTAATGCCCCACCCAGGCATCGATCTTTGCGTCCCCGCTCTCGCGCGTTTCCGTCTCCAGGTCGATCCAGTCATGTTTTTTGCTGAACGTGTCGGACACAATGTACTGATCGAGCGAGTCTTCAAAAAACCGGTGCCCGAAATAGAAGCTGATTGAGTAAGCGATGATGCCAAGCATCACGATGATCAACCAACCGACCCAGCCCATGCCGCCGTCCGCTTCGATCACGTCCCAAAAGGCGAACCCGGTGCCCAGGCCGATCACCCCAGCGGCAAAGACGATCAGCCATAACCGTCCCGTATTTGGATCTCGCGCACCCTCACCCATGAACCGCGCTCCTTTTCAAATGCGCTCGCAGCGTATAACAGCGCGGCCATGACGACCACCCTCGACCGCCCCGCACCGATTAAACCGAATGCCATCCCAAAAGTTGGGATTGTCTCTTTGGGTTGCCCAAAAGCCCTCGTCGATTCGGAGCGGATCGTGACCCGTCTGCGCGCCGAAGGCTACCAAATCAGTCCGGATTATTCAGGCGCCGACCTTGTCCTGGTCAACACGTGCGGCTTTCTCGACAGCGCCCGAGAGGAAAGCCTCGATGCGATTGGCGAGGCGATTGAGGCGAATGGCAAAGTCATCGTGACGGGCTGCCTTGGCGCTGAACCGGAAGTGATCGAGAAAGCGCATCCCAAGGTGCTCGCAGTGACCGGGCCGCATCAATATGAGCAGGTCATGGATGCGGTGCATGAAAACCTGACGCCGCCGCACAATCCGCACACAGATCTTGTCCCTGAAAGCGGTTTGCGGCTAACCCCGCGCCACTATGCCTATTTGAAGATCTCTGAGGGCTGCAACAATCGCTGTAGCTTTTGCATCATCCCGAAATTGCGCGGGGACCTCGCGTCGCGCCCCATCCATCATGTCTTGATTGAGGCGGAGCAATTGGTTCGCGCTGGGGTCAAAGAGCTTCTTGTTATCAGCCAGGATACCAGCGCCTACGGCCTGGATCTTAAATATGCGCCGCAGACCTGGCAGGGTGAGGAGTATGAGACCCGTTTTCTGGACCTCGCCCGCGGCCTCTCCTCCCTCGGTGTGTGGACGCGGATGCACTATGTTTATCCCTATCCGCACGTCGACAAGTTTATCCCGCTGATGGCGGAAGGTGCGATTACGCCTTATCTCGACATTCCGTTCCAGCATGCGAGCGCGAACGTTCTAAAGGCGATGAAACGCCCAGCAAAACAGGACCGCGTATTGGAGCGTATCCAGCAATGGCGCCGCGACGTGCCAGATCTCGCCATTCGCTCAACCTTCATTGTCGGCTTCCCGGGCGAAACCGAAGAAGACTTTCAAATCCTGCTCGACTTCATCCGCGAGGCAAAGATCGATCGCGCCGGCTGCTTCAAGTATGAGAACGTTGCCCATGCCGACAGCCGAGACCTACCGGGCCACATTCCAGAAGAGATCAAAGAAGAGCGCTGGCATCGCTTCATGGAAACGCAGGCGGAAATCTCAGCCGCCCGCGCCGCCGCGCAGATCGGCACCACGCAAGATGTCATTGTCGACGGACCAAGTGATGAAGCTGGTGAATTTCTGGCGCGCTCGAAAGCTGATGCGCCTGAGATTGATGGTGTAGTCTATCTAAAGTCCGAAACCGCGCTCCAGCCAGGCGATATCGTCCCCGCGAAGATCATTGATGCGGATGCCTACGATCTGTACGGCGACGCGATTTAGGGTTCGCTCGCCTTTGATTTTGAAAAACCTCCAGGTTCGCCTTAAACAGTAAGCCCCTTCGTCGAACCAAAACAGGTGAGCGTTATGCTGCCACCCCTGATCATTTTAGATGTCCAAGACGCGATCAATCAGCCGGTCTGGGATGGAAAGAACAATCCCAGCTACATCGATGCGATTGAACGTCTATTGATGGCTTGGCGCGATCGCGATGGACACGTCGTTCACGTCAAACATGATGAGGCCAATCCAAACTCGAGCTATCACACGCATGGTCCTTGGAACGGAATTCAAGACCGAGTGGCACCCCGTGACCATGAGACGGTTGTCAGCAAAACCCAGAATTGCGCCTTTATCGGGACAGATCTGCATGATGTTCTTAGCACATTGGGGGCGGATCAGTTCGTGCTCACCGGCGTGGTAATCCATAATAGTATGGACGCTACGATCCGCGCGGGGAAAGCCTTGGGATACCAGATCCTTCTTCCTCAAGATGGAACGACCGCGGTCCCAGTGGTCGATCACAAGGGAAAAACCTGGCCCGCCCAAGATGTCTTCGATTTGTCTTTGGCTTTGCTGGGCGGTGAGTATGCAGAGGTCACCTCAACGGAGGCGGTTCTGAAAGCCTTCGCAGACAGAGATTGAGCCCGGCTGTTCCTCAGCGCATAACTGCAGTAGGCTCCTCTCATGACGCAAAGGAGCTCCCGATCGATGCGAACCAAAATCTTTGCCTTAGGGGCCGCCGCTTGTTTCCTGTACTCGGGTGTTATGGCGCAAGATAATCCCGATCCGGTCCCGTTTGCTGAGGTTCCTGCGCCCGAAGATTCTGGGGCGATCCAGTTATATGACGGCGCTGCGCCTGGCTCTGAAGATTCAGCCCTCCAAGAAGTCTGGCGCAATGCCGGCACCGAACGCTGGGCCACGAACGTCTCTGTGCCAACGCTTCTGCCTGTTTTGCCAGAAGATCCTGACGCGACCCGCGCGGCGGTGATCGTTATTCCAGGCGGCGGGTTTCAGTTCGTCTCTATGGACAATGAAGGCTACCCAATTGCCGAGTGGCTCGCCGAACGCGGTATCGCAGCCTTTGTCTTGAAGTATCGCACGATGGAAACCCCAACCGAAGCGGGCGATTTCGGTGCCTTTATGAGTGCGCTTTGGGCGCCGCAACCAGGCGATCCGCAGGTTGATGTAACGCAAGGCATTCCGTTCGCTGTCGCCGATGCGCAGACAGCTCTAAGCCTAGTAAGAACCCAGTCCGACACCTGGGGCTATGATGCCGACAAGATCGGTATGCTCGGTTTCTCTGCAGGTGCGATCACAGCCTTGGGCGTCACGATGTCCGGCGAGGACGGCGCGCCGAAGCCGAACTATCTCGGTTACATTTATGGCCCGATGAACACTGTCGAGGTGCCCGGGCAAGCCCCGCCTATGTTTGCTGCACTGGCAGCCGATGATGGCCTCTTTGCAGGCCAAGGCTTTGGCATTGTCGAAGCCTGGCAGTCAGCCGGCGTTCCGGTTGAGCTTCATTATTACCAGTCCGGCGGACATGGCTTTGGCAGCTACAAACGCGGCGTCCCAGCCGATGACTGGTTCGATCAATTTGTCGGATGGATGGAGGCGCAAGATCTGCTCACGCCTCCCGCCAAAGAGTAGCTATTCCTCAGATTCGAAGACCTCTTCGAGGAATTCAGCCTGCGCGCGATAGTAGAACAAACGGTTTGAAAGCTTCCGCCACCCATGTCCCTCATCCTCAATGCGGATGTATGGCGCATCGATGCCATTTGCGCGCAAGGTCTTCACCATCACTTCGGTTTCATAAATGTCGATCCGCGGATCTTGAACACCGTGCGAGAAGAGGAC
>Ga0256829_1000637_pt1 | contig 33853 bp, 34 predicted proteins | sample 131447metaG_FD_185979 | JGI IMG/M metagenome (GOLD analysis project Ga0256829, IMG submission 185979) | Hydrothermal vent microbial communities from Lau Basin, Pacific Ocean - 131-447 | ecosystem: Environmental > Aquatic > Marine > Hydrothermal vents | place: Pacific Ocean: Lau Basin | collected... | reverse complement strand
AATCCGCATGAAATATGATACATTCGTTATATTTCATGTTTTCGCTACAGGATTGGAGAATGGATAATTAGAGAGGATAATTAGAAAATTTCAACTAAGAATTGACAATCTCGGAAATTGGATAATTTTTTTAAGAATCTCCGCATATCCAAACCGGTATTATGTCAGGCGAAAGAAGGAATGTATATATGGTTTCTGGAGGTGTAACAAAATTTGCTAAAGCCACCCCCAATATGGATTTTAGATTGAGAGTTAAAAAGGCCTTTGATTATGCGATGAATGACATAAATGCAGATTTGAGTATGATAGATGGATCAGTGGCATCTTATTTTTCAGATCATTTTCAGCGCCAGTTGATGTCCGGAATAATGGTGCAGGACTACCTTGGATTAACGCCCAAACCCAGCAAGAGGATAGAGGGTGGTGGAGCAACAGGTGGCCTGGCTTTTCAGACAGGCTACGAAGAAATTGCATCCGGAAGAATGGACACCTGTGTGGTATATGGATTTGAAACGATGTCACACGTTAATACATGGAAGGGTAATGAATTCATTGCCCTAGCCAGTGATACCAACTTTGACTACCCTGTCGGAGGTTTTTACACCGGATACTATGCAATGATGGCCGTCAGACACATGTATGAATTTGGCACAACAGTAGAGCAACTTGCACAGGTTTCCGTTAAGAACCACGGAAATGCTATTTATAACCCTTACTCACAGAGCCCCATGAAACTCACCGTTGAAGACGTCAGGAACTCACCAATGGTTTCATATCCCTTAACACGGCTCGATATATGTACGATGTCTGATGGAGCTGCCGTGGCCATACTTGCATCAGAGGAGAAGGCATTTGAACTGACAGATCACCCCATTCTTATCAAGGGTATTGGAACAGGTACTGACAGCATGAGGTTATCAGATAGACCATTTGGGAAGGTCCCCCTTCTCCCAAACGAAAAGGAGAGCGACTACAGGAATCTAAAGTATCCCGGTGTTCACTCTTTCAGGGCCGGTAGAACGGCAGCAAAGGAAGCTTATGAAATGGCCGGAATTACCGATCCTCTCAAGGAGATTGATGCAGTTGAACTGCATGATGCGTATACCTCATCCGAAATACAGACCTATGAGGATCTCGGGCTCTGCAAGTATGGGGAAGGTGGTCAATTTGTAGAAGAGGGGAAAGCAGATATCAACGGAGAGGTGGCCGTTAATTTCTCGGGTGGTCTGCTCGCTAGTGGGCATCCAGTTGGTGCCACAGGAATAATGCAGGCTGTTTTTATGTTCTGGCAGCTCCAGCGATCCATAAAAAAGCATTTCGGAAACGACAAACTTCAGTTGACCAATCCGAAGAGAGGTCTGATTCACAGTCATGCTGGAACTGGAACATATGTAACTGTTACTGTTATGGAGGCGGTACGATGACCATTAACCCCAACGCAAAAATGCCAGAGTCTCAGCAAGGCACCGAGGTTTATAACTTCGATCCACTTATTGTGAAATATCACTACGAGATAGATTATATCCACAGCTACGCTCAGGATTCGGAATTCTTTAAGGCGCTTGGGCAAAAAAAGCTTCTTGGCAGCAAGTGCAAGAAGTGTGGATATGTCTATGCAACGCCTAGGGCCCACTGTATGATGTGTGGGGCGGAGACAGAATGGTATGAGCTTCCCAAGGAAGGTAGGATCCACTCGTTCACCACCTGCTACTTTGGGAGTGAAGAGTTTCTTCCCGAAACACCGTTTCATCTGGTGCTCGTAGAATTTGATGGTGTTAACTCACTGTTTCTGGGAAGGCTGATCGGTGCTGATACTGAGGATCTCTACATTGGAATGCCCATAAGAGCCAAGTTCAGAAGGAATCTTAAAATCAGCCCAACAGACGTGTACTTTGTTCCCACAGAGGAAGCGGGTAAGAAAAAATAATATCAGAAGATATGCTATAAAAAACGAAAATTTTATTTTCCGACTTTTTTTAGGGTGTTGATCAGTTTGGCAGATTTTTCTAACCACAACAAAGATGTTTTCTTGGTTTCCATTGATAAGATGATCGATCGTGGAGCTCTCATGTCCAGGTACAGCAGATCCTCAGAACTTGATATTCGAGAGGTCTACAAACACGAGTTCAAAGATAATCCCAACAGGGGGCGTAATTTTTACAGGAGAATCTTCTCTGAGTATGGTGATGAAAGTATCGCAGAACTGGTTACAGCTCAAGTGGGTATCCAGAACATCTCCAATATTGCCTCAAAATATATAGAAGAAAACCGGATCGGCCTCTCGTATCTAGAAAAATCTTCACGCTACGTGGAATATGATGCCAAGAAAAATGGTGAGTACCTTTACTTAAAAGGCGAGTCGCTGGGCTTTTCTGGAAGCATATCAGAACGATATGAAGAATACTGTGATACTCTTTTCCAGACATATTCTGATTACAGAGAGAAAGTTTATCTTCATCTTGAGAAGATGTTTCCATTTGAAAAATTTTCTGAGGAATATCCCCCTGAAGAAAGTGATGCTTTGTTGAAGAAGGCCTACACAAGGGCGCTGAAGTCCCGCGTCCTAGATGAGATCCGTTCACTGTTGCCCTCATCAACACTCACTAACCTGGGGGTGAGTGGAAACGGTAGGGCGTTTCATCATTTGATAATAAAACTTTACAATTCAGAACTTCCTGAACTTCAGAGAATCGGGGAAGAGCTTTTCTTGGAGCTTAAAAAAGAACTCCCAGAACTGATCGACGATGTGAACTCTCAGCATTCCGTTTCACTTGCGAATTATCTCAAGGAGAGGGATAGGGAAACCTGCGCAACTCTCACTTCCTACGACGGACACCTCGTTTCACTGAGGAACTATCTTCCAGAAAGAGAGGCACTTGCCCGTGTTTATGAAGCAAGAAATTTTCTGCTGGATTGCAATAAAGTTCAAGCCGCACACGAAAGGGACGATGGTTCTTTTGTTCTACGTGATTCATTCATCAGGAATAACAGGAGGGATAAACCTGGAAGGTGGTATGAATTCGTTCCATATACATTCATCATAAACACTAACTACGGTGCTTTCAGGGAACTCCAACGCCACAGAATGCTTTCGATAGTGAGGCGCAAACTTACACCACTCTATGGATATGATATTCCACCGATAATCAGAAGCATCCCTGAGCTTAGGGAGAGATTTACCTCCATAATGGATCGAGCGCTCTCGATATGGAAGATGATAAAAAACACAAACGGAGAATCTGTCGCTCAGTATACTGTGCCATTTGGGTATAGGTATCCTGTCATACTCCACGCCAACCTGAGAGAGTTGTGCTATTTTGTTGAGTTGAGGAGTACCCCTCAGGCGCATTATGATCTGAGAATGATCGCTCAGGATATATATGGTAGCATCAAAAGAGTACATCCAACCCTATCAAAAATAATAAAATTCGTTGACTTGCATGACTATCCACTTGGCAGGATGCGTTCAGAGATCAAAAAAGAGCGCAAACGCAGGATGAGCGAATAGGAGGGAATTTCACTCAGAAACTTACGATTTCAGTGGGAATAAGATCCCACTCAGAGTACTCTTTTATTATCTCGCTCATAATGCGATGCACCCTGTTGAGGCACATCGAGGGTACTATGAATGACATCAGGTAATCTCTACCGATCATGCGTTGGGCGAGACTTATTATTCCTATATTGAGCTCTGTTGCTCTGCTAACCAGCCTGTTAATAACGGGGTTCGAATAGGTCATCCGGAAAACATTGTCGCTTGAAGATATTTCCTGGAGAAGGGGGCTGGGGCGTAGAACCTTTGACTTCTCATAATATATAGCGTGGGCGCTCTTTTCCTCGAGATATTTGACCTCTCTTATCCAATTATTCCCAAATGTTGAAACTACAGGATCCTTTTCAAGCTCCATCTCTTTCGGAGGTATTTTCATCTGATATTCCAGGTAGGTAACTGGAACCTCCTCGTTCACATTTGACATGATTTCAATTAGCCCAGGATTCTTCTCAAACGATTCCAAGAAAAGGGATTGTGGGTTTCCATCTTCCTTGTATATTAAGTTTCTAAATCGGAGTAAATCTGATCGATGCATTCTGAAGATAATGTGTTCTATTCCATCAACGGTGAGAATGGCATCAATAACCACGGATGGTATGTCCACCAATTTTGTGAAAAATTGTGAAGTGTTTTCGTCCAGGTCATTATCCAGTACATACCAACCATTCCCATCATATTCGCCAATTGAATTCAGGGCTTTCTGCTCCTCTTCGGTCATCTCAGGATCGATTGGGATGTTTACGAGTCTAAAAACACCTTCAGATCCTTTCCTGAACTTTGATATGTAGGTTGTTCCAAATTTTCGGGATAGATCGCCCAGATTGCCCTTTTCGGTTCTTGATAGGATACCCATATAGGTAAGGGATGATGCGAACTCTTTTATAAACATAAATAGGTAATGGCTCCAATTTTATAAGGATACCGATGAATAAAACAGATTCAAACTCAAGGGGAATCTCCTTCAGAACATTGTATAGGCAGAACGTTTACCCATGAACTGCAGATCAGGCTTAGTATCCGTATTGGATTGTATAGGAATCCTGTACCAAGGCGAATTTTGATATGCCAAATGAATCAAGTGCGCCTGTTAACACCATTCTCAGCAATTAGTTCTCACTTGTCTTTTCCTGGGAAGATTTTTGTTACTCATTTATGCCATACGAATTCGATTTTGCTCCTTCTTAGGAATGTGCAGCGGGTAGAGAAGTCAAAAAGGTTTATATAGAAGAACATATTTAACTGCTCGAATAGAGGTGCATTAAAGATGTTAGGTGGACAGGTACCAATTTTAGTACTGAAAGAAGGAACCACAAGGGAACAGGGGAAGAATGCTCAGCGTAACAATATTGAAGCTGCTAAGGCCATCGCTGATGCAATTCGAACCACGTTGGGTCCCAAGGGTATGGATAAGATGCTTGTAGATTCTATAGGTGATATTGTTGTTTCCAATGATGGAGCCACAATCCTAAAAGAGATGGATGTGGAGCATCCTACTGCGAAGATGATTGTTGAGGTGGCAAAATCGCAGGACGTTTCTGTGGGAGATGGTACCACCACTGCCGTTATACTTGCTGGAGAACTCCTGAAACAGGCCGAATCCTTGCTTGATCAGGGAGTTCACTCAACAGTGATAACCAACGGATACCATATGGCAGTTGAAGAAACTAAGAAACTTCTCGAGAAGAACGCCATCAAGACGACTGATGACGAGACACTTAAAAAAGTCGCTCTTACCGCTCTCTCTGGAAAGAGTACCGGTCCTTCAAATGAATTCTTGGCAGAGCTGGTGGTTAAAGCTGTGAATGCGGTATCCGAAAAGAGAGACGGACGGACTGTTGTTGAACCGTCAAATATAAAAGTTGATAAGAAGAGTGGTGGTGGAGTTCTCGACACACAACTTGTATCTGGAATCGTCATTGACAAGGAAAAGGTCCACGCTAAGATGCCGTCTGTCGTAAAGGATGCAAAGATTGCGCTCATTGACTCCGCACTGGAGATCAAAAAGACTGAAATCGAAGCAAAGGTACAGATAACCGATCCATCCAAAATACAGGATTTCCTCGATCAGGAATCGGATACTTTCAGATCCATGGTGGATAAGATAAAGGCGAGTGGGGCAAACGTTGTTTTCTGCCAGAAGGGAATAGAAGATCTCGCGCAGCATTATCTTGCAAAGGCAGGTATCTATGCGGTACGCAGGGTGAAGAAGAGTGACATGGAGAAACTTGCAAAGGCCACAGGCGCACGCGTGATAACCAATCTGGACGATCTATCACCGGAAGTGCTCGGGAAATCAAGCAAGGTCGAGGAGAGGAAAATAGGAGACGACAGAATGACCTTTGTCACCGGCTGTGCTAACCCCAAAGCAATCAGTATTCTGATCCGGGGAGCTACTGAACATGTAACATCCGAGATAGAGAGAAGCCTCAATGATGCCATACGTGTGGTTTCAATAACCAAGGAAGACGGCAAGTACCTTATCGGTGGTGGAGCAATAGAAACTGAGCTATCTCTGCATCTAAGGACTTTTGCGAACAGCGTCGGAGGTAGAGAGCAGCTTGCGGTTGAGGCATTTTCCAGAGCCATAGAAGTGATTCCCAGAACCCTAGCAGAGAACGCTGGAATGGATCCAATCAACACTTTGATTCAGTTGAAGTCCGAGCATGAGAAGGGTAACAAATCCTTTGGTGTTTCTGTGAACGAGAACAAGATCGCTGACATGTCGAAATATGGGATATTTGATCCGTTGAAGGTTAAGAGACATGCGATCGAAGGAGCTGTCGAGGTTGCCACAATGATACTCCGGATCGACGATGTTATTGCCAGTAAGAAGTCCTCCAGTCCTCCCGGTGGTGGACAGATGGGAGGAGCTGGTGGAATGGGTGGACCGGGCGGAATGCCACCATACTAAACCCATTTTCTTAAATTTTTTCATTTTCAAGAATAATATCCCTTTTTGTTCTTACCTGTTATGAAAAAATTGTATGTGAAGAATTCAAAAGTTCAATGCTCACTTATGCTGAGAAAAATAAGAACACTGTTTGTTATGGCTATGCGATAGCTGAGGAATTCGCCCATGCTGCAATTCTACGACAAAACAAGTTATATCTTATGGTGGAATGAAGCATCCTACTTCGTGAGGAGTTTCGCCTTATGTAGGTAACCATCCAAAACGCAACGCTCTGAAAATCTTTTTCAGAACACGCATATGGTACCCTTCATAGATTATCACTAAATAGGGCTGAATGTTCATTGCCTTATGATGTGCAGATCTCCGACTCTTTTTACTGATAAACTTTCCCTATATATTTACAGTATCCACGGAATTGTGCATTGAAAAGGATGTAACATCTGGAACATATCGTTAATTTAATCTTGGCACTTTTACACCGCTTCAGTTTTCTGATTAGCTACCTGTCATTGATCTCGATTAGATTTGTGGAATGTTTGAAACCTTTTCGGTTATTCTTTTAAGCAAAGCAAAGAGAATTGAAAATTTTAATCTAAAGTTTATTTATATTAAAGCTATTGCGGGTCGGTGATTAGTTGAACCTCTATGAATACATGGGAAAGGAGCTTTTCAGGGAATATGGAGTACCCACACCTAATGGCTATGTTGTGGAGTCTCAGAGTGATCTTAAGCCTGTTACACATCCAGTTGTTGTCAAATCTCAGATATTGCTGGGAGGAAGGGGTAAATCTGGTGGAATAAAATTTGCCAATAACGATGAAGAATTAAAGAATTATACTCAACAGCTGTTAGGCTCACAGGTAAGGGGTTACACGGTTACAAAACTTCTTATAGAAGATAAGATAGAAATTGAAAAAGAGATCTATGTGAGTATTGCTCTGAACAGGGCCGAGAGAAAACCCATCATCATTGCCAGTCCTAATGGTGGTGTTGAGATAGAATCGGTTCCAGAGAACAAAATAATAAAAGTCCTCATTGATCCATTGCTTGGATACTCACCTTTCATAGGTAGGCAAATAACTGAGTTCTTAGAACTGGACAAAGAGAAGAGCCGACAGTTTATGAAAATAGTTGAGTCTCTCTATCGTCTTTTCAAAGCTGAGGACTGCGAGCTTGTTGAGATAAATCCTCTGGTCATAACAAAGGATGGAAAGATTATCGCTGCGGATTCGAAAGTCATAATCAACAATGATGCCCTCTATCGACATAGAGAGATTAATGTTACCGATCCTGAGAAAACCCCCCTTGAAATTGAGGCACAGGAGAAGGGTTACGCTTTCGTTGAGCTGCAGGGTGATATTGGAGTTATTGCCAATGGGGCAGGTCTCACGATGGCAACACTTGATGCCTTGACGCTTCACAGGGGAAGACCGAGGAACTTTTTAGATCTCGGAGGAACTGATTCTGTTGATATTGTGGTCAATGCTTTTGATCTGGTTCTTAAAGCTAAACCGGTTGCGATTCTCGTAAATATTTTTGGTGGTGTTACTAAGTGCGATACCGTTGCTAATGGAATAGTAGAAGCAAAAAAAAGATTCAACATTAAGCAGCCGATAGTGGTTAGACTTAGCGGAGTCAACGAAGAGGAAGGAAGGGGTATTTTGAAGGAAAATGGAATCGATGCATTCTCGCAGATGATGCCCGCTATTGAGGCCGTTGTTAAGAAGGTAGGTGAGAACTAAAATGCCTAGTTACGTCGATGAAAACACGAGAGTTATCGTTCAGGGAATCACTGGACACCAGGGATCATTCCACACGATTCAGATGTTGAAGTTCGGTACTAAGGTCGTTGCTGGAGTTACTCCTGGTAAAAAGGGATCAAAGTTCGAGGGAATTCCTATAGTGAATTCAGTTAAGGAAGCGATGGAGTACGAACCAAATGCAACAATGATTGCTGTACCAGCACCCTTTGTGAAGGATGCTGCCTACGAAGCAATCGACGCCGGTATAAAACTAATCTACATACTGACGGAGAAAGTTCCTTTCCACGATACTTTGGATATATATCATCAAGCCCGTGTTCGAGGAATAACGCTTATAGGTCCAAATGGCCCTGGCATCACCCGACCCGGTTACACGAAAATCGGCATAATGCCAAACCAGATATTTAGGAAAGGTTCAGTTGCAGTAGCTTCTCGCAGTGGAACTCTAACCTATGAAATAGTAGATGCAATCACAAGAAATGGTTTCGGTGAAAGTACAGTTATAGGGCTTGGAGGTGACCCGGTAGTCGGCCTCACGTTCGTTGAAGTTCTTAAGGTATTTGAAGAAGATCCTGACACAGAGCAGATCGTACTCGTTGGGGAGATTGGCGGGAGCAACGAAGAACGCGCAGCTGAATATATAAAGAAGCACGTGAGCAAGAAGGTTGTTGCATACATTGCCGGAAGAAGCGCACCCCCTGGAAAGAGGATGGGGCACGCAGGAGCCATCATAGAAAGAGGGGTGGGAACTGCAGAATCCAAAATAAAAGCTTTCAATGATGCTGGTGTTAAAGTGGCAGAGTATCCTGACGACATTCCTGAATTGCTTAGGGAGTGAATGAAGTGAAGAGAGATATTGTATCTGTGCTTGATATGAAAGATGATCTCGAGGACTTGATAGACCTTTCTATTGAGATGAAGAAGAACCGATATAAAAGGTACGTTGAACTTGATAACAGGGTTCTCGCCCTTATTTTCGAAAAACCTTCTACAAGAACGCGTGTTTCATTTGAAACAGCGATGGATCAGCTAGGAGGCCATTCCATATATCTGAACCCGAACGATATGCAACTTGGAAGGGGCGAAACAATCTCCGATACAGCGAAGGTATTATCTGGCTTCGTTGATGCCATCGCATACAGATCCTTCAGCCATTCAAACGTGGAAGAACTGGCTAAAAATGCAACGATACCTGTGATCAATGCTCTCGATGATAAAGAACACCCTGTTCAGATAATAGCCGATCTGATGACTATAAAGGAGGAAAGGGGTAGACTCCGTGGCTTGAAGATGGTCTACGTTGGCGATGGCAACAATATGGCCCACTCTCTTCTGCTGGCATCTGCGATAGTTGGGATGAATATAACGGTGTCCTGCCCCCACGGATACGAGCCTGACGATTTCTATGTAAACAAAGCTAAAGAAATCGCTAGATCATCTGGTTCGCAAGTTATGGTCTCACACACACCTGAGTCTGATGTCCGTGATGCTGATGTAATATACACAGATGTGTGGACATCTATGGGAGAAGAGGCCGAGCGCGAGAAAAGAGAAAATGATTTCAAGGAATTCCAGGTAAACGGTAAACTTGTCTCACAAGCGAAGAGTGACTTTATTTTCCTTCACTGCCTTCCCGCGCATAGGGGTCTGGAAGTTACTCCTGATGTGATAGATGGTGAACACAGTCGTGTGTTTCAGGAAGCCGAGAACAGACTTCACACGGAAAAGGCTGTTCTGTTCAAACTGATTGCCAGGTAACTCCCCCATCAAACTGTTTTTATTTTTTTCTTGAAAATGAACTTTTCAGGCTTTCCACCAATAATTTATTTATATCTTTAAAGCAAAGCAATGTTCAGGTTTTTGAGAATAAATGGTTTGGGACACCCGATTAAGCATATTAATAGATTAACTGAGTAAATGTCTACAGGATCTTGGTTAGGAACCTAATGGTGGTGTTCGTGCATCCTTGCAGCTATATCCTTTGTTATCTCAGGCAGCATGTTGTTCTTGAATGATTCAATAGCCTGTTTAAGGGTAAGGCCATTTCCATCATACACGGTCATGCGATTCTTTGTAAATGTAAAAGCGTGAGGGCCTATGTGTCCAACGATAATGGACGTAACACCTTTCTTGTAGACTGTGGACAACATAACTATCCCTCTGGAGGATTCAGCAGTCAGTGCTGGATTATCAAATCTCTCCACGATCTCATAGTTCTTTTCTGAGTCCACTATGACAATTTCCTTCCCCTCGCCTGCACCACCAACGTGATTACCATCGATAACCAGTGCAATTTTCATAAACGATAATCCTCCCTTGGTTCAAAAAGTTATTCTGGATGAGATATGATGAATTCTTATGAATTAAGAAGGATCACTTTAACATTCTGGGGTAACATAAGTCCTCCTGCAACCAGATCTTGATCCCTTCGAGAAATCTATGAAGATGTTTATCCTCCTTTACTGATGATCAACCCTATCTCCTTTATGGTTCATGGATCCTCCTAACCTAAAAGTCCCCTGAACACTTCCTCCGAATTCATAGGATGTAATTCATTGGGAGTTTATTGTTTACCCCCAAAGGGTTCAATAGATTCATTAAGAAGAACTTCCCATCCCTTTTTCAGGTCCGGTAGTTTCACTCTGATATGGCGCAATATTATCGGTTATATGATCTTATTAATTTTCTGGCTCGTTGAAGTATGATAAACCATGTACACACGTAAGCTGCTAGTGATAGAAGTGGAGACTCACCAGATCAGAGTGAGCATTGCTACCATGATGGATAAATTGGTACCCGAAATCAACTGTGAACTTGATATTAATTTTAAAGTAAACCGCCACGCAGGGAAAGACACGATCTCGGTAAGGAAGGGAACTAGAAAAAACGTGTCGTCGAATGCGGCGAAAATGGAACACCTTTATGTGATGAATTTACAAAAGATTTAATTAGACTTTGATTTATCACTGATTATCAGATAGGGGAAAATAATGTCATCTAGTTTTAAGCTTGGAAAAATTATGGTTGTTGCTGTGGTTCTGTTAATGTTTTTGATGGTCTTTGCACCCACTCAGTTTGGTAATGACGCTCTCGGCAATTCCCAATCTACTCACCCTGCGCAAGAAGCGACTTCTCAGACTCTCTACAATATTACCTTTACTGAAACAGGCCTCCCCTCGAATTATGGTTACTACTGGGTGGTGATATTGGACAACATTACCAAGAAATCCTCCACCCCATCGGTCAGTTTTTCTGTTTCCGATGGCCCACATAATTACTCCGTTCTTTCGACCAATAACTATCAACCGCTTGTCGGGAACGGGACTGTTTTTGTTAACGGTTCTAACAAACATGTTGTTGTAGATTTCCATCCAAAGTTTTTGCTCGTTTCTTTCGCTATAACAAATTACAGTAAGATCAGGATATCTTCTGGGATCGCCTGGTGGGCGGTTAATTTTAGCGGAACGGTTAAGCGGTCTGAAAGTAGTTACATTAATTTCACCGTATATCCGGGGCATTATACTTATACCATTACACCACCTGCTGGTTATATCTCATCTCCCAGTATGGGGGTGCTGAACGTGAATTCTTCCAACGTTTTCGTTAACGTAACGATGAAGAACACCCTGTATGCTGTTACTTTCCGTGAGACTGGATTGCCTCAATTTAATACCAACAATGTTGCTTCAGAATGGGGAATAAAGATTGCTGGTAACGTACATACTCCTATCATTAGATACGTTAAAAGCCCGAATCTGACTTTCTATTTTTCTAAGGGTACTTACAATTACACGATAATAGCTCCTGAAGGGTACTATGCAGCACCTGCATCGGGCTCATTTTTTGTGAACTCTTCAGCTTCCATAATCTCCGTATCATTTTTTTCCAAGCTTTATCTTCTGGTTTTTCACGAGACCGGTTTGCCGTTCTACTCTGAGAAATCTTTCGGCACGGAGTGGGGCGTTATGGTTCAGAATGCCTCGCAGAATATTTCTGTTGTTAAATATACCTCGGATTCCACGATCTCATTTTTACTGAGAAATGGGACATATAATTACTCTCTCATATCCCCTGTTTCCTACCGGCCTGACGAATCTCAAGGGCAGGTTGTTTTACATGGAAACCAATTTTACATTCCTGTGTATTTCAGTCCTGTATTCTCCCACGTGATTTTCCAGGAGAAGGGTTTGCCTTCCTTCATTCCGGGTGAAACGAATGCAGTATGGTCTGTTACGCTTGAAAATACAACGAGCGGTGAGGCGTATGTTCAGCATTCCAATACCACAACAATTAATTTCAGAGTAATGCCCGGGACGTACAATTTCACCGTTTTACCCATTTCGGGATACACGATAACAAATTCGTCTGGGAGCATAGCGGTCAACGGAATTTACCTGATTAACGTATCCTTTAATCGTACACTTTCCCTTTCGGAATCCGGATCTACATCTTCTATCATGTTCATAGAGAGCGGACTTCCTGCTGGAACGAGATGGACTGTTGCAGTCAACAACTCCTCCGCTATGATAGTTAACGGAACGTCAACCTACCAAGATGCGATCATTAGTGGCCTACCGGAAGGGGAATATATATACTTCATTGACAGTGTAGGTCCATATTATCCGAACGTAACGTCTGGCGTGATTAACACCTCTCTGGAACAGGTGATAATGATCAACTTTACGTTCAGCTTCCATAAACTAATCTTTAATGAATCTGGGTTGCCGTATCATTTTCCATGGAGTGTTTCCCTTCTGTATCCTGATGGGCATACCGTGTACGCAAGTGGAATTACCGGAAACATCAGTGTGTATGTCCCAAATGGCACCTATATTTACAGGTTCACGGACGATGGGCAATTTCATCCTGTCAATAGCCTTGATTTCAAAACAATCACGGGTACAAGCGCTCCAGCGATAACAATCCCTGTGAATTACACCCCTAACATGAATACGGTGACATTCTCAGAGGTGGGCCTACCCGTTGGTGTGTCGTGGAACATAACACTTCTGTATCCTGATGGGTCTCTCCACACGTTTGATTCCCAGTTTGGTTCCATCTATATTCCCGTTTACAATGGTACCTACAGATACTTTACCGGTAGAGTTGGGGTGTTTTCCCCATCTTCATTTTCCAACGTCATCACAGTTAACAAAAACACTCAGAATGTTTATCTTATCAAATTCGAGAAAAAAGCCATTACAATAACATTCAACCAGCGGGGTTTACCCCGGGGAACGGCGTGGACTGTTGTTATCAACAATCAGGCAATCACATCACCAACTGGAAGCAATATAACGTACATGGCTTTCAACGGTACATACTACTACAAGGTCAACGAGGCTGATGGATACTGGAGCAATATCATGTCCGGGATTCAAAACGTTACAGGAGAGCCGGTAACCATCAACGTTACCTTTACAAGCGGTTACACCTCAGTAAAGGTAAGTGAAACTGGGCTTCCCAGCGGTTCTCAGTGGTATCTTGTTTTGAACGGGACAAATTATACCTCGGTGGCCGAAAATTACACGCTATCCCTGCAGAACGGAACCTATCTTTTCCATGCGGTGATGGCATCGAATTTCTATCCTAGTCCGGGAGATGGGCTTATAGTCGTAAACGGTACACGGGTTAATCTCACGATCAATTTCAATCCCAATTTCTACATACTCAAGTTCGTTCCCCATAGCCTCCCTGCATCGGATATTTGGTCGATCTCCCTCTCCGGATATCGGAGTGCCTTCTCACAGGCATATGGAAATGAAGATATCAGTTTCAATGTTACAAATGGCACCTATTATTACAACGTGAACAGTGCAAGCTACTACGTTCCTCAACCATCACATAACACTGTCTCCATTAAGGGCTCCAGTGTTGTAATCAGTATAAATTTTAGGCTGTACACCTACCCTGTTGTTTTCTCCCTTACGAACTCTCTTCCATCCGGTGATATCTGGTATGTGAACATAACCGCCAGTAATGGAACAGTTTACACGGGTTCTTCTACAGGCCCTGTTATCAGCTTTTCTCTCTTAAATGGAACGTACAAGTATTCAGTTTCATCAGTGAACAAGACCTACAACTCGTCGAATCGCGGATATTTCAATGTTTCTGGCTCCGGAAAGGCTTTCTATGTTTCCTTCCATCCTGTTATGTTTAACGTAACGTTCTCTGAAACTGGACTGCCCTCCAACAGTACATGGACTATCAACATAAATGGTAAGAATGAAACATCAACATCAAGTAATATTACTCTCAACCTCGTAAATGGTACATATTCCTATGAGGTTTACAGTGTTGGAACCTACAATGCAACGGTACGATATGGTACATTTACGGTCAGCGGCAAAGACCTCTCTATCACCGTCACTTATGTTGCACCAACGCACCATTTCGTCGTTCCGCCTCCGGTTTCATCCAGTGGGAACATAAACAAAGAGATCCTGTACATACTCATAGGTATTGGTGCGGTTGGACTTGGTGTAATATTCGTGGTCTACACGAAAGGAAGATCAAAATGATCTCTTGGGTTAAAGACACAAAATACTTCTATGAAAGAGAAGTACGCCTGGAGTGATTGAATGGTAGAGAACAATTATAGCTCGCTTGTTTCTCCCATCGACTATCGCTATGGTAGACCGGAGGTAAAGAGTATTTTTTCCGAGAGCAGCAGACTTCTTAAAATGGTGCTTGTTGAATACGCTGCAGCTCGGGCACAGTCTGACTTTAACATAGTTCCAAGAGACGTATCTGAAAAAATAGCCGAGGTCTACAGGGAGGGCAAAATAACACCTGTTGAAGTGAAAAACGAGGAACGGAGGATAAACCACGATGTCATGGCCATGGTTAAGGTTCTCTCCATGAAGGTTGGAAAAGAGGGTGCATTCGTTCACTATGGTCTCACATCCAATGATGTGAATGACACGGCCACTGCCCTTCAGATAAAGGAGTTCCTTGCCCTTTTTCTGGAGAAGCTGGTTGAAATTCAGGAAACATTGCAGAGCCTCGTTACGAAGCACAGAAACTCGGTGATGCTCGGTCGCACGCACGGCCAGCATGCAAGCCCAATCACTTTTGGCCTGAAAATGGCTGTTTTCCTTTCGGAATTTCAGCGGCATACTATCAGAATGCTCCAGGCTATTGATCGTATTCTGGTGGGTAAACTGATGGGGCCTGTGGGTACTGGAGCATTTATGGGAAGGCAGGCATTAAAGGTTCAGAAACGTGCAATGGAAATCATAGGTCTTAAGGCAGAGAACAACCCAACTCAGCTGGTTGGAAGAGACAGGTATATTGAATTTCTATCCATCCTGAACAATATCGCTGTGACCGTCGAAAGGCTTGCAACGGAGATTCGCAATTTACAGAGGCCGGAAATAGGGGAAATCCATGAATTTTTCAACAAGGAATCACAGGTAGGCTCCAGTTCGATGCCCTCTAAACAAAATCCCGTGGATTCTGAAACGGTGTGCAGTCTTTCCAGAATGGTACGCACCCTCATAGTCCCCCAGTACGAAGGGTCGATATACTGGCACGAGAGGGATCTTACTAACAGTGCTCTTGAAAGGTTTACCATTCCATATGCATCGATACTTACCGATTTTGTTGTTCACAAACTTAACAGCATTCTCTCCTCACTCTATGTAAATGAAAAAAGAATGAAGCAGAATCTCAGGAGAGATAAACTCGCAATGTCAGAATCAGTGGTAAAGCTCCTGACAGTTAGGGGTATTCCCCGCCAGGAGGCGCATGAGATCGTAAGAAAGGCGGCCATCCGATCTGTGGAATCCGGAGAGAGCTTTGCCAGGAATATTCTTGCATCAGTTACGACTATTGCAATAATGGAGAAAGATATTAAAAACGCTCTGAACCCTTCTAAGTTTCTCGGTGTGGCCGGCAGGATATGCAGTGAAACTGTCAGGGAAACCGCTAAGACGATATTACTTGCAAGAGAGAAGGTGGTGGAACTAAGATGGCTTCCACTCTAGATCATAAAGAAAAGTTGAATAACATCATTCTGAGGATCCTGAGCGGTGGAGAGAACTCAATTTCAGGTGTCCTAAAGGAACTCACCAATTCCAACAGGAAGATTCATCGCCTCACTCTTACGGGCTATCTTATGGCATTGGCCGATGTTGGGATACTGAAAGAGCGAGAGATCAAACCATCGAAGATATATTCGGTAAACAATGTTCGGAAGAGAGATATCTATGCGATTATAGGGGAATCCGTGAGGGAACTGTCCGATGACAGGGAAGCAGATTATGCACTTATGGTTATGAACGATCTGTTCAACAGGCCGATCTTTCTGAAGGAGCTTGAAAGGTGCGGAGTTGGCATTCCCAAGGATTACAGAAAAGTCATCCCACCTGAGCGAAAAGAGTACATAAAACAGCTTGCTAGTTTTGGCATATCGATTCCCGAGAGCAATATAATGATGGAACCTCTTAGGGTGGAGGATAACATCGTTAAAAAGATCCTTCGACTGTCTCTTCTGAATGGGCTTGATATTCGGCAACTGCAGTCCCTCCCAAGGGGCAAAACGCAAAAGACCCTTCTCGATTGATTATTAATACTCAAAATAAATCGCCCATGGATGAGATCATTTTTCGATGGGTCTGTGTACTCTGGCGAACTGCCTGAAGGCTGCAAACAGTGCGCTCTAGGGGCCAAAATGGTTCTTTTTGTCTCTGGAAGATGCGATGCTGGTTGTTTTTACTGTCCGCTCTCATCCGAGAAGAAGATGGTCGATATTTCTTACGCAGATGAAATGCCCGTTCACAACATAAATGATATTATCCTGGAGGCAAAACTGATAGATGCTATGGGAACGGGCATAACGGGTGGTGATCCTCTGAAATACCTTGACAGAACGCTCAAATATATTAGTCTTTTGAAAACTGAATTTGGGAGTGAACATCACATACATCTTTACACGATAACCGGATCGAGATCATCGATATCATCTCTTGCCGAGGCGGGTCTCGATGAAATACGCTTCCACATTCCTGAAACTATCTGGGATAGAGCTGAGGATTCAGTTTACCTCGACAGAATTAATTGGGCAATAGAATCAGGTCTTTCCGTTGGCATTGAGATCCCTTCGCTTCCGAATTTTGATGATCGGCTCGAGAAGCTTGTTTCCTTCGCAGAGCGATCTGGTGTCAACTTCGTAAACCTTAATGAACTTGAATTCTCTGAAACAAATTATGTCAATCTTCTGCAGAGGGGATATGAAGTGAAAAACGATGTCTCCGCTGGCGCCTCTGGTAGTGAGGATCTTGCGAAGAGAATTATTGAAATGTTCCCGGATTATAATGTTCATTACTGTTCGGCCTCTTTTAAAGATGGTACTCAGCTGAGGAACAGGCTGCTCAGAAGAGCCAGAAATATTGCTGAGGACATCGATATGATAACAGAAGATGGTACGATAGTCAAAGGCACGGTGGAGGGGGGGAACATTAAGGAAATCGTAAACGAGCTCCGAAAAGTTGGTCTGAGTGAAGGCGAGTACCGTATCAACTACGCCAGGAACAGGGTTGAGGTTTCATCTGAAATGATAAGAAACTTACGCAATAAAATACCTTATGCTCTCTTTGAGGTGGAAGAATATCCCACTTGGGATCAACTGGAAGTTGAGCGCGAACCTATTTAGTCATGATGTTTCCTCGATCTCCAGAATTTCCAGATATCCACTCGATCCTGACCAGTGGATCTTGCTTTTCAGGATAGAGAGGTTGCCGTACCCTCTCATACCGGTTACGAAAGTTTCGTATTCTCCACCTTCGCCGGAGATGTTGAATTCACGCCTCTTTATGAGTTCTCTGAACCTATTCAACAGGTCGAAATTCAATACCCTTCCCAGAAAACTTGTATCGAGACCCTCTGCTGAAACAGAAACGATAATGGCCTCAATGCCAGAATTCATAACCTCCATCATAATCGTTTCCTGCTTCTTTCTCCACAGAGGTGTGCAGGAAACAAGATCGTGCTGGGTGCAAAGTTTCTCTATTTTCGTTTTCTGATAATCAGATGCAATAGCTCCAGAGACAACACACTCTATCCCATCATTTCTCAAACCTGACAGATACTCTTCAAAATCCCCCTCTTTAATGTATCTTGTCTTAAGGCCCAAAAGGGATGAGACCCGGTGGCTATGTCTGATGTTTGGGACATGAAACATTAGGGATTCCTCTTCAGGAAGAACAGACAAGGCGTATTCCAGCTTTACTCCCTGAGACATTGAAATGATACTCGCAAGGAAGGAATCTTTTCCACCTGACATCAGACTTATTCCTCTCATGGGATTCTTAATATCGCAATGCATTAAAAGAATTCGAAGAATACGCCGTATTCAGCTGAATCTGCTGTTTTATCCACGTTAACAATCATACTACATTTTCATTGCTACCTTCAGTAGAGGTTCAGATTGTTGAGAGAACAGAGATTATTCAGAACATTCTAGTGGAATCGCTATGCTCGACATTTGTGATTGCATGACCCTTTCTCATATCACGGTAGCCTTCAGGATCTTTCCACTCTCTCCTTCCTGAAGAGTACACCACCTGCTTCCAGATTGGAACCTCACCCTTCACTCTGTCCACAACCCCCTCACATGCTAAAAATCCCTCTCTTCTGTGCATAGAACACACCGTCACGAGAAGAGCAACCTCCCCCACTCTCACAAAACCAAGCCTGTGGAGAATTCTCACACTCAGAATGTTTTTCTTTGAGAGAGCGTCCCTGGCAATTTTCTGAAGCATCGTGAGGGCCATATCCTCGTAAGCTTCATAAAATAGGCCATTGATCTCCTCTCCATCCTCGTACAATCTAACAATACCATTGAAAACGATCACGGAACCCGCGGTATTCGCGCAGCTGTTTTCCTCTTCTATCGGAGAGTCCCTAAGAGCCACATACAGGGAATCTCCCTCTTTCAACGTCCGGCTCACTCATTTTCCCTCCTTGTAAGAGAAAGGGGATCAATAGGGGTGTTGAGGATCTTCACCCCGGAAACATTTTCGATTGCTGATACAATTGCTGGAGGTACCCCGATGGTTGGTGATTCCCCAACTCCCTTGGCACCATGGGGCAAATCGGAAGGAAACTCAGCTATTTTAACTGTTATCCTTCCTCTGAAATCGGTTGATCTTAATACCCCGGCATCTGATATGGATGATGTTAAAACCTGTCCATCTTTGCCGTAGGCGAGTTTCTCTGATAATACCTGGCCGATTCCCTGAATTGTTCCACCTTCTATCTGTTCTCTTACAACAGATTCATTGATGGCCCTGCCTACATCATAGTAACATACAACGTCAAGAACATCTACTTGACCGAGCTCATTTATTTGAACAGTGGCAAGATTTGCTCCGAAGCTGTTAAGAGAGCCCCTAAAATCGGCAAACACCTCAACCGATTTATCTAGGTCCGTAAGCATGGACGGAGAGTATCCACCTTTTTCTTTTACTATCTCATCTTTTAATTTCCTGCAGGCCTGTATCACGGCGTTACCGCCAACAATAGCGGTCCTGCTCCCCCACGCTCCTATTCCCTTCGACAACTCTCCACTATCTGATAGTTCATAAACAACGGAACCGCGATCCACACCAAGTTCGTTGGAAACTATTTTTGATACAAGAAGATCGTGACGCTGGCCGTGTGTTGAACCTCCCAGCCATACATGCACAAGACCATCTCTTACTGTAATTTTACATCCCTCTCCCCCACTTGCAGCTGGCACAAGGACGAAGAAACTCACGCCCGGTTTCATTCCCCTGTACCTTTCGTACTCCATTTCGCGCAGTGCTCTCTCAAAGAATGGCCTGGCAGGGTCGATCTTGAGACCCGTTGGTGAAACAAAGCTGGAAGATGAGAGATTCCTCAGACGCACATCAATCGGATCAATGGCAAGCCTTTTTGCAAGTTGGTCCATCATACGCTCCATAAAATAGGCTGCCTCGGGACGGCCAGCACCACGATAAGGCCCAAGAGGAGCCTTATTTGTGGCGACAGAAACTGCGTGAATATACTGTCTGTCAATAGCGTATGGGCCCGATAGCTGATAGGCTATATAGGAGGCGGCAAAACTCCCCATGCCTGTGTCATAGGCACCGGCATCGACAATGATGTCCCCCTTCAACCCGAGAACCTTACCTCTGGTATCAGCGTAAAGTTTGATCTTACCGATCGCTCCTCTTCCCGGTCTGGATGCCACGATGTGTTCACTTCTGCTCTCGATCCATTTCATTGGTTTTCCGGTTCTCATGGAAATGAGTGCGACCACGGCATATTCTGGGTAGAAACCTCCTTTTAGGCCAAATGCGCCACCGGTATCAACCTGGATAACCCTTATCTTATCAGGATCGAGGGAAAGTGATCGTGAAAATGCCTCTTTTATGCTGTACACTGACTGGGTTGAAATCCAGACAGTGAGATTGTTGCCATCATAATGTGCTACCAGCCCACGGGTCTCGATGGGATTCGTCAGAATACGGGGGATATACAGACGCTCCTCAACCACAACACTGGCATCCACATTAAAATCTTTGCCCAGATAGTTCTCAGCTATAATGTTGCTCTCAGCATCCGGAAGAATTGGCTCTGAATTGATCGCTCCTTCAGGATCAACGAGAGGTTCCAGAGGTTCGTAGTCAACCTCCACTTCTGATAGTTTATCCTCAGCCTCATATTTCGTCCTACCCACCACAGCAGCAATGGGTTGACCAACATATGAGACCACATCACCGGCGAGAATAGGCTCTCTGAAGGGAGTTCTGACATCTGATTCGGAGCCTTCTCCCGCCGCTGCGGCTATTCCCTGAAGATCTCTCGAAGTGAAATCTGCCTTAACATGTTTCACCCGTGCTCTGGCGTACTCGCTCCTGAAAAATGCAACATATTGCATGTCAGGCAACCTAACATCATCTATGAAGAGACCTCTGCCATTTACCTTATCTTCAAAGGTACTCATCTTTCTTCACCCTTCATTTCAAGCTCTTCCAGAGAGGTTTTATTCAGTATGTCAGCTGCTTCCCTGATTGATTTTACAATTGATACATAGCCCGTACATCTGCAAATGTTCCCCTCTATTGCTTCCCTTATTTCATCATCATCGCTTTCTCTTCCTTTCTTTAGAAGATAGAATGAAGATATGAGCATGCCAGAGGTGCAGAAACCACACTGCAATCCGTGATTCTTCAGGAAACTCTTTTTCAGTATTTTCATCCTGTGTTCATTGAATAAACCCTCCAGTGTTTGAACCTCAGAATCCTGCACCTGCATTGCAAGGAGGTTGCACGACTTTACTGGTTTTCCATCCACAAGAACAGTACAGGCACCACACATGGCGGTATCACAGCCAGAGTGAACTGAAGTAAGACCGAAATCATCTCTAAGGACATCTATGAGAAGCTTTCTTGGCTCTATGTCTATCTGCCTCTTTTCTCCATTAAGGGTGAACTTAAGCTCCATTGTTTACCCCCTTTATAGCCCTCCGGTATGCACTCCTGATACTACTTTTAAGCGTATGAATGATGACCTTTATAAGATAGTCAAACGATACCTCCGATCTGTAGAAAAACTCATCTTCTTTTACCTTCAGATCATTTGCTGACACAGGTACATCACCCGATAGATTACGGTCCATCAACTCGGTCTCTATCTCCTCCAACCTCGTTGGTTTCATCAGACAGGATGCCAGAACCACAACCGCGTTGGAAACCCTGAGATCCCCATCCACAGTAATTCTTGACGCTGCACTGGAAAGGCTAAACTCCCTTGCCGGGCCTCTGAACTTTACGAAAGACGTGCCCGTGTTTGCTTTCAACCTTGGAATCTCTATCCCGACGAGAATTTCATCAGGGCCGATGGCATTCTCATAAGGACCGTAAAAGAAGTCGGGTGAGTGCACCCTTCTCTCTTGTTTCTTCGAGCGAAGTGTGATGACAGCATCAAGTGACAGAATCACGGGAGGAATATCATTTCCAGGATCGGAATGTGATATGTTTCCCCCTATGGTGCCCATATTTCTTATCTGCGTATCTGCCACGGAACGTGCTGCTTCATTAATCGATGGAAAATTCTCTTTTATAACATCATTGTTGGCTATAGAGCCAATTCTGTAAAGGGGTCCATAGAAATCTCCATCACTATCATGAACATAGTAATTTAGGGATCGGATACCGTTTATGTCAATCAGGTAGTCATAAGAGGCTATGCGCGTCTTTAAGAGAGGTATGAGGCTCTGACCACCGGCCAATATCCGAACATCCCCACTCAGGTCGGACATCAGCTCAAGAGCCTCATTCAGTGTGGAGGGGCGTCTGTATTCAAAACTCGCTGGAGTGAATCCCATAAATTATGAAATGTACTGTCATATAACTATATTTCTTAGTTATCATTCGACACATGGCATTCTCTCCGGAATGGATATGTGATGCCTGTAGTGCTGTGCCAAAATCAATTAAATAATCTGAAGGGTTATCAGAATATTATGAGGATCAGCGCCGTTGTTCTCGCAGCCGGAGAGTCAAGACGGTTCGGAAGAAATAAACTTGAGGTCAGGGTGAAGGGGAGAGGTCTTCTTGAGCACGTGATCAGCGCTGCTGTTAATTCTCTCGTTGATGATGTTGTTTGCGTCACACATTCTATTAGGGGACACTCAACCATGGGCAGCAAGATGATCTCCTATGTTTCTCCGAGCGGTGAACTGCTAAGCGACTCATTAAAGGCTGGTTTAGAAACTGTTAGTCTTTTTTCTGATGCAGTGGTTATTCTTCTTGGAGATATGGTTTGTGTGAAGTCCTACCTTATAAACACACTCATATCGATCTACTACGCTCATCCGGGCGATCCCATTGCTTCAAGACGAGATGGCCTTCTGATACCACCGATATTGATACCAAGGAGATATTTTCCTCTGCTCTTAAAATTGAAAGGAGATGCAGGAGCCCGTTACCTGATAAGGCGTATGAATGGAGTGAGGGCTGTTAACATAACCAATATCGAGGCTCTGGACATAGATGTTCAGGAAGATCTTGAACTATTCCATAAATGTGAAGATGTGTGAGCATCCACCTATCGGATCTGATAGGAAACATAATAAGTGATTTGCAATGAACTTATGATCTTGCGATGATAGATATCACAGAGAAGCCGAAGGTCAGAAGAATCGCTGAAGCTGCCGGTTCCATCGATCTCCGCAGGGAAACCGTAGAGGGCATTAAAGCTAACAGAATAAAAAAGGGAGATGTGCTTGAAATTTCTAAAATAGCAGGAATACAGTGGGCAAAGAGAACGTGGGATCTTATACCGCACTGTCATCAGATTCCACTCACATCGGTTGAACCTGATACGGAGATCACCAGTAATGGCGTTGAAGTGAAGTGTACTGTGGTCGCCCAGTATGGTACAGGAGTTGAAATGGAGGCTCTTTCCTGCGTTACTGGAATGTTACTAACCATCTGGGACATGGTCAAGTATATCGAGAAGGACGAATCGGGGAATTATCCCCATACAGCCATCCGCAACATTAGGGTGATTAGGAAGGAAAAACTATGACCAGGGAAAATCATTTTGCAGACGATTCCAACATCCCACGGATTCTACTGATCACCGTAAGTTCCACCCGTACAGCGGAAAATGACGAGAGCGGTAAAGTGGCGCAGAAGATCACCAGAGAAATGGGATTTCACTCAGGGAGAACATTGATTAAGGACAGCGAGAAAGAGATCTTCAAAACACTCTTCAGATTTTTTGACGAGTACGATTGTTTCGTCTACATGGGTGGCACAGGTCCGGGACACTTTGATGTGACCACCGTCTCACTAAGAAAGATTGCTGATAAGGAGCTGCCTGGTTTTGGAGAGCTTTTCAGAAAGAGGTCGAATTCAACCATGGCTTATCTCTCAGATGCTAGCTTTTTCATCTATGGAAGAAAACTCATATTTTGTCTCCCTGGAAGTCCGGATGCGCAAAAAACCGGCATCCCTCTTATTCTGGAAATTCTCCGTCATGCCCTCCACGAAGCAAACAAAGATTAATGAGATTGAGAACCACAAACAGGGCATCTCTCATTTATCCGTGCTGTGATTTTTGTAACGGTTAAGCTTTTCATATCGAGGTGGTAATAGTCTCCCGACACAGGGAGACTCAGAAGAATTTTCACAGCCAGATTCACTCCGAATGCGGCAACGAAAGAGAGAACAGGAGGGAATATCCCCACGGTTGAGCAGGAGATATTCTCGCCCTCTCCCTCTTCAGGATAACCTATGCATGCCAGGCATGAAGTAACTCCGGGGATTATGGCCTTCACCTGACCGTAATAATCCACGGCAGATGTCATTATCAAGGGTGTTTTCGTCCTAACGGCCACTCTGTTCAAGGTGTCCCTGCTTTCGAAGTTGTCGGTACCATCATAAATAATATCAGATCCGAGGAGCAATCTCTCCGCATTTGACTCATCCAGATGATTCCTGAATTTAAGAATCGTCAGATCTCCATTCTCCGCTCGCAGCCTGTTGGAGGCAGCATCAACCTTGGGTGTACCAACATCGGATTCTGAGTACAACACCTGCCGATGTAGGTCAGACTCGGCAACCACATCAGGATCGATCAGCGTTAGGGTACCTATCCCAATTCTCGAAAACAGTTCAGCGGCAGAGGAACCGGTTCCCCCTATACCGACAATTGATACATGGGCGGATGACAGCTTTTTCTGCCCTTCCATAGAAATTTCCTCCAACGCTATCTGTCCGCGATATCTGTTAATATTCATAGGAAGCTTATCCTCCATTGAGAGGCGGGAGAAGGGCAACAACATCACCATCCTTGAGTTTTGCTGAAGGGGATACAAACTGTTCATTTACAGCAAACATGATTTTGCCAGCATTCAATAGGCCAGGATGAGTTTTCATCAGCGTTTCCATGAGATCACTAACGGTTTGTCCCCCGTAAACAACCGTTTCATCAGATGTGCTCGCCAGATCCCTCAATTTTGCAAAATACATTATTCTTAACTTCATGTGTTTTCCTCCAGTACGGTTCTCTCAAGAACATTGCGATTTTTATTTTCTCCCTGATCCTGTTTAACCAGTCGCTTCCTGATAGGTCTGACCGTATATCTACAAAATCGTTCTTTGCGAGGAGACAGGTTTTCAGCTTTCCCGTTGAGGTGACACGCAACCGGGTACAACCAGAGCAGAAGAGAGGATTGTGCATGGGCCTTACAATTTCCACCTTAACCGTTTTACCCTTGTGGATTATGGTGTAAACTGGTCTGTAATGCAGGGAATTTCTACCGATGAAGATAGCCCTGCTCGAGATTTCCTTTTCAATGGCAACAAGATCATGGTGATATTTTCTATAGTAGGCACTGTCCTCGTCCTCTCTTGGCGATTGCAATTCAATAAGCTGCAGAGTGAGCCCATATTCCGATGCAAATTCAACCATATCACTTATGGAACTTTCGTTTAGGTCTCTGAGAACCACAAAGTTTAGTTTGATATCTTTAAAACCAGCATCGATCGCAGATAGAACTCCATCCTTTATTCTGGATAGCGATGAAGAACCGGTTATGATCCTTACGGTTTCTTCGTCCGCTCCGTGCATAGAAATGTTTAGGCGATCAAGACCAGCCCTTTTCAGTTCGGTTGAATATCTGGGAAGCAGTATCCCGTTTGTTGTCATTGATATGTCGCCGGTTATATGTCTCCTAGCTCTCCTAACAATATCGATGATGTCAGATCTCATTAATGGTTCTCCACCGGTGAATTTTATCTTGTTAACCTCAAAGGATCGAAAAGCCTGAATTATCTTCTCAATCTCATCGGGAGACAATGTGTTTGAACTCCTGGAAACGCCCTCCATGTGACAGAAACTGCAGTTAAGATTGCAGGAAGTATTCACCTGTATTCTGGCACTGCTGAGCAGCCTTCCCCAGTTATCGTAGATGATGCCCATCCAAACCTGATTTGTTAATGCAATATAGATTTAATAATTATTTACTTTAGCAGGAGAACGAAAATTTACTATTCTAATATATCATCGGGTACGGTGAACAAGGATATTGCAAGAAAGATTGTGGCCATAGTTTCCATGTCACGGAAGGATGGTCAAGATCTAACCTTACAGGATTTTGTCAGAGTGTTATCCTATATGAGAAAGGATATGTCAGAAGATGAGGTCATCAAGTTTGTCAATAAAGCCATTGAAGAAAAGATACTCGTGCAGAGTGCTGATAAACTAAAGCCCAGTTTCACGGTTTCAGGAATCAAGGTCCCCCTGGATTTCTCCATTGATCTTAATGCACTTTACACAGATGTGGAGAAGCCTTTGATAGAAAGGATGTTTGAATACGTTTCAGCGAGTGGAAAACTGACCAGAGAGGAGGCAGCCATTCGCGCAAAGAAACTCAATGACAAGATGAAGTACCTTGATTATGAAATAGCTCTTCTTGCAATTCTCACAGAGGAATCCCTCGACGTGCGACATTTTATAAGAGAACTTGAAGGACAGTAAATACTTGTTCTCTGAAGATCAAACCTTCATTTTTTTCACGATTTCCAGAGCTTCGTTGACAAGATTCAGCTCCATAGCTAGATCCGAGGCCACGTCATATATATAGGAGAGTGACTTTTTAAGATTAGCTTTCTGCTTTTTGTTGCTCAACGTCGCACAGTAATCACCAATCTCATCTACCACTTCCTTTGCGAGCTTATAACTCTCCTCGATTTTCCCCTCGTCTCTGAGGGTGGAGATAATGCCGTACTTTGCAGCAAAATAGTTCTCAGAGATATTGTCACCGGCCAGTGAGAGTACCTTTTCATATAGTTCAAGAGCCATCTTCCTGCCGGTTTTCGTCAGAGAGAGTAAGTCACCATAAGCAAGATAAACTATGGATCTCTGTGTGTCATTGGTGCATTCATCAACGGCCTCCTCAATATATTTCTTCGCTTCATCTATACCATGAAAATCTGCCGAGATGTGTGCAAGATTGATCAAATCATCGATGACGGAATCCTTTTCTGATAGGGAACGATGGATATTGAGAGCCTCCTTTGCGTAATTAAGGGCGTTCTCAGCCTCGTTTTTACCCAACCTGTGATAGGCATCTGATAGAAGATAACATGCATCACCCAGAGTGGCGCGGTCAATCTCTTCTGATTTCAGAGATTGCTGGAGAAGTCTTATTGAATCGATCGTCTTTCCCTTTTCAAGGAGTTTTTCCGCCTCACCGATAAGCTCTCTCATCTCACTCACATCTCATTTGGCTTTATCTTTCTATTCATTCTGTTCATTGCGAATTGAATTCAATATTTCCCTGGCTCGCGTGAGGGAAATGTTTCCTTCTTGGATCATTCTTTCGGAGATTACATCGATAATCCTACCTGTGGCTCCAGCACTGATGGCAAGGTTTCTGGAGTGTAGTTTCATATGGCCTTTCTGTATCCCCTCATCAGCAAGGGCTCTGAGAGCAGCGAAGTTCTGAGCGAGTCCAACAGCTGCTATGATGTTCGCGAATTCGCTCGAACTCTTCACTCCCAGAATCTTCCTCGTTATCTGCGCCTTTGGAACCGATCTCGTGGCTCCCCCAACAGTTCCAACAGCAATGGGTAGTTTGATTGATCCAAGTAGATCTCCGTTTTTGTCAAGTCTGAAACGTGTGAATGGTTTATAACCTGTTATGGAATGATATGCATGTGCTCCAGCCTCAACAGCTCTCCAATCATTTAGTGTGGCAAGCAGAACTGCATCGACGCCATTCATAACACCCTTATTGTGCGTTGCCGCTCTGTGGATATCCTGAGCTGCAAATTCGTATGCCTCGACGATTCGTCTGGAAACATCTTCACCCCCAATGAGATCAGATTTGAATCTCGCAAAAGAGTATGATATTCTCAGGTCAGAAAGGTTGGTCAGGATACGTAAATTTGCTCTTCCCCCAGTAAGTTCCTCCACCTTTGATGATATATGTTCGCACATACTGTTTACTATATTTGCTCCCATGGCGTCCCTGACATCCACGATGAGGTTTACGATGAGCATTTCCTTAGGTGATTCATAGTAGGTTGTGTACAAATCCTTCGCACCGGCACTCATTGACGAGAGGGTTTTGCTTTTCTCGTTTGCCATGGATAAAAGTTCCTGTTTGTGAAGTTGTATCTTGACAGTCGCAATTTCTGGAGAGGGTATATCCAGCAGCTGAATCTGGCCGATCATCAGAGGATCGGTGGAAAAGGAAGTGAATCCTCCTGAAGCCCTTGCTATCTTGGCAGCGTTTGAACATGCAGCAATGACAGACGGTTCTTCGATGGCCATGGGTATCAGGTAGTCTATTCCGTTTATCATAAAGTTGGTGGCTATGCCCATAGGAATCTCTATGTTGGAGAGGAAATTCTCAACCATATGATCAGACACTTCAGTGGGAAGGGAACCATTGTTACGCAGGATATCAATTTCCTCCTGATTGAGGTCTGCGAAGTTTGCGACCTTCTTAATCCTGTCTTCAACCGATAGCCTGTAAAATTTGGATATAGCCGAGCTTCTCATAATGGATTATTAAGCTGTACTTTAATGCTTTTTGCATTTCACAGGCTCGTTAGGGACCGAGATGATGAGAGTCCGCAGAAAGTAGCCGGTAACCATTAATATCGATCAGATGATTAGCAAGAGATGAAAACGAACAGAAGCCTGGTATCAGTTGAAGATCTATCGACGGAGGAATTGATGGATCTTTTCAAACTTTCAACAGATATGGATCGAGACTTAAGATCCGGAAAGAGATTAACTGAAATGCAAGGTAAAATAATGGCTACCCTTTTTTATGAACCAAGCACGCGTACTCGGCTCTCCTTTGAGAGTGCAATGCGTCGCCTCGGCGGTTCTGTGATTTCCGTCGCTGATCCGAGGAGCTCTTCGGCAGCCAAAGGGGAGTCGTTGGCAGATTCTATTCGTGTGGTGTCATCATACAGTGATCTGATAATTATACGTCATCCGCTTGAGGGAGCTGCTAAACTGGCTTCCAGATTTTCAAGTGTTCCAGTAATTAACGCAGGAGACGGATCCGGCCAGCATCCAACCCAGACGCTTCTTGATCTGTACACCATCCATCGTGAGTTCGGACGCATCGATGATCTAACCATAACGGTCCTTGGCGATCTAAAATATGGAAGAACCACACATTCCCTGCTCCTTGCGCTTGCAAGATTTCAGGTGAGGGTGAATTTAGTATCTCCACCAATTCTCAAGGTACCGTCGCATATACTTGATCGGGTGAAGTCTTCCTTGCAAATGGTGGAAACAGACTCTCTCGAAAGCGTAATTGAGGATACAGACGTTCTTTACGTTACGCGGATTCAGAAGGAGAGATTTGCCGATATGAATGAATACAGGAGTGTCATAGGTTCGTATTCTGTGGTTCGTGAAACCGTTGACCTCATGAAGCAACAATCCATCATACTTCACCCATTGCCAAGAGTTGACGAGATCGACGAGAATGTGGATAATGATAAGCGAGCGCGATATTTCGAGCAGGCTGCTTACGGAGTGCCTGTAAGGATGGCGCTCATACACAAGGTTTTGGAGTGATTATAATGAGTTCAGGTGAGGAGAAGCTGCTTAAGATTTCAAAAATCAAGGAAGGAACGGTAATAGATCACATACCAGCGGGCAAGGCATTAAAGGTGCTGTCCGTTCTGAGGATAGACAGGGGTTGTAATCACACGGTAAGCATAGGTATAAATATAAAAAGCAAAAAACTAAACCACAAAGATGTGGTCAAGATAGAATCACGTTTCCTGGAAAAAAATGAACTTGATAAGATATCCCTGGTAGCGCCTGATGCAACAATAAGTATCATCAGGGACTATGAAATATATGAAAAATTCCGGGTTGAGCTTCCTGATTCAGTAGTTGGAATTATTAATTGCAACAACCAGAATTGTATAACAAATTCGGGAGAACCGGTTCCCCCGGAATTTAAAGTGAAATCGAAAAAACCATTGGTTCTAACCTGCGTGTACTGTGAACGAAATATGGGGGAGGGAGAAGTACATTCTCTCCTCTAATTATGGATTATTCCACTTCTCTCTTTTAAAATCCCTAACCTATCTGTAATCCTTAGGTTGTAGAGATAGATATCCATACCTATTTTTTCGTTTATTTTGTCAAGAAGCTCAGCTGCATTGATAGTTTCTGCCATTTTCTTTTTGTCAAGAACCTCATCGTTGTCATATACATATGGAACGCTGTCTTCTCTTGATAGTTTGATTATCCCACGTTGAGCTATGGATCTCCTATCCTTTTCCAGGCGTGAAGGTTTAATGACCACGTTCAAGTGAGGGATTCTCCTCTTACGAAGCATTTCTGAGAACTCTATATGAAGAGGCTGTGCGAAAGATCCTCCAAATCCTGATACCAGTATGAAATAGGATGATTTTTCTATGTTGGCTAGAATTTCGTTTGCTACCAACTTTGGAGATATGGTGAACTTATCATAGCTTACTGTTATGTTGTTTATCTTGTAAAAGACGCTCTCAACGGCCACACCATTCCGTGAATAGTTGTTAACGCTTATGGAGTTCTCCTCAAGATCAACCTCAAGGAAGGTTGATCTTCTTGATATTCCCCTGCTCTTTTTTTTCGTTTGGGTCACTCTTACAACGCCTGTCTCCAAGTTTATGGTGTGGAATTTAGTATTGTTCCCTTCCATGGGTAGCATTCTCTTTATGATCCGACTACCAGCTTTACCGAAGGCTATGATCGTACTGTCATTGTGATCCTCAAAGTACTGACGGACGACATTCTTCGTCAGCTCTTTTATCTCCTGCTTACTTATCACAGATCCGTACTCTTCCTTTTCGCTACTTAAAACCACCAACCTATTCACCTCACAAATTTCTTCTCCTTTCAATTCGCCCATCACCGATCAACTCATTACCCTCCGAGAATTCTCTCAAGATCTCGCGTTTTTCCTTCTCAATTTCGAACCGCTTCTTTATCAAGGCTAAAAGTTCCCTATTGCTGTCGAGGTCGTTGAGTATGATTGAAATCGATTCGGAAACACTATTGAAGATACCTTTTTCCACAGCTGCAGATAGCAGATTGTTAATTGATCTAGGTATTTTGATGCAAACAGTATCACTTAAATGTACAAGATGTCTGTTAGAATTGGAAACAAAATCAGATGCAAGCTTCCTGAAGAACTCAGATCTACTACCATACCTATGGTTCCTTTCAAGAAACTCGTCGATGGAATCGAGATCCTCACGTGATATCCTTATTGTGATCTTTTCAGTTCGTTCCATTTTAACAATAACATAATGTTAATTGTTGTATATAAACATATCGCTATAGCAGACACATTTTCTGCGAGTATGTCATTTGTCATTTATCATTGATTGGATAGCGAAACAGTGTTTTAGACAGTTTGTGATTAATTATGTTATTGTGTCTTACGCGAGAGCCGACATCTTTTTTTGACATAATCACTACATGGGTCAAAATTACGACAAACCACTCCCTTTTGTTCGCAAGTTACATAGACGTTCATGATCTAGGGTCATGGATACTGTACATATGTGTACATCTAACCATCCTTCTCATCTCGACAGCTTAATGATTTTAGCTACTGAACACACCACCGTAAAATTTGATAATAATTTCATTCATAGAATGTCAGAATTCTGCTGAACCGAAACGGACCAGGAGTTGCTATGGAACTAAAACTCAAGTAGGGGTTTTTATGAAACTAATTTGTGAAAATGTGAAGAGAAGATCAATATATTTCCGAATGTGATTACATCCATATTGGAACAAACGGAGTGAGATGTCATTCGATACGACCAATCTCACTGGATTCAAAGATGTAGAAGGAAGTTCTTTACATGCCTTTGGTCTCGGTAGAACTACGCAGGACGATCATAAACTATCTCATTAAAGTTAGTTTGTCTAATTTCTAACAGTGAGTTCAGGTGAACTACCCTAGCTGGAAGAGACCAATGTTTGTACAGTTCCTTTATGAATCTCTTCTCAATAGGATGATATACTAGAAACTTAGTGTAAATCTCGTTTGAAGTAACCCATAGCTTCTGCAGGATGAATCCTCCATAGTTGTTGATAATTGTTTCGAAGAAATCTTGCATAAATCTGGAGTGTAGTGTAAGCTCAACAAGCTTCCTTTTTGCACTGAGAAAGGAGTAATTCACATTGCCTTTAACCTCATCGACTTCCAGCTTCCCGATCAGGGTAACGGTATCGGAGTTAACAAAGAACTTAGGAACGAACACTCCAGCGTTCTGAAAAACTCCATCATTTTCCTCCTCGATCTCCTTACGTTTGAAGTGCCACACCGTTGTAATAGAGGAAAATTCCTCATCGTACAGATTGTAGTTTATATTGTCAAAAACTCTCTTGATATTCTTATGATCTGTTTCTCCAAAATAAACCAGAGAACATTTTTTCTCCCTCTCTGTTGCTATAAACTCCAGTATTTTCGAACCGACGGTTGATCTGGAGGAATTGGTGGTATAGATCTGAATATATAAATTTCCATCGATCTCAAATAGGTTTGGGAAAATATAAGCACCCGGAATATTGCTGACGTCTTCAATAAACGATGATAAATACTGTGGCACATCTGCGCTGAATAGAGACGGTGTTAGAATAGTGATGTTGTTCCAGCCATTTTGAGAAAAGAGGTTAGTTATCTGGGCTAGCTCCTTATCTGTAATGCTCCTGATCACATTTTCATACGTAACCCATTTGTCAGAGGTCTTAACTAGTAACAGATGATGAGTGATTGATGAAGAACGTAATTCTCCAAGTAACACATGCTTTGGGAAAGCATCATTAATCTCGATTAGAGAGTAGTTGTCGAAAATATCAGAGTACAGCATGAGTCATGATTGATTTCATGTTAATAATATATTGTTCATAAAAAAAATGGCTTAAGTGAATCTGATTAATTGCCTCCTGTTGAGTAGAGGCGTTCTATACTCAGGAACTTCAAAATTAACTTCTTTCTGAGAACGAATTCTGAACATAGAGCAATACTGGTATTGATGCAAAGTGTGATATATGGAGGTCTGTTTTTATAGAATTTGAAGTGGGATTGCCTAAGTCATTCAAAGACAAACTACTTAAATAAAATAAAGCTCAGGAATTATGCGATCTGATTCTTATGATGATACCAGAAAAGGAGACTGCCAGAGAGTAGAATACATTTACATAACAGATCATAACGATAGAGAGGAGCGCCTAGAACACGGCATTTCTTACAGCCTATGTCTAGAAGCTGAAAGAAGGGGAGTTTCATTAAGGGAGCTACTCATACATCGTATCAATCCCAGTTTGAAGTCCTACAAGGTACGATACTGGATTTGAAAATGTCGCCTGCGATAGCTCATAACCGTTAATTATTTTTGATCTGGGAAGAATAGTGCACCTATCGCAATAGTAAGGATCCGTGCTTTAACAATGTGGAACAATGCTCTCTAGAGGCGTTGCATTTTATGATGAAATAGATAGATCTCATCAGTTTATTGTGGGTAACTTCAATCCTCCCGCAACCAGATAGATGATTGTGTCTCTGTATCTCTCAGACTTGAAGCCATAGGAACGTTTGAA
>Ga0256829_1000636_pt1 | contig 33864 bp, 30 predicted proteins | sample 131447metaG_FD_185979 | JGI IMG/M metagenome (GOLD analysis project Ga0256829, IMG submission 185979) | Hydrothermal vent microbial communities from Lau Basin, Pacific Ocean - 131-447 | ecosystem: Environmental > Aquatic > Marine > Hydrothermal vents | place: Pacific Ocean: Lau Basin | collected... | reverse complement strand
AACTCTCGGTGAGGATGACGACCTCGGCACGCTGCTGCCCTGGTGCTGGAAAGACACTCTACCGGTCTAACTCAGGCCGCAACAGGTGGGGTTGGTGGAGCGCTTACTAATCAACAATTGCTCATCACCGCATACGCCGCCACATCGATGGAAAACACCCCGGCCAACAACTGATGCAACCGATCGGCAATCCAGCCACGCCGGTGCTCATAGCACTGCCCGCTAACAGCATCCGTGCCACACAGGAAGGCGCGGCGCACGCAGCGATTGACCAGATGGTACCAAGGCGTGGCATCGAGGGAGACGAGCGCGGCGCGGGGCTGGGTCATGGCAAGGTGCCTTTGGCGGGGCAGGATAGTTTCAGCGTAGCGGGGCGGAGGGAGGTGTCAAATAAGTGGGTGTCCTTTATTTTGAGAGAGCCATCCGCCATGGGTGAAAGCCTATCCACCTGGACGCCCTCGTGCAACGGCGCTGTGCGTGTCGAGCTGAGCCGCCAGCGCACCACCAGCGACGGCGGCGCGCTGCTGCTGCGTAAAGCCCTCGACAACAGCGGCGTGGTTGAGGCGCTGGAAGACAATCTGGTCGACCTCCGCAATCCGCTACGCGTCCGCCACTCACTGGCCAGTCAGCTGCGTATCCTGGTGCTGCAGCGTGCCATAGGCTGGATCGATCTCAGCGATACCGGAGGTGCCACGATATCTTCAATCTGTGCCCAGCCGTTATCAGAGATCTCGTAACGTCCGACCATTTTTTTACCTATGTTGCTTTTGCATAGGTAAAGTTAGCAGACAAGGCTTTTCGTACAAAACCTAAAATTAGCAAGACATATTGACTGAGGGCTTGAATAACGAGTCAACTGACAATGAGCACAACCTAAACTTCTCTGAACATTAACATTGTGTTCAGGAAGACTACTTATATATTCATAAAGAGATCTTCTCACAAGAAGACAAGTTTTCAACACTAATCAAACCAAAAACTGATCCGTCTGGAAAAATACTGATATTTTCAAAAAACTCACTTGAAGTATCAAAACCTTGCAATAACTCCTGTAGTGACTTGTTGTCTGAATAGATGACTGATGAGATGGCATTGAGCACATATAAATCAATCCCCATAGCCACTCCACAATATCCTGGAAACATTAAAAAATCAGGAAATGCATATTTTCGGCTATTGATTTCAAAAATTAAAAAAAGGTATTCAACTGGTGTACTTGGTGTGAGGAGTGGGTTTAGTAGCCGTTCTGCACTATCGGCCATTCCCATCGCGCGAAACCATGCTCCGTAATTCTCCCTTACTATTTGTTCAATATCAGAAGTTTCGGGCGCACCTCCCTCAGGGTCAACAACGAACATCGCAGATGGCTCTCCCCCTTTCTCCCGCAGGCAGGAATAAAATACATAACCATTACTTGGTGCAGGCTGTAAATAGGTCATCCATGGGTCAACTTGTTTCTCCAATGCTAGTTTAAGCACTTTTTTAATTTCACTAGGAATGTTCTTTTTCTGACTAAAACTCCCTTTTGACTCAACGAGAATAGTTTTCTTGTCATTTGCGAAAAGGAAGTCCGCCATAGCCTCCTGCCTATGTCTCGCTGCAGTACTCCCAGAAGGCAAAGACTCTACATGAGATCTAAGATGCGCAGCAAATTTCAAGCCCAGATGGTGAGCATATAAGATGGCAAGGCCTTGACCTACTCGTCCAACCATACTGGTTAGAGAAAAATCATTTAATACTTTTGATGCCCTTTGCTTTAGCTCAATCGAACTTACACTAAGGTCTATTATGTTGCAGGCCTGAAGAAGAAACCCAATACCCGGCATAATTAAATTTCTTTGATCTAAGTAGTCAGCCTTGACTACAGCATGGGCTAACATATAGCCATTGAATGAAAGCTTTGAACTACTCTTGATAAGATCATTCAGTGAGGAGTTTTTCAACAGCCGCCCCCGCCGCACTTCACTTTGCTTAAACTCATAAACTTCAATAGAAGTCGCACTTAGTGATTGTATAAAATCTACTACCCCCTTGAACATCATATAAATTCCTTCTTTTTTAGCACAGCCCCTCTCTCAGATTAATTGTCCAAAAGGCGGCCGTAAATATGCCATAGGGTGAATAGTACGCTTACAAACTACTTCCTTATTGATACACACTCTGTTTGAAATTTTTCATCATTTATGCACCTACTGCTATTGCTTCTGGCTTGGCTATTGGGGTCTTGAGGCATCCCGGAGCATTCGGCCAGTTCGCCGTCAAACGCGCTGGCATCTCAGCCACGCCGCACAAGATCAGCGCCGATCAGCTCGTGACAAAATGGGCGTCCTTTGTTTGCTTCTTTATTGGTTATTTGCGCTTTATTTGCCAACAAAGTGAGTATCCCTTGTTTCATCTTTGTTTTTACTTTATTTTCTTTACTCTTGCTGCACAGGCACAAGGACAGGTCTAATGCATAGCCTACTATCAATATCAGCCTTTATTTCTTCCCATGCATTATTAACAAGAACCAAGTCTTCTGTTGAAAAAGAATAATTCGTTGATGCCTCTACTATGGCAATACCTTTTCTTAAAATATCCTGCCTCAATCTATCAGCACTGTCTTCCATATTTAAAAAACTTAAAGAACGAACAAACACATCCTCTGAAAATTCTTCTTGCACTCTGACTTTGTCCGCCATGTCACTAACAGGGTCTTGGGGGATTAAAACATTGCCACCTTCAAAAAGTTCGTATATTTTATGCGAGGCCTCTTTATCATGGCGGAACTCTTGATACATGACATTAGGATTTTGGTGCAAGCAATTATTTTCTGATACTTTTACTGAAAATGCTTTTTGCTTTATAGGGCGAAAAAATGGTTGAGCACCAACAATGTCAGCTTGAGTAGGGCTAAACCCTTTGCTTAATTTTAAATCGAAGCAATAAAAAATACCTTTGTGTGACCCGTCTTCGATTGGGAAATATTTTCTGCGCTCGCAATCGTAATAGGTGGTTGCAAAAAAAGCAGCAACAAAGGGATCGCTAGAAAAATCCAGCAAGGGGGTATTTAAACCATAATGCTGAGCCAACCCACAATAATCAACAAACAACCTATAATGCAAAATTTTTGCATTAGAGAACTGAATTATATTAGGAAGATCTTTGATATTTTCTTTGAATTGAAGGAAGCGCATTTTATTGATGACGCGCTCAGAAAGACTAAGGCTATCTCTATATAACGAGGGTCTACAAGGGTTGTAAATCTCGCTCTGCCCACGATAAAGTTTATCGTTAAATTCAGGTCCAGGCATTAGCTTGGCAGTGCAACCACCCATTTCAAGCGCATAGAGTCCATCAGGATCGCCAGACTCCATACCAAAAGGTAAGTTTTCATTTTTTTCTAATTGCCTGGCGCGTTCATTATTTGCTATTTCATATGCTGTTGGAAGCTTGTTAGACATAATAATACCTTTTGGTAAAGACATAAAACGGGGGCCCTTAGGCCCCCGTCATTTCTTACCACTTCAACCTTTCGGCCAAGCCTCAGATTAACCCAGCAGAGAAAGAACGTTCTGCGGAATCTGGTTGGCCTGGGCCAGTACCGAAGTACCGGCCTGCTGCAGGATCTGCGCACGCGTCATGTTGGCGACTTCAGTTGCGTAGTCAGCATCTTCGATGCGCGAACGAGCAGAAGAAAGGTTGGTTTCGTTAGTCTGCAGGTTAGTGATAGCAGATTCGAAACGGTTCTGGATCGCACCTAAGTCAGAACGAAGGGTATCAACCATGCTCAACGCGGCGTCCAGCTTCTCCATCGGGTTACGAGTCCCTTCAACAGCCTCATCTTGAGAGATCAGGGCTTGGCTCGCTTTTCCAGCATCCTTAATGTAAACCACATCGCCTGCAGCAATATCGTTACCACCAACAGTGATAGCAGCATCAGAAGTTACTTTGCCACCAGTATCTACCGAAAATGCATTACCGCCGATGTCGAGAGTAGATCCAGTATAACTCGCACCTGCTTCCCTCAGATCAACCTCACGTGCAACTTCGTTAGTGCTATAAGTAGTAAATCTAGAGCCAGCCTCAAAAGCTCCGGTGCCATCAAGTGTGGCAGCGTCAATATTCAAGCTACCTGAGTCAATATTCATGGCGGCGCTGGCACCAGCATTGTCTGTCGAGCCAGAGATAGTTATTTCAACGCTTTGTCCATCAATAGTTGCTGAGTAGGTACCGTTACCAAAACCCTCTGAATCATCTGGAGATTCACGAGTCCACGTCACGCCGCCTACATTGGCAGTATCGCCATTGTTGAGACCTGCAAATGAAGCTGCAATCGCAGTTGCGGCTTCGGCTGTATCACCACCAATATTAGATGCAGCAGATGTAATACGGCCAGTAGTTTGACTCACGTAAAGCTGATTGCCACCACCGTCTTTCACGGAACCACTGATCAGGTCGACAGTAGCAGCGCTGGCCGCAGTGCCAGTACCAGTATTATCAAAAATCTCAACGGTAAAGTCAGAAGTACCTGTTGCACCGAAGTCAGCTACCAATGCTTCAAGGTCAGCGACTTTGTCACCGCTAACGGTAAATTTGTTCAGGCCAAGTGATGTAGCATCTATTTTTTGTAGACCAATACTAATTGCTTCGTTGTCGTTGGCACCGACTTGAATATTCAAGCCGCCTTCCTGCTGAAGCACTTTAACGCCGTTGAAGTCAGTTTGTTCTGAGATGCGGTCAATTTCTGTCAGGCGCTGGTTGATTTCAGCCTGAATGGAGTTCAAATCGTCCTGAGAGTTGGTGCCATTCTGAGCCTGAACGCTAAGCTCACGAATACGCTGGAGGTTGTCATTGACCTGATTAAGGGCACCTTCGGCGGTCTGGGCGATAGAGATACCGTCGTTGGCATTGCGTTGTGCTTGGGCCAGGCCAGAAATCTGTGAGGTCATACGGTTGGCGATGGCCTGACCGGCGGCATCATCCTTGGCACTGTTGATGCGCAGGCCAGAGGAGAGACGCTCCATGGAGGTCTGCAGCGCGTTCTGGCTCTTGTTCAGATTGGACTGGCCAATCATGGAGGTGATGTTGGTATTGATCACTGACATGGTGTGATTCTCCTTGCGTTAACACTGGCCTTGAAGGCCCGCTTTTCGGCCACTGTGTGCGCCGTTGTATTAGTTAACGGCCTGATGAGGAGAATCTTTAGGGGTGAGTAGTAAAAAATTATGTAATGTTTGGTAACTGGGGTGATGGCATTGGTCATTAGGCGACATCGGTCGCGAGCTAAAGCTGCCTTATATGGACCCGTCCCGTTGAGCAAGCAAGCCATGAGATGGACACGGATGAGGACTGCACGCTTATATCCGGCCTTTGATGATAGCGCTGCTATCTGGCCCTGATGGAATGCGCACTCTCTGCTCTTAATCTCCCACGCGGCCTCTCATTGGGCCTCCGAGCTTTACAGAGTGACAGAGAGTCGGTCTTACCTGTGTGCCATCAATTGTCTTACTCACGCAACCTTGGGTGTGCTTACTTCAAACAACAATATGACTTTTTTCCAAGGGCCTCGTCGAGGCAGCTGCCTCACTTTTCTATGCTTGATAAGAGCGTTGATGAGCGAGTATCGACCAGCAAATTCGCGCCATTTTGTTCGCCAAGGCCACAATCGCCTTGCGTTGGCCTACCCGTGCCGCCAACCGAATGATCCATTGCGCTAATCGGTCGGGGTGCTCTTGACGTTGAAACTGCCTCAACGCCGCTCTCGCCCCATGAACCAGTTGACGGCGGACCTCGCTATTGCCGCGTTTGGTAATGCTTTTCAAGATGTTCTTGCCGCCACTTGAGTACTGTCTTGGGACCAAGCCAATGGAGGCGCTAAATTGCCGTCCATTAGGGAAGCGCTTGGGATCCCCCATATGACTGAAGAGCAACGTGGCATTGACAGGGCCAATGCCTGGAACGCTCATCAATTGCTTCATGCTGGGAGTGGCCTGAACATACGCGCCGAGCCGTTTATCGTACTCGGCGATGCGCGTGTCGAGTGCTTGCCACTCGTCTAGGAGGTCATGCATGACGTCACACAAGGCGGTTCCCAACTGAGTGTGACGCTCGTCTAGTAATCGACGTATATCGCCTTGTCGGATGACACGGTGGCCTTGGGCCACAATGATGCCAAACTCATTTAACAGCCCGCGCAGCTCGTTGCCAACGGCCGTCCGAGCACGCACCAGGCGGCTGCGCACCCGGTGGAGTGCTTGTAGTGACTGCTGTTCCTGCGTTTTCACCGCCACGCGCCTTGTCGCTGGACGTGCTGCCGCCTCGGCAATACCGGCGGCATCACGCGCATCATTTTTATGGCCTTGAATAAACGGTTTGACGGCCTGCGGGGGAAGCAGGTGTGCCTCGTGACCCAGCTGCCGGATTTCACGTGCCCAATAGTGAGCGGAGCCACATGCTTCCATGGCCACGAGACAGGGCGGAAGGTTCCCGATCACGGTGCTTAACTGATCACGTTTAACCTTTTTGCTAAACACTTGATGGCCACGATTATCGACCGCATGAAGTTGGAAAACATGCTTGGCAAGATCAATACCCACAATGCTAATGTTGTTCATGGATGGATCCTCTTTCAAGATGCCGTCAGTGCCCTGCGCACGTTAGATGAAGTGCTTCTTCATCTTGGCACAGAGGGACGGGTCCATCCCATTTCCCACAGTAGTCACCACCTACCTTGGCTGCTTTTACCCTGGCTCTTTCCACCTTCACCCTGGCTCAGAAGTGAAAAAGCCCCCTTGAAATGGGGGCTAGCGGGCGATTTTTAGCGGCTACCTCTTGCGCCCTAGCTGGGCATCTAGTGCATCAAACTGTTGGGTGAGGTAACTACTCATGCTGTTCATTTGCGCAATCATACTGTCCAACTGCCCGAACTGAGAGCGGTAGCGGCTCATGGTGCGCTCGATGGTCACTTCCATACGCTCAAAACGCTCATCTAGGCTTTTCACCCGGTTTTCAGCACCGCTAATGGCCAGCTTGACCACGCCATTGTTGCTGAGCATTTGGTCAATCGTGGTGGACAGCTTGCCTGCCAGGCCGTTCTCTTTTTTATCACCCGCGAAGAAGTCGCTCAGCGCCTGGGGGTTATTGGCCACCAGGTCGGATAGCTTGTCGTCATCCACTGCCAGCTTACCGTCGCGCTGCAGGGTAATGCCTAGCTGGTTCAGGGTGCCTAGCTCGCCACCTTCCACGCCACCGGTCAACACGTTGCGTAAGCGGCTTTCAATGGTGCGCACGGTGCTGTCGCCGACCAGCTCGCCTGCGGTTTCGCTGTCGCCTGTAAAGCTGGTGAGTTTGGCAATGGTGCCTTTCAGGTCGTTGAACGCTTTCACGAAGTCGTTGATGGCTTCGCGCTGCTTGAGGGTGTCTCGTTCGACGGTAATGGTACTGGTGGCCGTTTCACCTTCGGCAATACTCAACTCGGCCAGGTTGAGCGTAACCCCTTGAATGGCCCCTTCAATCTGGTTTTTGGCACTGCTGATGGCAATGCCATTGACCGTGAGCGCGGCATTTTCGCCAGAACGCTTGGTGGCGGCATCTTCAGCAAAGGGCCCTGCCACGGTTACTGCCGGGTCTTGGCTGGTATCGACAAAGCTAAAGCTGGCAATAGAGGCATCCGCCCCGGTATTTTTAGAGCTGAGCGCCAGCCGGTAGCCTTGGCCGTCGTTGATGATGGTGGCGTTGACGCCTGCATCTTTATTGGCGTTGATGGCATCGCGTATCGCGGAAAGGCTGCTGCCGGGGGCGATATCAATATCCACAGAGTCCGCACCGCCAAAATCCAGCCGTAGGGCCGTTGCGCCTTGCAGGTCTAGCGCGGTGTCCCGGTCAGTCACACGGGTTGAGGCCAGGGTGCCAGAGGTGGCTAACTGCGATACCTCTACCCGATAGCTACCGGGCAAGGCACTGGCGGAGGTAGTGGCTTTAATGGCATCGCCACGCACGTTCGCGGAAAGGCTTTGGTAGAGCTTCGGGTCGTTGAGTTTCGCTACAGCATCTTGAAAGCTGTTTAGCGATGTTTGCAGCTGCCCGTAGGCAGAAATTTTCGCCTGCTGCTGTTTTTTCTGCAGCGTGATAGGCGCGAGCTTGCCCCGCTCCGCTTCTTGAAGCTGATCCAACAAGCCGGTGAGGTCCAGGCCAGAGCCGACGCCTAGAGAGGTTATTGTCGCCATGCAGATGTTCCTCGATGCAAAAGGCTAAACCCACAATTATTGATACATTGCGCCAGCGGTGGCGTTTCGACTGGATTTAATAGCATTCTTATCGACGGAACAACGGCTAACTTTAGGTCTTTTTTATCACCTAACTCCGAATACCCCATTACCCCAATAAAAACGCCTGCTTATCGCAGGCGCTTTGGAGATAGCTAAACAAAGTTGGTATTATTTTCGGCCTAGCTGTGCACCTAACGCATCAAACTGCTGGGTGAGGTAGCTGCTGGTTTGGTTCATTTGGGCAATCATGCTATCCAACTGGCCAAACTGAGTGCGGTAGCGAGAAATGGTCTGCTCGATGGATTGCTCCATGCGCGTGTAACGCTCGCCCAGCGACTCAACGCGGTTTTCAGCACCAGAAATCGCGCCGGATACCGTACCATTAGTGCCTAGCAACTGCTCGATGGTTTGGTTCACTTGGCCTGCCATACCTTCGTTATCGGCAGCGCCTGCAAAAAAGGCGGAGAGCGCACCCTGATTATTGGCAATGGCGTCGTCTAGCTTGCCGCTATCGATTTCCAGCGTGCCGTCTCGCTGCAGCGAAATACCGATATCCGTTAGCATCGAGAACTGGCCCTCGATACCTCCACCCAACACGCTGCGTAAACGCGACTCCACCGTGCGTACCGCGCTGTCGCCCAGCAGCTCCCCAGCAGCGCCGGTTTCCGCATTAAAGCTGGTGAGTTCGCCAATGGTGCCTTTTAGGTCGTTGTAGGCATCTACAAAGCCCGTCACCGCTTCGCGCACTGCTAGGGTGTTTTGTTCCACCGTCACCGTGCTATCGCCTTCCGCCTGAAGGTTAAGCGTGACGCCCTGAATTGCACCCTCTACTTGGTTGGTAGGACTAGTGATGGCGATGCCATTCACATTCAGCGCGGCATCAGTACCCGTTTGAAGTGTGTTAGTTGTATCCGCAGCAAACGGTGCAGTACCTGAGAAGCTGAAGTCTGCAATTGAGGCATCCGCGCCTGTTTCGCTAGAACTAAGTGCTAACCGGTAATCGGTGCCATCGAACACAATGGTAGCGTTAACACCGGAATCTTCGTCTGCATTGATGGCGTCGCGTATACCTTCGAGAGTGCTATCTGCCGCAATGATCACTTCTTTTGTGGTTTGCGTGTCCCCTTCACCAAAGGTAAAAGTAAGCGTTTGTTCTGCTGTAGTGAGCGCTTCATCAACAGCCGTGACGCCTTCAGAGGCTAAGGTGCCGCGGGTTGCTAGCGTTTCAACCGTTACGCTGTAGCTGCCAGGCTGCGCTTCGCCATCTGCCGTGGCGGTGATGGCTTCTCCCCCTACATTAGTAGAGAGGCTTTCGTAGAGGGCGCTGTCGTTGAGTGCCTCTGCGGCGTTTTGAAATTCGGAAAGGGCGCTTTGCAGCTGCCCGTAGGCAGAGATTTTGGTTTGTTGGGTTTCCAGTTGCCGTTCGATAGGGGCCAGTTTGCCGCGCTCAGCGTCTTGCAGCTGATCGAGCAAGCCATTGAGGTCCAGCCCTGAACCAATACCCAATGATGAAATGGAAGCCATGCGTACCGTCCCTTTTTCGCGTTGTGCGGCCGTCTTACCGATTTTGCGGCAGCCATTATTCAAGTTAGCTAATTAGTTATTTATTCGGCATTTAGACTATTAACTTTAACAAATTTATTAGCTCTGGGCTTACCCATTTACCAGAAACAGCAAACCAAAGCTATAAACTTCTGTTTATTAAGACTTTCTACCGACACCCACATAGCAAACACCCGCCTCACTCAACGCGCTGGGTGCGTATAAATTACGCCCATCTACCACTAATTTATTATTTAGCTGGCTTGCTAACCAAGTGAAGTCAACGGTGCGAAATTCTTTCCACTCTGTACAGATGACCAGTGCATCCGCACCTTTTACTGCCTGTATACGGTCGCCTGCGAGCATCAGGTCGTCACGCTCGCCATACAGCCTTCGGCACTCACCCATCGCTTCCGGGTCGAACGCTTGCACCTTTGCGCCTGCTGCCCACAGGGCTTCCATCAGTGCTCGGCTGGGCGCTTCGCGCATATCATCGGTGCCGGGCTTAAATGCTAGCCCCCAAATAGCAATCACTTTCCCCTCTAAGTTACCGAGGCTCTCTTGCAGTTTTGTGTAAAGCGTTTGTTTTTGGCGCTGATTAACGGCTTCTACGGCTTTTAATAATTCCGGCGTGTAACCTAATTGCAAAGCAGCTTGCTCAAGGGCGTGCACATCTTTAGGAAAACAGGAGCCGCCATAACCACAACCAGGGTAAATAAAGTGATAGCCAATACGCGGGTCGCTTCCGATTCCCCGGCGTACATCTTCAATATCAACCTTTAAGCGCTCCGCTAAATTCGCCATTTCGTTCATGAAACTAATTTTGGTCGCCAGCATGGCGTTGGCGGCATATTTCGTCAGTTCTGCCGCTCGCACGCTCATAAACATGAGCTTGTCGTGGTTGCGGTTATAGGGAGCGTAGCAGGCTTTCATGCGCTCTTTTACCCGCTCGCTCTCGGTGCCTACGATAATGCGGGCGCCGCGGGTGAAGTCGTCAATGGCAGCGCCTTCTTTCATAAACTCAGGGTTGGAGCACACATCGAAAGGGTGTTCAACCTTACGTTGCTGTAGCACGCGGCTGATGGTGTCGCTCACACGCTCGGCGGTGCCTACCGGCACCGTCGATTTATCCACCACCAGCTTATAGCCCTGCATGTGCTGGCCGATACTTTCCGCGACGCTTAATACGTACTGCAGGTCGGCGCTGCCACCTTCGTCTGGCGGGGTGCCCACCGCGATAAACAGCGTGTCGCTTTCGGTGACCGCGTGGGCGGCATCTGTGGTAAACCGCAGGCGTCCGGCGGCGACGTTATGGGTAACCAGCTGGCTCAGGCCTGGCTCGAAAATAGGGATCTCACCACGGCTAAGCTGTGCGATGCGGTTAGCATCAATATCCATGCAGATGACCTGATGACCCACATCCGCCAAACACGCACCTGCCACGAGTCCTACATATCCGGTACCAAAGACACTAATCTGCATAATCAACCAGCTCTAAAAAGGAGTGCCGCAAGCCTACCACACCTTTTTTGCAATTCAGATGACACGCAAAACTCAGCCCAATACATAGACCTTGGTCTAACACTCCTACTGCTTTATAATGCACTGCAGCACACCCATTTTGCTGCGATTGCAGGAGCAACCTACCATGCCCGCTGAAGCATTATCCCCCGCGACCACTGCTTCCTTCCACGTACAGCGCAGCTTGCGCCACTGCCTTTCTAGCGTAGCGGAACTGCTTTATGAGAGCGGCCATGTGCTTGAAACCATCACCCTGATACAGCGTGGTTTATCGCACCAGGAGTTGATCTCTCTGAGCCATCAGCACCCCCGCTGGGCGCTTTGCCAGCAAGTGTTGGAAGAGAGTGATACCGCCACTTTTAATGACTATGGCCGTTTTGTGTTAACAGCCATGGGCCGCGAGCTGATATTTGATATGTTTGGGCAGGGAGCCGCAGACTGCGCCTAACGCGTTAGCCAAGCGCCCGCTAGGCAGGAGCGGGCGCTTGGCAGCACAGGCCGGGGGCATAGAGTGAGTGGTTCAGCAGCGTAGCGCTTAGCGTAGGCCCAGTAGGGAAAGAATAAACAGCACTACCACGATCAAACCCACGATATAGATGATGTTACGCATAATGGCACTCCTTGCTTGTTTTGCTTGTTGCGTTTTCGAGAAATCAAATGGCTGCTCACCCTTGAGCTGACCCTTCCAGCCTAGCAGGCTTTGTTTTGTTTTGCGTAATCAGCCCCCCCTATCGCGGCTTGCCTTATCAATCAGCGCGAAAAACCTAGTAAAGCATTAGATGAGACTCATCACTACTACCGTGAAGGTCACGCCGGTAAGCAAGAATCCCAACGCCAGCATCAGGCCATCTCTGGCCACCAGCCCCAATCCAAACAGCGTGAGTGCCAATCCAGCGCCATTGGCACTGAAAGGGATGAACTCCATGGGTGGCATCGCTAACGCCACCAGCAGGCAAGCGAAGGCCGTCACCCGAATACCGATGTAGCCAGTCATCCAAGCCAAGCGCACGCCCAGCAAGCCATCGACCCATTTGGCGGGCTTTTTCATGTAGTGCAGCGCTTTATCAAACTTCTGCCGTGATAAAGAACGATTAAGCAGCCATTTAGGCAGCCAGAACGTTTCCCGCCCTACCAGCAGCTGTGAAGAGGTCAGCAGCACTAACACCGCCATCAGCGTTGGCATGCCGGGGATATCACCAATAATCGGCGCCAGCGTTATCAAGCCTGCCAATAGAAGCAGCGGCCCAAACGAGCGCCGCCCTACCGCATGCACCACATCATCCACGCTAACCTGCGCGTTTTCCCGCTCCATCCGTTCCATGGTGTGGATCAGTTCGGTTAAATTCGTCGCATCCTGCGTTTCTTTCATGGGCACTGCGGCGCTCCTTTGCCATTGAGCTCTGTTTAAAGTAGGTATGTTTCGCGTCGATCTGTTTAGCTCAGGCCTGTTGAACATCGCTGCTTGGTTAATCGCTTGGCCTCTATAGGTTAGCCCCTGGAGCCGTTCGCCACCCAAGCTTTACGCTGCCTGTTCAAGCCCTTTTAACCTTGTCACTCTTTCCGCTTGGCAAGCTGCTCTTTGAGCTGTTTGGGCACTTGCTTGATGATCAGCCGGTCCTGGGTTTCGTCATACTCAATGCTGGAACCCAGCAGGTGTGAATCAAAGCTGATCGAGACGCCTCCAGAGCGCCCGGTGAAGCGGCGAAACTGGCTGATAGTGCGTTTGTCCGGCGGGATTTCCGGCGAAAGGCCGTAGTCGGCGTTGCGAATATGGTCGTAAAACGCCTTGGGCTGCTTCTCATCCACTAGCTCGGAGAGCTCTTCCAGCGTCATGGGTTCGCCTCGGCGCAGCTGCTCGTTGGCGTAATCAACCAAAGTATCGGTTTTTTCCCGGCTGGCGTCGTCGTCCAGGTCCTCTTTTTCGACGTAGTCGCTAAAGGCTTTCAGCAGCGTGCGGGTTTCGGCGGGGGCATCAATGCCCTCTTCCATGCCCAGCAGCGCCGCTACGCCATCGGCGAGCTTTTTACCGCCCCGGTCTTTTAGAAACGAGACGTACTGCGTGCTTTCCGCACCGCTCTGCCACTGGGTCAGGTTGATGCGGGCTGCCAGGGTGAGTTGGCTTGTGTTCAGTTGGGCGGCAGGCACCGCTTGGTGCGCGTCGTTAAAGCCGATACCTTCCCGTTGGTGAATGAGGGCCATCAGCAGCGTTTCCGTATCGCCCTGTTGTAGATGGGCAATGACCAAGTAACCGCCAACGGAGAGCTGCCCCTGCAGCGTTTGGGCTAAGCGCTCGGCAATGGCATTCGCCAATTGAGCAAAGGTTTGCTCGTCGGCTTGATACGCCGTGAGCCACGCCAACAGCGGCCCGGCCTGCTCGCCCTGCTCGGCAAAGCGCCCCCAGCCCTTCGCTTTGATGTTGTAGGTGTCGTTTAGCGCATTCACTAGGCTGGCCATCACCGTGTCGTCGCTGGCGGCAGCGGCCTCGGCAGGCGGGGCCGTCACACTTAAGCGTTCGCCGTCGAGGGATGGCTCAAGGCGGTAGACAGTACTTTGCAGTAGCGGCATAAACAGGCATCACCTTTATAAAAACGTCGAAGAGGTCACTTCAGCATCAGGGCTTTAAGCGGTAACCGGTGCGGAAAATCCAGGCAATGGTGGCAAGGCTTGCCGCCAAAAACAGCAAAATCATCGCCACGCTGGCCCCCAAGCTGACATCGCTAATGCCGTAGAAGCTCCAGCGGAAACCGCTGACGAGATACACCACCGGATTCGCCAGGGTCACGCTCTGCCAAAACGGAGGCAGCATATCGATGGAGTAGAAGCTGCCGCCCAAGAACGTGAGCGGGGTAATTACCAGCAGCGGCACGAGCTGCAGCTTGTCGAAGCCATCCGCCCAGATACCGATGATAAAGCCCAGCAGGCTGAAGGTGACGGCGGTCAGCACCAGAAACGTCAGCATCCAGAACGGGTGGGCGATCTCAAGCGGCACAAAGAAGCTGGACGTGCCGAGAATGATCAGCCCCAGCAGTATCGATTTCGAGGCCGCCGCCCCTACGTAGCCCACGACAATCTCTAAATAGGAGATCGGTGCCGACAAAATCTCATAGATGCTGCCGGAAAACTTGGGAAAAAAGATCCCAAACGAGGCGTTCGAGACGCTTTGGGTCAGCAGCATCAGCATAATCAAACCAGGGACGATAAACGCGCCGTAGCTCACCCCGCCAATTTCGGTAATCCGCGAGCCAATCGCCGCGCCAAACACCACAAAGTAGAGCGAGGTAGAGATCACCGGCGAGACAATGCTCTGCAGCAGCGTGCGGCGAGTGCGGGCCATCTCCGCCATGTAAATCGCACGAACGGGATAGAGGTTCATGAGCGCTCCTTCACCAGGTCCACGAAGATATCTTCCAGCGAACTCTGCCGGGTGTGTAGATCTTTAAAGCTGATGCCCGCCTGCTCTAGCTGCGTTAACAGGGTAGAGATCCCTCGCCCCTCCTCTTCCTGGCGGCCATCGTAGGTGTACACCAGCTCATAGCCGTCGGCGGTTAAGCTGAGTTCTTCCTGCGCCAGCGCGGGCGGCAACTCCGTTAGCGGGCTGTGGAGCTGCAGGGTGAGCTGCTTGCTGCCCAGCTTTTTCATGAGCGCGGCTTTCTCTTCCACCAGCACGATCTCGCCGCGATTGATGACGCCTATGCGGTCGGCCATCTCTTCGGCTTCTTCAATGTAGTGGGTGGTGAGAATGATCGTCACCCCATCGTCCCGCAGCCCGCGTACCACGTTCCACATATCCCGCCGCAGCTCGACGTCCACCCCGGCGGTCGGCTCATCCAAAAACAGAATGCGTGGCTCGTGGGAGAGCGCCTTGGCAATCAGCACCCGCCGCTTCATACCGCCGGAGAGGGTCATCAGGCGATTGTGGCGTTTATCCCACAGCGAGAGCGACTTAAGCACTTTTTCGATATGGGCAGGGTTGGGGGCTTTACCAAACAGGCCACGACTGAAGCTCACCGTGTTCCAGACCGTTTCGAACGCTTCATTGGTGAGCTCTTGCGGCACAAGGCCAATCCGCTCGCGGGCTTGGCGGTAATCGCGCACGCTGTCGAAGCCATCGACGATAACATGACCTTCGCTGGGATTGACCAAGCCACATACCAAGCTGATCAAGGTAGTTTTACCCGCCCCGTTCGGGCCGAGCAGAGCAAAAATTTCGCCGCGCTGGATGGTTAAATCCACACGAGTGAGCGCCTGAAAGCCACCTTCGTAGGTTTTATTCAGGCCATCGATGGTAATGATGGGGTCGTTCAAGGCGTACTGCTCCTTAAAGCTTGGCCATCATTGGCCAAAAAGGATTTATCCGCACCCGGTTGACATGCCGTGCTGGCAAACAACTCGGGCCTCTTGACGCTCAGTTGCGCCGGAGAAACGTCCCAACAATATTCGCTTGACCTCGCCGTGCGGCATGTACCGCGTAATGTCGGGGTCATCAAGCCTTGCCAGGACATTCCGCGCAGCATTGACATCCGCCTGGATCACGTCCCCGTTTGCACGGTAAAACTTGTCGCCACGGCGCTCACCTTCCAGGCGTCCCGTGATCGAGTCCATTTGCGACGTATAGGCGGCGTTCACGATGTCGTGACGGGTGCCACGCTGCTGCGATACTTCGTCGAGCGCCTGGGCCAGCACCCCCTTGGCCCAGTGGCTCATGCGGCGGTTGTAATCCCGCCACTGTACCTTGCCCGCGATGGGCTGAGTCAGGTCTTCCGAAGCGAGAAGCGCCGCCTCGTCCATGATGGTATGAGCCGCCTGATAGGCGATGGTGCGAAGGTGCTGCTGGGTGCGCTGGCGGCGAGCCACTTGCTTCTTCTTACCCAGATTATTGGCGCGGATGCGTTCGGCCTTGGCGATCCGTCCTGCCGCCCGATGCTTCTTTTCCAGGGCGTGCAGGCGATTGCGCGCCTTGCCAGTGGCGGATACCTGATGGCTGTACGCAGTGAGCACTTGACCGAACGACTCGCCATGATGCTGGCCTTGCGAGTCAGTGAAGGCCTCCGTGTAGCCCTTATCGACACCCATTACCTTGTCCCCATGAGGCCGCCCTGGCGGTTTCTCGTAGGCATAATGGATCTCGACCTTTCCCTCCCGAACGATGACGCGCAGATTCTTCTTTTCCAGGCTGACGTTCTTGCCTGACGTCGTGGTGTATAGCGTGATGCTGCCGCCCACCTTTTTGGACAGATGCAATGTAATAACCAGTTGGCCGTCGATGATTCGCTCACTGTGCTTGTCGGAACGGACGACGAACTGGTTACTACACTGGCTTTTGCCATGCCTGAAATGTTTGCGCATCATGCGATGCAGATAGGTATCTTCTAGCCATTTGTCCTGTTTCAGCAGCGTGTAGAGGCGTTTGCGTTCGGTTTCGTCCGTGGTGCGTGCGGCCACGGCCCGGCGCACCTTGTGCTTGGCAGCCGCCTTGTAGGTCAGGATGTCGTTGATCACATCCTTAGTGGATTCGGCGCGAACCGTGCCATCCAGTGGCAAGTCTGTATGCCAGCCACCCTGGGTTATTTCCTTGCGAACGGCGCTGGCGCTCTTGCCAACGGTACCAAGGGCACCGTACCGGCGCCAAAGGTCGGCCCGAATGAACCCCATCGTCCGGCACATCGCCAGCAAACGCGAAAGACCCGGACTCGTTGCATGAAGAATGCGTGTGACGGTGGTCATAACACTTCCTCTCTCGGCTCCCTGGCCGCGGGATAGTCTCCTTACATCGCGGGCCAGCGCAGAACCAGCGCAGCGCGATGCCAATGGCACCGCGACATGGCTGCCGCGATGCATGACGGCCTTTAAAAGGTATTAAGTGCGGCTGGTGATTTCGAGCAAGTGATAGCCAAACTGAGTTTGAACCGGCCCGTGAACCTTGTTGAGTTCACCGCTGAAGACGACTTTGTCGAATTCCGGCACCATTTGGCCGGGGCCAAAGCTGCCCAGGTCGCCGCCCTGGCGGCCAGAAGGGCAGCTGGAGTGCTGCTTGGCTACATCCGCGAAATCGCGGCCGTTTTCGATCTCTTGTTTCAGTGCGTTGCACTGCTCTTCACTGCTTACCAAAATATGACGGGCGCTGGCACGTGCCATAACGAACTCCTTAATAAAAAACCCAATACGGTAGGCCAGTTTATCACGCCGCTGTCGTGTAATGCTTCACCTACGCGGGTCAACTGGGCCACCGTCAGCGCTGCCACGCTGCTGAGTATTGCGCCGCTGCTGGTGGCTTTTCTGCTGTTCCAGCGCCAGTTCGTGCAGTCGTTTTTACGGGCGGGGATTCGCTAACCCAACTCACTCGGGTTTTCGTGCGACAATTCTCCTTCACGCACACGACAAGGAGAGCAGCGATGCACGGCGACCCGGCAGCCCTCAAGGTACTGCAAGAAGTCTTTGGCTTTGAGCGCTTTCGTGGCCCCCAGCAGGCCATCATCGAGCACGTGACGGGCGGCGGAGACGCGCTGGTGCTGATGCCCACCGGCGGCGGCAAATCGCTGTGCTATCAAATCCCTGCCCTGCTGCGCCCCGGCACCGCCATCGTGGTCTCGCCGCTCATCGCGCTGATGCAGGACCAGGTGGCCGCGCTGATCCAGAACGGGGTGCGCGCCGCCTACCTCAACTCCAGCCTCGATATGCATGAGGCGATGGAGGTGGAAAACCGCCTGCGCGCAGGCGAGCTGGACCTGCTCTACATTGCGCCCGAGCGGCTGGCCACGGCGCGCATGCAGATGTTGCTGGAGCAGACGCGCATTGCGCTGTTCGCCATCGACGAAGCCCACTGCGTTTCTCAGTGGGGCCACGATTTCCGCCCTGAGTATCGTCAGCTTTCCCATCTACACCAGCGCTTTCCTGACGTGCCGCGCATCGCGCTCACCGCCACCGCCGATGTGCCTACCCGGCACGACATCATGGAGCACCTACAGCTTCAGGACGCCGCGCTCTACAACAACGGCTTCGATCGGCCCAACATTCGCTACCATATCGCTGAAAATCAGGGCAATGCCAAGGAGCAGCTGCTGGGTTTCATCCGCGAGCACCACGACGGCGAGGCGGGCATCGTCTACTGTCTCTCTCGGCGCAAGGTGGAAGAAACCGCCGCTTGGCTGGCCCGCCAGGGACTCACCGCGCTGCCCTACCATGCCGGGCTGCCCGCCGAGCAACGCCAGCAGCATCAAACCCGCTTTCTGCGCGAAGACGGCGTGGTGATCGTCGCCACCATTGCCTTCGGCATGGGCATCGACAAACCCGACGTGCGCTTTGTGGCACACCTCAACCTGCCCAAAAGCATCGAAGCCTACTACCAGGAAACCGGCCGCGCCGGACGCGATGGGCTGCCCGCCGATGCCTGGATGGCCTATGGCCTGCAGGACGTGATCACCCTGCGCCAGATGCAGCAGGACTCCGGTGCCGCCGACCAGCAGAAGCGCATCGAGCAACAGAAGCTAGATGCCATGCTGGGGCTCTGCGAGATCATCAGCTGCCGTCGCCAGGCGCTGCTCCACTACTTTGGCGATTCGCTAGATGAGCCCTGCGGCAACTGCGATAACTGCCTCACCCCGCCTGACACCTGGGAGGCCACCGTGGCCGCGCAGAAGGCGCTGTCGTGTGTCTATCGCACCGAACAGCGCTTTGGTGTCACTTATCTGGTGGATGTGCTGCTCGGCAAGCGCAACGAGCGTATCAGCCGCTTTGGTCACGACAGCCTGAGCACCTTCGGCATCGGCCAGGAACTCACCGCCAGCGAGTGGAAAGCGCTGTTTCGTCAGCTGATCGCCAGCGGCTATCTGAGCGTGGACATGGAGGGCCATGGCGCGATCAAGCTCACCGCCAACGCCAGGCCCATACTGCGCGGCGAGCAACGTCTCACCCTGCGCAAACCCAGCAAGCCTGCGCGACGCGGAGCCAAAGGGGCATCTGCCGCCAAGGGCCACGGCGTACTGTGGGAAGCGCTGCGCCAGCATCGCAAAGCGCTGGCCGATGCCCAGGGCGTACCCGCCTACGTGATCTTCAACGACGCTACCCTGGCCGAGCTGGTAGCGCAAAAACCGCAAACGCTGCAGGCGCTGGGCACCATCTCGGGCATCGGCGCACGCAAGCTGGCGGATTATGGCGAAGGCTTTCTGGCGGTGGTGCTAGCACACCCCGATGAGCCCGCCGCCAGCGCCCCGGTGGGCAGCAGCGCTCTAGAATCTGCCGCGCTGCTGCGCCAAGGGCTAACGCCGGAACAGGTCGCCGAGCAGCGCGGGCTGGCCGCCAATACGGTCTACCGCCATTTGAGCGATGCCATTCAAGGCGGCGAGCTGGCCCTGGAAGAGGTAGTCACGATTGACCCAGCGACCCTAGCGCAGATTCACGCCGCCTTCGAGCAGTTTCCAGGCCAGGGGCTGAAAGTGGTGTTCGAAGCGCTGGAAGGCCGTATTGATTACCCGGTTCTACACTGCGTGCGGGCGTCTATGACTGCCAAGCGTTAACGCCCACCAAATAATCGTATTTTTTAAAAATCGCTCATTTGGTGTATTCTCTATTCAAGAGAGGAGAAAGCGATATGGCCATTCAGCACAACACCGCTACCAAGCGCCGTGACATGGGAGCCGCTGCCATGCGCACGTATCCCAACATATCCCGCCGCTGGGGGCTGAAAGAGAGCGAAGCCGCCTTATTACTCGGCGTGCCCGACTCCACTTACCGGCGCTGGAAGCAAACTCCCGAGCAAGCCCGCCTGGATGCCAACCATCTTGAGCGCATGTCGTTGATTCTGGGCATCTACAAGGCGCTGCATATCCTGCTCCCCAATCAGGAGGCCGCCGATAGCTGGCTAAAACGAGCCAACAGCAACCCACTGTTTGCCGGTCACACGCCCATGGAACGCCTGTTAAGTGGTCACGTTTCCGACCTCTATGTCGTTCGGCAGCACTTGGATGCCGCACGTGGAGGGGGCCATGTATGAACTTCCCGCTCAGCAACGTCACATGGCGGCCAAGCTACCGCGTTATCCCTTCGCGCTTCCCTCCGATTGATCTGTTCGAAGGCGTCAATAGCCACACTGACGACTGGGACCTGCTTAACGAACTGGAAGGCGAGACCTCTGCTAGGCTTCGTGAAGAAATGGGCGCGATCCATCTGGTGCGCGACGGCGACCGCCGGTATGGGCCTGGATGGACACCCGTCATGGCGGCGTTTTGTCATTTCCCTGCCTCCGGTTCGCGGTTTAGCGATGGCACCTTTGGTGCCTACTACTGCGCACTCACCGAAGCCACCGCCATTGCAGAAACCCTGTACCACGCAGAGCGCTTCATGGGGGAGTCCAACGAGCCGCCCATGATGCTGCAGCAGCGCGTCTATCTCTCCGATTTGATGGGGCAACTGATTGACTTGCGGGGCCACCGCGACGCAGAGCCCCTACTCACCCCAGACAGCTGGTCTGCCGGGCAAGCCCTGGGCAGAAACGCTTGGGAGCAGCAGGCAGATGGCATCGTTTACCCCAGCGTTCGCGACCCCGATGGCGAGTGCGCCGCAGTGCTAAGACCCCCGGTACTCTCCGCCACGCGGCAAGGCCGTCATCTCGGTTATGATTGGGACGGTCAGCGCATTCGGCACGTTTATGAGCTAACGCTTCTAAACTGAGCCTGCCTGACCGCTAGCGCCATCCTCGCAGATGCTCGCCCTGGGCAATGGCGGCGGCGTCGAACACGCCGGTATCCAGAATCCAGGCGGTGACCAGTGAGGCAGGGGTCACATCAAACGCCGGGTTCCACACCGGTGCATCGCTGGGCGCCCACACCACCTCGCCAAACGCGCCGGCGGCACCGCGCACCTCCGCGCCATCGCGCTGCTCGATGGGAATCGCCGCGCCGGTGGCGCAGGCGGGGTCGACCGTGGTGTAAGGGGCCACCACGTAGAACGGTACCTGATGGTAATGCGCCGCCACCGCCAGCATGTAAGTGCCCACTTTGTTGGCAAAGTCGCCGTTGGCGCAGATGCGATCCGCCCCCACCATCACCTTATCCACCTTGCCCGCCGCCATCAGGCTGGCCGCCATGCTGTCGGTGATCAGCTGGTAGGGAATGCCTAAATCGGCCATTTCCCAGGCGGTCAAACGGCCACCCTGGAGCAGCGGGCGGGTCTCATCCACGTAGACATGCAGCGCCACGCCGCGCTGTTTGGCGATGGCCAGCGCGCCAATCGCGGTGCCTACGCCCGCCGTGGCCAGCGCGCCGGTGTTGCAGTGGGTCAGCACCCGGTCGCCGGAGGCCAACAGGTCAGCGCCCCGTTCGGCCATGCGCTGACACAGCGCGCGGTCCTCTTCGAACAGCGCTTGGGCACGCTCGGCCAGGGCGTTAGCGCCCTGGGCAAAGCAGGCTTCCATGGCGTCCAGGCAGTACATCAGGTTCACTGCCGTGGGTCGCGTCGCCCGTAAGCGGTCGCTGACGGCTTGCCACTCGGATTCGGGATGGCGAGCGGCGTACTGGGCCAGGACAAAGGCGGCGCTTAAGCCAATCAGCGGCGCACCGCGAATGGCGAGGTGTTTGACCGCGTGCTGCCATGCGTCGGGGGAGTCGCAGCGCACCCACTCTTCGGCCTGGGGTAGCCGAGTTTGGTCCAGATACTCAAGCGCGTCGGCATACACCCGTAAACTGCGTGACTGTAAATTAACCATGAGGGACTCCTTGGGTATTGGACGAGCAGAACAGCGGCACGGCTTATCAGGCGCGAAGCTTATCATATAGAATGGCTGCCACTAGACGAGGCGATGCTGACCCGATGAACACCTTACACACCGAACTGCTGGACGCCATCTGCTGGGCGGCACAGCAAGGCTGGACCCCCGCCACCGGCGGCAACTTTTCTGCGCGTACCGAGGCGGGCTATTTAGTCACCGCCTCCGGGCGGGATAAAACCCGTATCCAGGCGGATGACCTGCTGCTGTGTGACCTGGAAGGCCGTGTGCTGGAAGGCAACGGCAAACCCAGCGCCGAAAGTGACCTACACGCCGCGCTGTACCGGCTAGACCCAAGCATTCACTGCGTGCTGCACACCCACACCGTGGCCAGCACCGTGCTGTCGCGACGCTTTCCCGAAGGCATTGAGCTAAGCGGCTTTGAGATGCAAAAAGCGTTGGCGGGTAACGTGACGCATGATGCAACGATTCACCTGCCGGTGGTGCCTAACTCCCAGGATATGGAGGAGTTAGCCGAGCACGTTCGCCAGGGCTGGCCGATGCCCTGGGGCTTTTTAGTGGCAGGACACGGCATTTACGCCGTGGGCGACAGCATTGCCAGCTGCCGCCGCCATCTGGAAGCGATTGAATTTTTACTTGCCTGTGTACTGGAAGAGAGCCGATGGCCCCAATGAGCAACCCAACCGTTCGCGCTATCGTGACCGATATCGAAGGCACCACCACCGATATCAACTTCGTTCACAAAGTGCTGTTCCCCTATGCCCACGCCAAGCTGCCTGACTTTCTGCGCGAGAACGCAGAGGCACCGGCGGTGGCCGAGCAGATCCAAGCCGTGCGTGATGTCATGCAGGACGCCGACGCCTCGCTGGAAGCGGTGATTGCTACGCTGTTGCATTGGATCGACACCGACCAGAAAGTGACGCCACTCAAAGCCCTGCAGGGCATGGTGTGGGCCGACGGCTACCAGCGCGGCGACTTTACCGGCCATTTATACGCAGACGTCGCGCCGGCGCTACGCCAGTGGCAGGCGGAAGGCAAGGCGCTGTATGTGTACTCGTCAGGCTCGGTGCAGGCGCAGAAGCTGCTGTTTGGCTACAGCGACGAGGGTGATTTGACCCCGCTGTTCAGCGGCTACTTCGACACGCACATTGGCCATAAGCGCGAGGCCGTGGCCTATCAGCGCATTGTCGAGGCGCTTGATCTACCTGCAGAGTCGATACTGTTCCTGTCGGATGTGGTCGAAGAGCTGGATGCGGCCAAGCAGGCGGGTATGCAAACCTTACAGCTCGTGCGCGAAGGTACTCAGGCAGGCACTGCACACGCCTGTGTCGAAAGCTTTGCTGACATTGCCCTTTAACGGCTACGTTCACCCCTTATCTCTTAGGAGCGTCTTTATGTCCCAACTGAAAGTCTTTGCCGATCAACATCCTAATGATGCGCTGCTGGACACCACGGACGGCGAACAAATTGCCGCTGAGCTGAACCGGGTAGGCGTGCTATTTGAGCGCTGGGCAGCGCCGGGCGAGATTGCCGACGATGCCACCCAGGAGGAGATTCTGGCGCTCTATCAGGAGGACATCGACCGGGTCAAAGCCAAAGGCGGCTACCAAACCGTCGATGTGCTGCACATGGTGCCCACCCACCCGGACAAAGAAGCGATGCGTCAGAAGTTCTTAAACGAGCACCGCCACCATGAAGACGAAGTGCGCTTTTTCGTGAAGGGCCAGGGGCTGTTCTGCCTGCACATCGACGACAAGGTGTATCAGGTGCTCTGCACCCGTAACGACCTGATCAGCGTGCCTGCCAACACCCCGCACTGGTTCGATATGGGCCCCGAGCCGGAATTCACCGCGCTGCGCTTCTTCGACAACGTGGAAGGTTGGGTGCCCCACTGGACCGAAAGCGACATCGCTGGGAAGTTTGATCGTTTGGATCAGCTTTGAATAAATAAGACTGATCCCAGGCCGGTACACACCTATGCGGGGGCGCTGTGAACCCATCCATGGGCGCTACTTTCGCCATCCATGGCGAAAGACCCCCGCTACGGTCTGTACCGGCCTTCCCACATCGCCGTTCTGTCTTTAATAACCTCTTCCTACAACACCGCTTTCTGGTTAAACGTTTTGGCCAGCTCTGCCAGTGCGTTGAGATCACAGTAGGCTTGCGGCTCCATGATCAGCGCTTGGCCCATCAACACGTTGCGTGCTTCCAGCTTGGCGCGCAGGGCGGTGTCTTCGATCTCTTCAAAGTCAGCGTTGTGGGCGAGCGAGAGCACGCGGCGGTGCATTTCGATGCCGCAGTAGGCCAGGGCATCTTCACGGATTTCTTCTAGCAGCGCATCGCAGGCGTCGTCGGCGCTGTTGCCCTGCTCTTCGAACAACGCTCTGGGGAACAGAATGCCGGTGCGTTCGGTTTGCCAGAGGTGGCGAAACTCCTCATCGAAGCGGGTAAAGCAATCGGTGATCACTTCTAAAATCCACGCTTGATAGGCGTCAAGATCGCTCGCTGCACGGTGGGCGGGCTGGCTAAAGTAGGCCATGAAGAAGTTGGCTACCGCCATGCCCAAGTCGAACGCCATCGGGCCGTATTGAGAAAATTCAGGGTCGATGACGCGCACGCTGGTGTCGGTGGCCATGATGGAGCCGGAGTGCAAATCGCCGTGCAGCATGGTCTCGGTGTTGGCGGTGAACTTCATCAGCAGCCGCTGCACCTTGGCTTTTAGGCGGGCGTTGCGGCGCAGCTCGTCCACCACCGGCGATAGCTCGGGCGTGTGGCGGTTCATCTCCGCGCCGTAGTAGGGGTCGGTAAATACCAGCGATTCGGTGATCGCCGGAATCGCCACGTTGCCGGAGAACAACCCGACATCGGCTTTCTTATCCGGGCTTGCCATGGAGAGTTCAGAGCCGCGAAACGCTGTGCGCGCACAAAACTCACCCAACGTAGCGCCCAGCTCCGCCACCCGTTCGCCGCTGATCAGCTTGCGCCGCAGAATCACATGGGGGTGAAGATACTCCATCACGATCAATGCCTGGGGCTTATCGAAGTAGTACACCTCGGGGGCCACGCCAGGCGCGCGCTTGGCTTGACGCACTAAGGCGTAATATTCGAAATGGGCGCGATAGAGCGGCAGCGGCCAGCTCTCGCCCACCATGCGCACATAGGGCAGTGCCTGCTTGACCACCACGCTGCCGGTGCTGCCTGTCACGATAAACACCAGATTGAGGTTGCCGTCGCCTACTTCACGGATGTGCCACTCGGCGGGGTTGCCACCCACTCGGCTGGCGACAGCCTCCACACCGCCTAGCCGTTGGCCAAGGGTATCCACTGCTAACGCTTGATAAGTCTGCTCGTTTGCCACCGATGATTCCTCACACAAAATGGATGTGTGTTTGTCATACCCCGGCAACGTTGTCAATTCAGTGCAGCATGATGGGGGCGCTACACCACTGGCTGCATCACTTTTTAAAATGCATTTCGCTCAGTACGTTTCTACACACCTTCTCTAACGCTTCGACGCCCCCTACCACGCCGCTTAGCCTATCGCCAACAACGCCAACGCCCCGCAATGCGGGACGTTGGGGCTATTCCATTTACAACACTGGCGTGATTAGCCACCCGCAAAAGAGGCGTACATAATCACCACCAAAACCACCAGCACGATACCGGTAGGCACCGCGCCTTTCCACGGGGTGAGATCGACATCGCCGGAGTCTTCCTGCACCCAGTCCGTAGCGCGGGGGCGCAGCTTACCGATCACCAGCATGACCGCCACTAGCAGCACGAACACCGCAGCGACGAAGTGGAACTCGTGCATCACTATGGGCAGCTTGTTGAACGGCGGCACGAAGTAGCCCGCCGCAATCAGCAAACAGCCGCCGACCAGCGCTACTTTCGCGGCCATGGGCGGTACGCGTTTGGTTAGCAGACCGACCAGCACTACGGCGAGAATCGGGATGAAGTAGATCGCGTTCATCTTCTGCAGGTAGCCGAACAGGCTGTCCTGGCCCGCCAGCAGCGGCGCAATAATCATGGTGGTAATCGCCATGGTCCAGCCAAACACCTTGCCAGACTTCACCACCTGCTCTTCCGTCGCATCTTTTTTCAGCACGCCTTTGTAGATGCCCAGGCTGAAGATCGTCGTGGTGCTGTTCAGCGCAGAGTTAAACGAGGAGAGAATGGCCCCGACCATGACGGCGGCAAAGAAGCCGGTCAGGTAGGGCGGCAGTACGTTGAACACTAGGTGGCCATACGCTTCATCGGCGCGAATGCCCTGGTCGGCATACAGGTGGTAGGCAATGATGCCGGGCAGTACTAGGTACAGCGGCCCCAAAAGCTTGAAGAAGCCGGTGAGCAGCACGCCTTTCTGGCCTTCGGCCAGGTTCTTGGCGGCAAAGGTGCGCTGGATAATTTGCTGGTTGGTGGTCCAGTAGAAGAGGTGAAGCAGCAGCACGCCGGTAAAGATAGTCGAGAACGGTACCTGCTGATCTGGCCCGCCCATGGAGTTGAACTTGCTGGGGTCGCTCTCTTTCAAGATGCTCCAGCCTTCCATCACGCCGCTGCCGCCGCTCACCGCCTGTAGGCCAAAGTAAACGATCACGAAGCCGCCAATCAGCAGACCAACCCCGTTTAAAGTGTCAGAAACGGCAACGGTACGCAGGCCGCCAAACAGCGCGTAGACCGCGCCAATCAGACCCACCGCCCATACCGTCGCCCAGAGCAGCACCGTGCTGGAGCCAATGCCGGTCAAGCCCTGTAAATCCAGCATCCCCTGAAGGCCGATGGCGCCAGAGTAGAGAATGATCGGCAGCAGTACCACCGCGTACGCAATCAGGAAAATAACGTTAGCGATCAGTTGAGTGCCTGTATCAAAGCGAATCGCCAGCAGCTGTGGCAGCGTGGCAATGCCGCTTTTCAAAAAGCGCGGCAGGAAGAACAGCGCCAGCGCCACCAGGGCAATCACGGCGATCACTTCCCACGCCATGACGCTCAAACCATCGGTAAACGCGGACCCGTTCAGCCCCACCATCTGCTCGGTGGAGAGGTTGGTCATCAGCATGGACGCTGCGATCAGCGGAAAGGTCAGCGTGCGGCCTGCCAGGAAATAGCCGCTGGTGCTGCGGTGGTCATCACGCCGCGTGATGCGCCATGTGACAAAGGCCACCAGGCCCGTAAAAAACAGAAACGATGCCAGGGTTAGGGCATGCATGAGGGGAAGTCCTTCGAAGCGGTCGCGTCTAAAGCGGTGCCCAACACGGGCACGAAGAGCGGTATCAAGCGATACGACACGGTGAGTTTAGGTAAAAATACCAATCATCGCGGGATTCTAAGCAGGTGACACGTTTCATCTATTAGCCTTTAGTCGCAACAAAAGTCAAAAAATAGGTTTTTTTACTACTTACCAAGCGGCGCGACGAAAGGCGATGGATGATTGCCGCTCTCCAGCTAAGCTATGTCACAATGCTGACTGTTGACTGACCACACGTCATTAACCACAAGGATGCACACCGCCATGTTGCACTACCTACAGGGATTACCGTCTTTCTTCGCCTACCTGCTTGGCGCGCTCGCGCTGCTGGTGGCCTTTATGTACTGCTATAGCCGCCTGACCCCTCACCACGAGTGGGCGCTGATTCGAGCGGGCAATGCGGCGGCCGCCACCGCTTATGGCGGCTCTATCCTGGGTTTCACCCTCCCGCTCTACAGCGCCATGGCCCACTCCATTAGCTATATCGACTTCATTCTGTGGGGCGTGGTGGCCTTCGGCGTGCAGATCGCCACGTTCTTTGGCCTAAAACTATTTCTACGCCGCCAGGGCGAGAGCTTGTCTCAGCACATCACCGAAGGTCATCAAGCCTACGGCACGCTGGTGGGCAGCATCTCGATTGCCGTGGGCTTGATCAACGCGGCCTCAATGACCTGGTAACGGAGCGCACTCATGGAAAAGCAGACCCATCCCACTCACCTGCCCCGCCGTAAACGCAGCGCACGTCTCTCTTTGGCGATGATGGGAGCGAGTGCCTTCGGTTTGACCGCCTGCACTCAGCCCGCAGAGGACGAGCACCTCACCGATGTTCGCTTCGACGAGCCCAAAAGCTATCAAGGCGTCGAAGAGTGCGTAGCCGCCAACGTGTACACCCGCAGCGCCTGCGAAGACGCTTACGAGGCCTCTCTAGAGTCCGTGCCACGCTTCGACACCCTAGAAGCCTGCGAAGCCGAACACGGCGAAGGCGCCTGCGCAGCCCCCACCGACGAGCAGGCCCAGGCCGCAGGCGGCGGCAGTTGGTTCATGCCCGCCATGATGGGCTATATGGTCGGTAACATGCTGGCGAATACCAGTCGAGGGCGCTCGTTTGAACGCGTGTACCAAGAGCCGGTCTATCGCAACCGCCAGAACCAGGGCAACTGGAATGCCGCTGCCAGCCAAGCTTCCCAGCGGGTCAATCAGCGTAACGAGGCCCTGCGTAGCTCGGTGGTGCAAAACCGCCAAGCCACAACGCGGCGCGGCCTGGGCACCCGCTCGGCCTCTTGGGGCTCTTAGCCACACCCTTGGGAGCCACTATGCTGCGAATCAACGTTCCTGAACGCCCGCAGTGGAAAACTCTGGCCAAAGAGCTGGGGTTTCATTTCCACACCATTGATGGCGAACCCTACTGGAAAGAGGACGCCTACTACCAGTTCACCCTGGAGCAGGTGGAGCAAGAGATCGAAGCACCCACCGAAGCCCTGCACGAGATGTGTATGGAGCTGGTGGATAAGGTCTGTCACTCCAATGCCTTAATGCAGCGCCTCGCAATCCCCGAGCATATGTGGGACATCATCCACCACTCCTGGCGCAGCGGGCAGCCGCCGCTTTATGGGCGAATGGACTTTGCCTATTCAGGTAACGGCCCCGCCAAGCTGTTAGAGCTGAATTACGATACGCCCACCTCGCTCTATGAAGCGGGCTTTTTCCAGTGGGTATGGCTGGAGCAGGCGATTGAGCAAGGCATCCTGCCCCGCCACGCCGACCAGTACAACTCGATTCAAGAACGCCTGCTCAATGCCATGGCGCATCTGGGCGACCGCTTGGAAAACCGCACCCTCTACTTCTCCTGTGTAAAAGGCAGCGACGAGGAGCGCGCCACGGTCAGCTACTTGCAGGATATTGCCCTACAGGCAGGCTTACAGGCGCCGTTTATCTACATCGAAGACATTGGCGTGGCCCCAGGAGTCGAACACTTTGTTGACCTAGACGACCAACCCATCACCGCGCTGTTTAAGCTCTACCCGTGGGAAGAGATGGCGGTAGAAGCGTTTGGCGAGGCGGTCACGCAGCTCAACACCTACTGGTTCGAGCCACCCTGGAAAGCCGTGCTCTCCAATAAAGGGATTCTGCCGCTGCTGTGGGAAGAGTTTGAAGGGCACCCGAATCTGCTACCGGCGTATTTTGAAAAAGATAGTCACTCGCCGCTGGAAGCAGGCTGGGTGCGCAAGCCGTTTTTCTCACGGGAAGGGAGCAACATCAGTCTGATAACGTCCAGCGGCCAGCAAGAGAGCGTGGGCGGGCCTTACACTGATAACCCGTGGATACGCCAGGCGTACCACCCGCTGCCGCGCTTTGGCGACAAGCACGCGCTGATTGGCAGTTGGGTAGTGGGCGACCGCGCGTGTGGCATAGGCATTCGCGAAGACGTGGGACGTATTACCAAGGATACGTCGTGTTTTATTCCCCATGCCATTATTTAGTTGCTCGATCATTCTTTTTTCTAGCAACCGATTAAGTGCCTATTCAAAATTAATCGCGTGATTAGTTCGTAACCACCGAGTAAGCGGTGTACCTCTTCACATAGAGCACGTTACGCCCCTACGTAAGCGCTTTGTGGCAACCTAGTGACGAGCAGCGTGCCACGGCCCTCCTGGACCCTGATGCCCTGTTTCGCGCCTATCAAAAAGGGCTTGGTTAGGCCGTGAGCTATGTCGCCTGCGTATGCTTTCAAGCTAGCGGCCACCGTGTGGCCTTAGAAGCGCGCTATATTCAACGCATCGATAGTACGCCCACTCATCATCGACACATCGCTGCCGATGCGCTACTGCTTAATCAGCCTAGCCACCCAACGCGCTGGCTGCCCGCTCCCGCCATCCGGCGCTGTGCGGCATCGCCCTGGAAGGGGAGCAGCTCACTCTGCTCCTAAACGGAGCTCGGCTAAGCCCACCTTCCGAGGCAAGTTCAACTCACCATCCATAAGCAGCGCACTTGACTGCCCTTCTCCACCTGGCTATGCGGATCAATCACCGCCAGCGCATCGGCAGCAATGCAGGAAGAGAGCACCGCTGAGTTTTGGTCATCAAAAGCATCGGCCTCGATACCGCTAGGCGTAAAGCGCAGCGCTACCCGCATGTAGTGCTGGCGCGGGCCGGTCTCGGTGGCAAAGGTAGCCGTCGCCGTTAAGCACGGAAGCTCCGCTAGCGCAGGGCAGCCCAGTAGTGCCCCCATCAGTGGGCGTAGAAATAGCCACGCGCCCACAAACCCCGACACCGGGTTACCCGGCAGCCCCACAAACCGAGCATGACTGCCATCGTCGCGGGGCAAGCGACCCAGCGCTAGCGGCTTGCCAGGACGAATCGCCAGCTTCCACATATCGAGCTGCCCAAGAGACTCCAGCGCCGCTTTGACGTGGTCCTCCTCCCCGACGCTGACGCCACCGGTGCTCACCACTACATCGGCCTCGGCAGCGGCGTGGTTCAAGAGCGCCACGGTTTGGGCGTAGTCATCGGGCACTCTCACCAGCTGAACCACCTCAGCCCCGAACGTCTCCAGCAGCCGCTTGAGCATGGGGCGGTTGGAGTTATACAGCTGACCTGGTTTTAACGGCGTGCCGGGGTCGACGATCTCATCACCCGTGGAAAGCAGCGCCACCCGTGGGCGGCGTCGTACGCTGACATGAGTGATGCCCTGCCCCGCCAAATGCCCTAACGCGGCGGCTTCCAAGCGTTCGCCAGCATTGAGCAGCACATCGCCTTGGCGCACGTCGCGGCCCTGCAGGCGAACGTTGTCTCCTTCTGGCACGTCCACGGGGATGAGCGCCTCGCCGTTCTCCTCAGCCACCCGCTCCTGCATCACCACGCAGTCGGCACCTGGCGGAATCTGCCCGCCGGTAAAGATTCGTGCGCAGGTGCCCACCGCCAATGGCCGTGCCGTACTGCCCGCGGCAATCCGCTGGCTAACCGGCAGCCGCTTACCCGCATCCATAGCACGCAGCGCGTAGCCATCCATTGCGCTGTTATCGAACGGCGGCACATCCAGCGTGGCCGTCACCGGTTCGGCCAGCACGCGGCCAGCGGCGCCATCCAGCGCCACCTGCTCGGTGGAGAGCGGTGCAACATCGGCCAGCAGCGCCTCAAGCGCCGCTTCAATCGGCTGTAACTCAGCCATGCTGCCCCCGACCGGGAATCACCAGATTGGCAAAGTTGCAGGGCTTATGGCGGCTATCGAGCTGTTCGGCCAGAATGCCATCCCAGCCGGTACGGCACGCACCGGTAGAGCCCGGCAAACAGAACACCACCGTGGCGTTAGCGAAGCCACCCAATGCGCGACTCTGGATCGTGGAGCTGCCGATTTCATCGCCGCTGAGCTGGCGAAAACGCTCGCCAAAGCCTTCGATACGTTTATCCAGCAGCACCGAGACCGCTTCGGGGGTGGAGTCGCGCCCGGTAAACCCTGTGCCGCCCGTGGTTAGCACCACCTGCACGCCGGGGTCGGCAATCCACTGCGCTACCACCGCACGGATCTGGTAAACGTCATCCGGTACGATCCGCTTATCCGCCAAACGGTGCCCCGCCTCAGTTAGCCGCTGCACCAGCGACTGCCCCGAGCGGTCGGTCTCTTCCGTCCGCGTATCGGAGACGGTGAGCACCGCAATGTTCAGCGCTTCCATGGCATCCATGGCGCTACTCCTTGTGCTCGTTGGGGGAGGCGTTGGCCTTTTTCTTGGCTTGGCGCGCTTCAAGAGCAGCCAGCTGTTCCGGCGTTGCCTCACCCTGGTGATTGGCTTTCCACTCGCTGTAGGGCATGCCGTAGACGTACTCGCGGGCGGCGTCCAGTTCGAGCGCGGTACCGCGCTCATCGGCGGCGGTCACCAGCCACTTCGAGAGGCAGTTACGGCAGAAATCCGCCAGAATCATCAGGTCGATGTTCTGCACATCTTTATTGTCGTCCAGATGCTTAAGCAAGCGCCGAAAGGCGGCGGCTTCCAGCTCAGTGCGGGTGGTGGCATCCAGTTCGTCAAATGTCGCCATGGTGATTCCTCTTTCAAAAGTCATTGGAGTGCAGCATAACAAAAGACACCGCCCGAAGGCGGTGTCGAAGGGCGTTCACGTCCACTTATCTCGACGGCGTGACTCAGCTTGGCTTGGCTGCTGAAGGCTCACCGCTGCCGCCCGCTTTACGTGCGGCCAGTTCCTCTTCACTAACGGTCTGATCTTTAACCGCTTCATACCACAGGTTGTGGTGTTCTTTAGCCCAGGTTTCATCCACGTAGCCGGTGGTCATGCCTTCCAGCGCGCCTTCCGTACCTAATGTGCCGATGTAGATATGGCCCAGCGAGACGGCGGTCAAGCCCAGCGCGCCCACGGCGTGGATGATGTTGGCCCACTGCATGGTGTCGCGGCCCTGGTCAAAGTTGGGGAAGTCGAGCACGAAGCCACTCGCCACCACCAAAATGCCTACCGACGCTAGCAGCCAGTACCAGGCTTTTTCGCCACCGTTGGCAAAACCAGCATCTACATGGCCTTTGCCAATCATACCGCCGCCCTTTTTGAACCATACCCAGTCGTGCTTCTTGGGAATGTTCTCTTTGATCAGGCTAATCAGCATGATGACCAGCAGCACGCCAAAAATCGGCCCCAAGTAGTTGTGTAACACCTTGGACGCCGCGACCATCCAGCCCCAGACGGCATCGCCGAACAGCGTACGGAACACGAACTTGCCCAGCAGCAGGTTCAGCCCGGTCAGCGCCAGCGTGATGAACAGCGTCGCCACGGTCCAGTGCAGCGCGCGCATTAGCAGCGACCAGCGCAAGAGCTTGCGGCCCGTGCGCGGCTCTTCCAGGTATTTACGGCCAACGATGAAGTAAAACAGCGCAATCATCGCGGCCATGCCGCCGATGGCGATCAAGCCAAACGGCGATACCCAGCGATTGCGCAGTATCCGCCACGTTTCGCCGCTGGCGTTGATCAGGTTGTAGTTACTCTCGTGCCGGGAGTCACGGTAGTTCGGTCCCGTCTCGCCACTGCGTACTTGGCGCCACTGATCCGCCGTGATGCCGGGGGCGGCGGTGGTCATTTCGCGATCCGGGTCGGCTTGCGCCACGGCCATGTGGGTGACCCCCAAACTCGCAACCAACAGCACCAGCATTAGGCATAGACGCCAGCCACGCTGTAGCCAGCTAGCGGTGCCGCTAGGTGCCCGTGAGGGCACCTTTGTCATGGTCAACGTTGTCATGACACGCCTCCTTACCCTTTGCGGGCAGCATCATAGGCAAGGTTGTCAGTGCTAGCCTGAGGATTGTTCGACCACGCACCATCTTTATGGCCACGGTGTACCACGCGCTGGCGGAAGATATCGGCCACATCCTGCGCATCACCGGCCAGTAGCGCTTTGGTAGAGCACATTTCAGCACACAGCGGCAGTTTGCCTTCCGCGATGCGGTTGGAGCCGTACTTCTGGTACTCCTCTTCTTTGGTTTCCGCAGGGCCACCGGCACAGAAGGTGCACTTGTCCATCTTGCCGCGCTCGCCAAAGGCGTTCTGCTGGGGGAACTGCGGCGCGCCGAAGGGGCAGGCGTATAGGCAGTA
>Ga0256829_1000635_pt1 | contig 33891 bp, 31 predicted proteins | sample 131447metaG_FD_185979 | JGI IMG/M metagenome (GOLD analysis project Ga0256829, IMG submission 185979) | Hydrothermal vent microbial communities from Lau Basin, Pacific Ocean - 131-447 | ecosystem: Environmental > Aquatic > Marine > Hydrothermal vents | place: Pacific Ocean: Lau Basin | collected... | reverse complement strand
AGTCTTTTGGTAAAAATTTACCACATTTCTTTGCAGCTGTTCCACCGAACTCTCTTACCTCAACTGCTGTGCCATTTTTAGCAATCACCTGTCTTTTACACTCATCTTTTGCAATACATTCTGAATTTTCACATCCAATATTTTCTGGTACTTGTGCCATATTATCTCCATAATTTTTTTGAAATTATAGTCAAATTTTTATTTATTATACTTTAGCATTTAAGAGATTTTCAGGCTTCCCAAAATAGTATCCCTGAAATTCATTTACGCCGTACTCTTTCAACAAATCAAAAATTTCTTTATTCTCTACAAACTCTGCAATAACCGTTATATGCAACTCTTGAGCAAAATTAACTATACTTTTAATCAAAATTTGTGACTCTTTATCTTTTACAACATCTTTAACCAAAGAACCATCTATCTTTATATAATCCGGCTTCAGTGCTAAAATATGCTGATAATTTGCATAACCACTTCCGAAATCATCAATTGCTATCAAGACACCAACTTTTCTAAACTCATTAATCACCTCTGCAAAGTCGTTAAAATCTTCCAAACTTTCCTGTTCTGTAACCTCTACAACTATCTGATCTTTGTTTTCATAATCTTTGATGAGTTCTAAAAACATATCCGCCATAGCTTTATTATAAAAATCATTTGGCAAAAAATTAACAGATATTTTTTCCGTTTTTCCTTGAAAAAATCCCAAACTCTGTCGCAACATTTTCTTTGATATATCAAAATAAAGTCCACTCTTAATCGCTATATCTAAAAAGACAAATGGTGATAAAACTTTCATTTCACCATTTTCAAAATCAAGAATCCTTACCAATGCTTCATATTTAATGATTTTACCATCTGAATCTGTAATAGGTTGAAAAAATGGAACAACATTATTATATTCAAGAGCATAATAAATTTTATGTTTCATACTTATAATCGCTTCAGACTCTTTTTTACTGTCGAGTTCTTGGGTGTAAACAACATAAACTAAAAATTTCATTCTCGCTTTTCGTAATGCCATGTGTGCATCTTCCAAAGGATTATTTCCATACATAACAATTCCGGAATAAATTTCAATATTAATACTCTCACCAAAACCATCAATAGCAAGAGCATATACTCTTTTCGTTAACTGTTCCACTAATGAACAATAATAATCTGCATCTTTATGATATTTTTCTTCTAACAATACGTACTCATCCGAAGAAATTCTATACACACTAAATCCAAACTCGTGTGCAAAACGTTGAAACTCTTTTGCTACTTCCTGAAGAATTTCATTTCCCTTATTTACACCATAAATCTCATTTAGAAGACTGAAATCTTTAATATTACTCAAGATAAGTGCTCTATTTTTTGCATCTTTAAGTGCTTCATCGAGTGCCTGTCTGTTATTGAGTTGAGTTAACTGGTCAGTATATGCCTGTTTTTTAAAATGCTCTAAGAGAATGTTAAACCCTTGATGTAAAACTATTCCTACCAGTATCATCGCAATACCAAGTCCTAGTAATAACTCCATTAAAAACGTATTATTTTGTTTCACAATTTTTGCTGTATTAAAGCCTATAATAAGATAACCTACAGTCTCATCAAGATGGTTTTTTAAAGCAATATCCATCTTTACTTTTAGTACATTGTTATGTTTGATGTAATACTCTTTGAGTAACTTGCTTCCACTGAGAAAAGCATAGTTTTTATTAATGGAAATCACTTTTGGATGCAACATAACATTTAGAAAAGATTTTTTAATGGCTGTAGCTGTTTGGATTTTCATAACAAAATTCAGTTCTCTTGAGAAGTGGGCTATATTTAAGCCTAATTCAACATTTCCAACATATCTGTGTTTGTAAAAAATTGGCTCTGTTACCCGATATGTCAAGGCAAATTTACCAACTTCAAATCCACTCAGAGAGGCTTGTAATCTTCCAGTATCTCGTATCAGCTTTCTTTTTTTATTTAATGTATCCCCGTAAAATACAGGTTTATGTGCACGATACAGAGAAATATTTTTTTTTGAGCGAAAGGTGAGAATAAAAGCATCTTTATATTTTTGCTTTAATTTAGCGTAGTAGGGAGAGACAATAATATTGAGTGCATCATGATTTTTACTAGCAACAGCAGCAGACAGACCATCTAAAGATAAGATACATCTCAATTCTAAAGATAATTTTTCTTTTTCATTTTGCAGTTCTGTTGTAAAAAATTCTTTTGAATACTGGGAGGTTTCATTAAACCTTTTATTGAGATTTTCATCAAATTTGTATTTTAAAAACAGATAACTTAACCCCATAGTTACTATCAAGACAAAAAATGTCAAGATTAACATGATAGACCTTGTCTTAGTTACAATATTCATACCCGATTCAATCCAAAAAAGTTAAATTCCTAATAAAGAACATTATACATTTTTTGTTGACAAATTGCAAAGATTTTACATTCCTTGTTTTTATTCTATTATGATATAGACATGAAAATCCATATAGATATAGACTGTTTTTTTGTCAGTGCTGCGCGCATAGCATATAAATTTTTAGAGCACAAACCCGTTGTTATCGGCGGGCGGAGTGATACAAAGATATTCTCACGCAGTGCAAAAAACCAAACAGTAAATTTTGAAAACTCAGGCAGTTTTGTTCCTACCTTTTATAAAGCCTATGAAGAAAGAGATGACGACATCGCATCATTTATGGAAAATGGACGCCTGCGGGGGATTTTGACGACGGCAAGTTATGAAGCGCGGGCATACGGCATCAAAACCGCAATGAGTCTACGTGAGGCAAAAGATCTCTGTCCCGATGTTATCATTAAAGCACCCAATATGTCCCTTTATCAGGATCTTTCTCATAAACTGCATGATTTTCTCTCACGCAAAATTCCACTCATCGAGCAGGCGAGCATTGATGAGTTCTACGGAGACCTCAGCGGTTGGGTCAATGATGAAGATATTCCTCACTTTATTGACACTCTGCGTCATGAGATAAAAAAAGAGTTGCAACTCCCTGTATCTATTGGTGCGGCAAAAACACGTTACATCGCCAAACTCGCCACAACCTATGCCAAACCTTTTGGGTGTAAAATTATTTACCCTTGGAATTTTGACAGCTTTGTCAACTCTATAAAAGTCGAAAATTTTGCAGGTATTGGAAAGAGTATGCAACAGAAGCTTCATGCAGGACAAATCCGCACACTTGGAGAATTGCGACAACGCAGAGGAACTCTTGAATCATGGGGTCCATATGCAAAAGAGCTCTACAAGCGGGTAAACGGGGAGAGTGATGCAGCAATTAACACCAAACAAAAGAGAAAATCCATCGGCATATCGAGAACTTTTGATCCTCTTTCTGATCGTAGAGAACTGCATAGGCGTATTCATATATTAGCCCGACATCTCAGCTTCGCCATCTTTAAACTCGATGTCATTCCAACTGTTTTTCACCTCAGTATCAATTATGAGATGAATCAAAAGTCACATATCAATGTATCAAAAGCAGAAATTTTCACTGAGAAGAAGTTTGATGCACTCTGTTTGGAGATGTTTCATAAAGCAGACACACAAAAAAGGTTGCATCTGATTCGCCTGAGCATAAACTGCTCAAGCTTTACAAGAGACTCACACAAAGAGCTCTCACTTATTGGTTTTGAGGAAGAAAAAAAGATGCAGACTCTAAGTAAGTCTACACAAAAACTACGTGAGCGTTATGGTATAGATACTTTAAAATTTGGCAGTGAAATGTAAGCAATAGTTCTAATCTATGCTACAATAACACCCATGACAAACACAAAGCTTCTGGAGCAGTTTCGCTCTTTTTATTTTAAAAATTATCCTGATGATATGGAAACACAGATTTCTTACTTTGCCGTTTTTGGCGGACTTGATTGGGATATTGACACTACAAAGCCCATCTCAGAGCTCATCAAGTCTCTCATTTTAGACAATTTTGAAGCCATCGATGCAAAGATGCGTGAGCTTACACTTAATGAAACACTCAACAGAAAACTGCTCAAAGCACTTGCTACTGGAGACAGAAGAATATTTAAAGCTTTTAACAAAGCAGGATTAAACAATGGAAACGGTGGTGCGGCACTCAATTACCTGCAGGAAAAGGGACTTATTCAGCTTGAATACTCGCGTGAAGAGCATCCGCGTGAACGCTCTGTTAAAACAAAACTCAAACGCGAAGAGGCACGTCATCGTATCTCGCATAAAGTTCTTTTCACGCATCCCTTTATTCGTTTTTGGTTTTACTTTATCATTCCGCATATCAAAGAGATTGAAGCAGGGAAATATGATGCTTTTTTAAAAGATTTTGAGATGCGCCATAACAGTTACACCAGTCTTGTCTATGAAGAACTCTCAGAAGTGCTGCTCAACTATAATCTTCGCGATGCACACATTGTAAGTTCCGGAAGCTACTGGGATGCAAATATCGAAATAGACATCTTGACACTGACAAAAAATGGGCGCAGCTATGTTGGTGAGTGTAAATGGACAAATCATAAAATCAATAAAAAAGAGTTACATAAAATTCATGACAAATGTAAGAAATTAGGAATCGAACCAACGCAAATCGTCTTTTTTTCCAAACGTGGTTTTTCAAATGAGTTATTACAGCTACAAGGGAGTAATCTCGCACTCTACAGTAGTGAAGACTTTAAAGCACTTGTAAAAACGAAACCAAAAGAGCAGCTCTACCCATTAATCACACGCAATGCCTGATAGGCTTCTTGAAGGAGCTGAAACTTGTGTGTGTAGTGCTCTACCATATGCGGGCTTTCATGAATGATTTTATCGGGATGGTAGACTTTTGTAAGTTTTTTATAACTTTTTCGTAAAGCATCCTGCGAAGCTCCGACAGGGCACTCAAGGATGGTATAAAAATCTTTTTTCTCTTCTAATTCATCTGCTTTTGAAAGATCACCAAAGGAAAAATTTGCAAAATCAGAGTAGAGTTTTGACATAAAATGGTTGTCGTAGGAGTACTGAATTTGATAATGCAGAATGTGGCGTTTGTTAAGTGCTTTTTCGAGTCTTGCTTTGGCTTTAAAATCACTAACATCTATAACTAGTGAAATATCTGTCCCCCGCTCCACATAAACTTCAAGCTGCGAACGAAGGTAGTTTGTCACCCATGCATTTGGAGATTTCAGCGAGATGAGAACTGTGTTTTTATCATACGCATACAAATATACTTTAACAACTTCGGGCTCTTGAAGTTTGTCGAGTTCTATTTTAATGGGCTGTGTACCGTACTTTAACATGGAGCGAAGAAAAAACTCATGGTTAAAGTCATGTGCCTCGGCATGAAACTTACTCAAATTTCGAAGGAACTCTTCGCGCACTTCTTTGAGTGTTTCATTTCTAAAGACAAGTACCGCCTTGGGTAAAAAAAGCATACCTCTGGTGTGCTGATTTAAAAACTCTTTCATCCATTCTGAGTTAAGAGCATCAAATCCAGTAGTGATAAGAATAAGGTTATTACGTAAAACGATATCCATCTTCACACCCTTTTTCACATTATTTTATTTTAGTATAGCAAAAAAAGTTCCACTTTAAAAGAAAAGTATTCTGAAGAATTAAGATAGCTTTGAGCTAATTTATAGATTATTTGAGTATAATTGCACTATTAATTTATTACCCCTTTTAAGGATAAAATTTGCGCGAAAATATGAATGAAAAATGTGCTGTTGTAGGTATTTTTGGTCACGAGGAAGCTTCTAAACTCGCATACTTCTCTCTACATGCTCTACAGCATCGTGGACAAGAGGCAGCTGGTATCTCTTCAGCTGATGGGAAAAAAGTTCATACTATTAAAAACCGTGGTTTGGTTATGAAAGTTTTTAATGAAAACAACTTAAAAACACTACAAGGTTCAAGCGCTGTCGGACACACACGTTACTCTACAGCAGGTGATGATTCTATACTTGATGCACAGCCGGTTTTTGCACGTTATGACCTTGGTGAAATGGCAATAGTACACAACGGTAACCTCACAAATGCAGAAGAAGTACGCAATGCCTTGATTAAAAAAGGGGCGATTTTCCAAACATTTATGGATACAGAAAACCTCATTCACCTCATCGCAAAAAGTACAAAAAACCATCTTCTTGACAGAATCATTGATGCAGTCCAAAGAATTGAAGGGGCATTCTCTTTGGTCTTTTTAAGCCGAACAAAAATGTTTGCTATGCGTGACAGATTTGGTTTTCGTCCTTTAAGTCTTGGTCGTCTTCCAAACGGCGGCTACATTGTAGCGAGTGAGACCTGTGCATTTGACCTTGTCGGTGCTACATTTGTCCGTGATGTGGAGCCAGGGGAGCTGCTCGTTTTTGAAGAGGGCAAAGCACCACAAAGCATCAAGGTTTACGAGCCTACTCCAAAACACTGTATCTTTGAGTATGTCTACTTTGCACGTCCTGATTCATCTGTTTTTGGTCAATCTGTCTATGAAACACGTAAAAATATGGGAAAAGAGTTAGCTCGTATTGAACCTATTGCAGCTGACCTGGTTGTTCCTGTACCAGACGGCGGTGTTCCTGCTGCGATTGGTTATGCACAAGCCAGCGGTATCCCATACGAGATGGGAATTATGAGAAATCACTACATTGGCCGTACATTCATTGAACCGACACAAGAGATGCGTGATTTGAAAGTAAAAATGAAGCTCTCGCCGATGACAGACATCATCAAAGGAAAACGTGTCATTGTTGTTGATGACTCCATTGTTCGAGGCACGACATCCAAGAGAATTATTAAGATGTTAAAAGAGGCAGGTGCGAGCGAAGTACATATGCGCATATCTTCTCCTCCTACAACAGACCCGTGCTACTATGGTGTAGATACACCTGACAAAGACAAACTCATCGCGGCAAATATGAGCACACAAGAGATTTGTGAGTTTATCGAAGCGGATTCTCTTGCTTACCTTGATGAAGCTTCACTTCTGCGTAGTGTCAATGCCATAGATGATAGCTACTGTACTGCTTGCTTCACAGGTAAATACATAATTTAATGAAACAAATATATACCTACGGTAGCTACCTGCGTGAAAAGTTTGGTGTTAAAGTTTACAAAGTCGGCATCAATATTTCAGGTTTTACCTGTCCCAACATTGACGGCACAGTGGCTAAAGGTGGCTGTACTTTTTGTGAAAACGACTCCTTTTCTGCAAGTACCCAAACAGTTCAGGCACTCAAAGGTTTTCATCTCAATCTTGATTCCGATGAAAACCCTTTTCTTGACAAACAGTTACTACAACTCAAACAGCAGTTTGATGCTATCTCTTCACGGCAAAAAAGGGAGTATGGCGCAGAGAAATTTCTTGTCTACTTTCAATCTTTTACAAATACCTATGCCCCATTTCAAACGCTTAAGGCACTCTATGAAAAAGCACTTTCATTTGACAATGTAGTCGGTTTGAGCATCGGAACACGCTCTGACAGCATCACAGAGGAGACTTTAGAGTACCTCAAAGAGCTCAACAAAGAAAAAGAGATATGGCTTGAGTTTGGCATACAGTCAGTGTATGATGCCACCTTGAAAAAAATCAACCGCGGCCATGATAGCGCTAATGTAAAAGAGTGGATTCTCAAATCAAAAGAAGCAGGACTCAATGTCTGTGGGCATCTTATCTTTGGTCTTCCAGGTGAGACACAGAAGATGATGCTTGAAACTGCAAAAGAGGCCTATGAATGGGGAATTGATTCTGTTAAATACCATCCTCTTTATGTGGTAAAAAGAACAGCACTTGCTAATGAATATGCACGTGGAGAATTTCAGCCGATTAGTGAAGAGCTCTACCTTAACACCCTACTCAAAGCTTTAGAGATGAAACCAGAAAATGTAAGCGTACAGAGAGTAACAGCAGGGATAGATGATGATTCTCTTTTAGCTCCACAATGGTGCAGAGACAAAAATCAGCAGATAAGGCACATAAACCATGCTTTAAAAAAGATTGGTTTAAAGTACTAAAGCTCTCAAAACTTAATGTCCCCAAACTTTTGCAAACTGTGCCGTTGAACTAAAATAGGGTGGATAGCCAAAGTAGACTCGAAAAGGAGTAGACTGCCCCGGTTTTAAATTCTTTGCCACAATAAATTTTTTTTCAATTGTCTGAGGCTTATCACTTCTATTAAACCCTCCAGAAAAGAAGGCAACAATACCACTTGGTTTATAAAAGTTCCCGCCTTTTACATTTCCCGTTGCATGCCCTTTGTTTACTAGTTTAATATCAAAAGTCACCTGCCCTATTGGATAATTTCCAACATTAGTCACAATCCCAGTATAGATGATTTTTTCTGTACTCAAAAGACGTTTGTTTTTCATTTTACTCAGTGTGACTTTTTTAGTATATTTGTCAACAACAAAGACAGAAAAAACAGCTAAAAAAAGCGTAATGAGTGTAATAGAAAAGAGCATAGAATACTTCATTTTCGCATCACTCTGTTTTAATGAAGCAACGACACCACCGATAAAAATAAGTAAGATAATTCCAAGCACCACATAGTGCCAAATATTAAGTAGTGTCATTTGCAACTTGCTCCTAAAGAGATATTATAATCCCGTTTATATGTAAAAGGTTCCACTATGATTTTAAATTCACGGGTTTCGCCCTTTTTTATATCTTTTTCAAAAATCGACATCTTTTTAAAAGGTTTTAACTTCAGTATATAATTTTTGTATTTATTACCTGTAACTTTGTAAGCACTTGCTGTAATCTTGCACGACTGAAAATCACGATGTGATTCATTTGTCAGCGTTCCCTTGACAATCACTGCTTGAGAAAAATGGAGTTTTTTTTGTGAAATAAGCTCTGTTTTATTTTTAAACAAAAGTTTGTGCATCTGCAGGTACCCTAAGGTAGGACCAAGCAAGAAAGAAGCAAATGCAAGTAAAACAAAAAAGAGTGCAGCAGCTACTTTTCTTCTAAGTAAAATCGCTAAAATGATAAAGAGTATAAAAAGTGCAAAGGAAGTACCAAATAAAATGTAATCATAGGGTATAAGTCCATCTATAAAGTTCTTTATGTTCACTTTCATATGGTTTACTTAATCTACTCTCGAATTTTTTTCTTCTATGCCACTCATACCAAATCTACGAGCAAGCTCTTGTTTAATTCTATCGGGCGAAATATTTTTTGAAGCAAGCGCTACAAGCATATGGTATGTAAGGTCAGCTGCTTCATAAACCATCTCTGGCTCATCATTATCTTTATGTGCGAAACAGTACTCTCCAGCTTCTTCTACAACTTTTTTAAGTATCGTATTTTCACCTTTACTTAAAAGTTTCGCTGTCCAAGAAGTTTCTGGGTCTGCATTTTTACGCTCTTGGATTGTATGGTAAAGTGTATCTATAATGCCATAGGCAGCTTGTGTATTTATTTCAACTTCACTGGCAACTGTGCCACTTTCAAGTTCTGTAAAAAAGCACGATTTTCTGCCAGTGTGGCATGCTACACCATTTTGTTTTACTTTTATAAGCAGTGTGTCATTATCGCAGTCGATGTTAAAAGATTCTATCTCCTGCGTATGTCCACTGCTTTCACCTTTTTTCCAGATACGCTGTTTCGAGCGTGAGAAATAATGTGCGATTTTTGTTTTGAGTGAAAGCTCCAAGGCCTCACGGTTCATGTAAGCCATCATCAACACTTCATTTGTTGTAGAGTCCTGAATGATAACTGGCAGAAGCTCCTGCTTTTGCCAGTCTACTCTATTTAAAATTTCTTCCATTCTCAGCGTGCCGTTGTTCTTTGTTTCACATCTTTCGTATCTACCCAGATATTTGGAGTAGAACCACCAGGCGTTAAGAAGATTTTAGCATCTTTGTTATCACGCAATGCATCATTGAACTTTCCTTGTACCTGTATTTGCTTTAATTGAAGCAGTTTTGTTGTTAATGATTTTGAAATAAGCAGGTTCGCTTTTGCTTGTGCATCAGCATTTATAGTAATAGCATCTGCTTTACCTTTGGCTTCAATTCTTGCCTGATCTGCCACACCTTGCGCCTGAGCCGCTTTTTTCAGTGCGTCTTGTTTTGCACGCTGTACGTCCTGCTCTGCTTTTTGAACCTCTTGTTTTGCGATTTGGACACGCTCTATTTGATCTTTTACTTTTGTAGGCAAGATAATATCACGCAGCTGTACTGATTGTAAAATAACAGGAGAGTTTTTCAAACTTGCGATGTTCTTTCTCAAGCCTGCCTCTATCTCTGCTGCAATTTTATCACGTATCATAGGGAGTGATTCTGCATCATACTGACCGACAACATTACGTACAACATCACGCACGACAGGATTGATGATTTTGTCTTCCCATGTAAATCCCCAATTAGAGATAGTCTGCGCTGCAAATTGTGCATTGAGTCTATACTGCACCGTAAGTTCGATGGAGACAGGAAGTCCACGTTTATCAAGAACTGTTATGGCACGTTTACCGACAATACCTGACTCTCTGCCTGTATTTGTTTCCAAGTGAGATGCATAGTTAATGATACGGACTTTCGTATCGACTGTATAGACTTTTTGGATGATAGGAACTATAAAATGAAGTCCCGGCAGCAGTGCCTGTTCCTGATATTTACCATTTGTACTTAAAATCCCGCGTTCACCCTCTTGAATAATTGTAAAAGGTTTTGCCAAAATCAAAACTATCACTAAACCAATAAGAACATATAAAAAAGCCGCTTTACCGCCACCGAAATTAAAGTTCATATTTGGCATTTGCGGACCGCTTGGGCCTCCACTGTTACCGCCTGAGTTTGATTGCTTATAGCCACCGCCTTCACTCTTTTTTTTGTTAAAATAGTCATTCATATCTGATGCCATTAGTATGTTTTCTTTCAAATTTTTTCCTTTTTTAATCTACGTATGTTAAGTAGTGTTCGTATTTTTTATTTCTTCCAAAAACAATGTCAAAGTAAGAACTTTGAATAATTGCTGTTGTCTCTCCGCGTGAGCCACATCCAATCTCTCTTGCATCTACAAGAGCAATAGGTGTAATCTCAGCCGCTGTCCCTGTTAAAAACGCCTCATCTGCCACATAGACTTCTTCTCTTGTAATTCTTCGGCGTGTTACCGTGTAGCCCATATCTTCTGCCATCTCTATGACCATTTTTTGTGTAATGGATGCGAGGGCATTGTCACTTGGCGGTGTAATTATCTCACCATCTTTTATCATAAAAAATGAAGCGCCACTCGCTTCTGCAACATAACCCTGGTCATCAAGTAACAGTGCTTCATCATAACCACAGTCAATAGCCTCATATTTTGCCATTTGTGAGTTAAGGTAGTTCGCTGTTGCTTTTGCTTTTCCCATGTTTGAAGTATTTGCAGGGCGTGTCATAGAGACAATTTTAAGACGAATGCCTTTGCGCATACCTTCTTCGCCAAGGTACGCACCCCACTCCCACGCAGCAACCGCAGTCTCAACCGGAGCATCTTTATGGTACAGACCCATAACGCCATAGCCCAAAAATGAAAAAGGACGCAAATAGACATTGTCCCCCGTGAACTCATTTTTACGTACTAACTCTATCTGTGCTAAATTCAACTCTTCAACCGTATAAGGTATGTCAATAAGTGTCATTTTTGCTGACTCTTTTAATCTTTTCGTATGGTCATTTAAACGAAAAATTGCATACCCTTTCTCTGTTTTATATGCTTTTGTTCCTTCAATAACACCATTTCCATAATGAATAGTATGTGTTAAAACATGTACTTTAGCATCTTCCCAAGCTACAAATTCTCCATTCATCCAAATATATTTGGCTGCGTCCATTAAAATCTCCAATTATTATAAGTAATGCTATTTTATCCAAAATGGTATTTACATTCCATAAAATATTTTTTACTATATGCTTTAATTATACGTAACTTAAATATTATTTATATATAATTCCAAAAAAAATGGAGTAGAAATATTGTCAAAATTTACCTCTCAGGAAACATTAGCAAACAAAGATAAAGAATATTCACCCTATCATAAAGTTGACCAGTGGCAGCTTCAGCGTGATATAGATACAATCAAAAAAAGCATTCAAGTCGGACAAAAAGATTTTGAACATCTTTTAAAACTAGAACGTTGGGGACGTTTTGCAACAATCTCAGGCTTTTTATTTATAGCTTTTATTGGCATCACAAGTTTTTTCAATGTCTCTTTTTCATCTTTTATTTTCTATACAGTTGGCATTTTAGGTGCTTTTTTAATCGGTGTTGGTAATGTCGCAAGGTGGTCCAATGTCACACACCCAATTCTGCATGGTGCTTATGACAAGGTGCCTAACATTCCATACAGATATACAAAAGCTGGTTTTGCAGCAGGAAATCGTAGATATATTGACTGGCTAGACTGGATAAAACCCGATGCTTGGGCATATGAGCACAACATTATGCACCACTACCATTTAGGTGAACTTGATGACCCTGACAATGTAGAAAAAAATCTCGAATGGTTGCATAAAAAAAAGATTCCTATGTGGATGAAATATACCGTTATTTACATTTTTGCCGCTTTTTGGAAAATACTCTACTATGCACCAAATACACTCAGAATCTTAAAGAACAAAGATGCAAAAGTTCAAAAATTGCGTGAGACACAGCATCTTGAATACTCTCCTTTTACAAAAAGTGGGCGTGAGCTTTGGTTAGAGTATTATCTTCCTTATGGGCTTTTTCAGTTTCTCTTTTTACCTTTGCTCTTTTTACCTTTTGGATGGCATACCGTTAGTATCGTTTTTGGATTTTTACTTTTAGGAGAATTTTTTGCAAATCTGCACTCCTTTTTAGTTATCGTTCCGAATCACTCTGCAGAAGATATCTATCAATTTGAAACACCACACAAATCACAAGGTGAGTACTATCTACGTCAAATCATGGGTAGTGTTAATTACAATACAGGAACGGACCTCATCGATTTTTTACATGGCTTTTTAAACTATCAGGTAGAGCATCATCTTTTCCCAAATATGCCCCACTCTTTTTATCAAAAAATGCAGCCCATTGTAAAAGAGATCTGTAAAAAACACAACTTAGAATATCGTCAAGAATCAGTCTGGAAAAGATTTTTTATGACTATTGAATTAATGGTCGGAAATACGAAAGTTTTACGCGTAGAAGGAGTTTAATCATGAAGCCCTTTTTGGGCTTCAATCATAAACAAGGGGAGAAATGAAATTTGAAATTTGTGTTTTAGTTTAGAAATCTATTTGCGTTGTCAACATATAAGCAGTTGATTTAGGATTAGCAGTATTTGCAGCATATTGATTGTTATCAATAGTAACATTAGCTATCCATTCAACATTACTATTTTGTCTCCATGCTGCACCCGCAATTTCTGTTTTTCTAGCATACTCTATAGCACCAGTTTTTACATCTGGAGTCCACTTGTCATATCTAGCAAATACTTTGTATTGATGTTCACTACCCATACGATACCCTGCATTTACACTATAACCTCTACCCGAACCTTTAGAAGCATGTGTTGCTTGATTCTTAGATGTATTTGTCGATGTAACATACTGAGCTGATATAAGAAATGCCGGCATATTAAATACACTATGTAGTCCATAAAATTTTAAATCATCATAACCAATTGTTTTTGAAGCACTAACATTATGAGTATTACCATTTGTATCTGTAAGAACATAGCTTGTATCTTGAGTTACTGCAGAGTGTTTATAGTTCAATTGACCAAAGAATGATGCATCAAAGTATGTATGCTTTTCAGGATGATGATGTGATTGAGTACCAAGCAAGTGGCCTGTGAATCTCCACTCTAAACTCATACCATTTGATACTTGTGCAGAGTGATACCCTTCACCGTTAAACACACCGTAATCTGCATCAAAGTATTTTGTTCTAGTTTTAGCCATTACTCCAAAGTCAGCTGAGCTAGAAAGGTGAGCAGAGTTGTGATTTTCAATCAAAATTTCTGAAATACTTCTGTACATCCAAGAGTTGTGCTCTTCATAATCATGCCAAGGACGATGTGCAAGACCTATTTCAAGACTTGTTACAGGTAAAACATTATGTAGGTTTAAGTAAGCATATTTTGCACGAACTATCATACTTCCATTAGTTGTAGCTGTTGTTGCTCCTTCTCTAGTTACATCCATCGTAACACGGTAGTAAGATTTTGGATCATCTAAAAGATATGCTTTTAGTTGAAAATAACCACGACGAATTTCAAAGTCTTGCTGACTTGGTGTATTACTATCTGCATAATGTGTACTTTTATATCCTATAAAAGTTTGGCCTGAAAACTTCAATTTATCTGCATGAGAAAAAACAGGTGTTGGTGTTTTAAGTAAAGTACGACCTTCACCCGCCTTAGTAAAAACTTGACCATTTGCATCTTGGTATAATTTTGTAACTCCTGCATTTGCAGCAACTGAGCCTAGAGTTAAAGCAGCTAAAGCTGATAAAACGATTCTTTTCATTTGTGAATTCCTTTTTGTTTTTCGTTTGTTCGGCGGAAGTATAAAATTACTTGATTACAAGAAGGTTACAAAATAAGTGTGTTCTTGTAACCTTCTCGTAATCTTCTTTCTCTATTATTACGACATCAATTTTCACATAGGAGCTCAGCATGACAATACATACAGATGTAAAACGTTTACTTCATGTTATGATGATAGTTTTTTCATTATTTGTCCTCGCTGCTCCTGTTGTAGATGCTAATATGATAGAAAACTGCAGTGAAAAGAGTGTAGACACACAGGACAAAGAGCTTGACAAAGATCTTGAAGACAAACTCGAAGAAAAAGCAAAGACAACAATGCTTTTTGATGCTTTTATAACTTATGTTTTTAACACTTTTTCTACTCCACAACCAGGTTATCAACTCTATCTCTATTCATATAAAAACAACTATTCATTATACAAACCTCCCATATTACACTCGTAAACACTAACCCTTTATATATTCAAAGTTTGAACTCATAGATATTGTTTTATATTTGTTTGTTCACTTTTTCAAATTCTTTGCCTATGGGCTCAACTTTGCAATATATACAAAACATAAAACTATAATACTTAACAATATAACAAGGAAACAGAAGATGAAAAAAATCGTTTTATCAGCTTTAGCTGTACTCACTTTAGGAACTGCTATGAACGCAGAGACAATAACAACTACAGAAGAAAAATTTCTAGATAGATTTCATTTCAAAGGTGATCTCAGATTACGCTATGAGAGTAAAGAAACTTTTTATAAAGATGCAACTGAAAGTACAAACAAATCAACGTATCACAATAGATATAGATTAAGACTAGTATCAGCTTTTGATTTAACTAAAAATCTCAAATTTGACGTTGGTATGAGAAGTGGCTACGGAAATCCAACTTCTGGTAATCAAACATTTTTAGATAACAAACCTTTAAGTGATTACTTTTGGCAGTCACTAAGATTTAACATTTTAGATATTACATATAAAAAAGGAGACTCTACATTAAAAGCTGGAAGACATCCCTATATGCTATATAGACCGATAAAGTCTCAGCTTATTTGGGATAATGACATCTCATTCAATGGTATAAGTTATAACTATGAAAATGACTCTCGCATCATCAACTTAGGTGTCAATCAGCCAACATATGCGGAGCAGGTTACTGCAAAAAACAGTATCAACCTCTTTTTTGCACAATATGTACAAAAAATGAAATTAGAAAATTCTCAGTTAAACTTAGGTGCAGCTGTTTATTACTACACTGGTATTAAAGGAAATACGCCTATTTATGGCACTAATAAAAATACAGGCATGGGGAACACTTTAGTAAATGGTGTCTTTGAAAATAATTACCATATTGTAGAAGCATTTGGAGAATTCAAATTAAAAGATGTAATAAGTAAGCCACTTGCATTTGCCGCTTCAACAGTATATAACTCTGCCGCAAGTAATAAAAACTTTGGATATGATGTGGCAGTACAATTTGGTAAAGCAAAACGTGTTTATGATTGGCAAGTGAAGTATTCTTATACTTATCTTCAAGCGGATGCAGTACTCGGTGCGCATAGTGACTCTGATAATTTTGGTGGTGGTAGTGCTGCTAAAGGACATGCCATAAGAGCAAAATATAAATTTGGCAAAAACACATACCTTGCTGGAACATTCTTTTTTGATACACTTTTTGCAGGGAAAAAAGCTACAAAGCCAGCAGCAGATTATGAGCGTGTGCAGTTAGATGCTATCATAAAGTTTTAATACAAAAATTGCAAATTGTATGTAATCAATTTGTAACCTTAGTGTTTTATACTTCCACAACTTAAATTTAAAAGGTGTAATAAATGACAAAAGTACTTAAACTTGCTCTTGCAACTTCAGTTTTAGCTGGTGGTCTTATGGCTAATGATGTAATCAAAGGAAGTGGAGCTTCTTTTCCATATTCAGTGTATCAACAATGGATTAAGGCATATAACAAAGATACTGGTATCAAAATTGACTATATTAGTGAGGGTTCTGGTGCTGGTATCAAACATATCGAAGCAAGACAATCAAACTTCGGTGGTAGCGATAAACCTCTTACTCCAAGAACACTAAAAAAACATAATCTTTACCAATTCCCAGCAGTTGTTGGTGCAATTACTATGGCATACAATATTCCAAACCACAATAATATCAAACTAAGTCGTGCAGCAATTGCTGAGATAGCTTTAGGTCACATTAAATACTGGGATAACAAACTTATCACAATGAGCAATCCAAATGCACACTTACCACACAAAAAACTAACTTTTGTTCATCGTTCAGATGCGAGTGGTACAACTTTTAACTTTACTTACTACCTTGCAAAAAGTAACTTAGAATGGAGAAACACATTTGGTGCTAAAAAATCTGTAACATGGCCAGGTAATCATCATGTAGGCGGTAAAGGTAATCCAGGTGTTGGCGCACTTATCAAGCAAACTCCATACTCTGTAGGTTATATGGACTATGCGGATGCAAAATCAAATGGTATTTCTATGGCAACACTAGAAAATAGAGAAGGCTACTACATCAAACCAAAACTTTCAGCATTTCAAGAGAGTGCGGCAAAAGCTAGTTTTGATCCTAGAAAAGATTTCTATGCAGTTATCGCAGATCCTGCAGGTGCAAAATCTTACCCTATCGTAGCAGCAACATTTATTCTTCTTCCAAAAGAGCATAAAGCTATGGATAAGAAAGTAACAGCATTCTATAATTGGTCATACAAAAACGGTGCAGATATCGCTTCTAGCCTTGGTTATGTTCCATTACCAAACGCACTAACAAACAAAATAAGAAAATACTGGGAAGAAAAAGGGATTAAATAATCCCCTTCTTCTCTTCTTTGGCCCCTCTATAAAACAAATTTCACAATTTCATTTTCTTCAAATTCTCCTCTTTTTATAGGGGGGCACCCATTCTGTAATCTCTTTGTAATTAAATTCTTATATAATATCGTTATCAATTTAACTAGGTCTATTCAATGGAAAAAATCTTTCAAAAGTTCGCCTTTTCTAGTGCTACTTTAGTGTTTATCATTCTGCTTGGAATTTTTATCACACTTTTTAATGCAGCTAGACCCGCAATTAATGAGTTTGGTTTGAACTTTATAGTTGACCCTGCATGGAATAAAGAGGTTCCTCTTACAATGCCTCAAGCCAAAACCAACAAGAGTGTTACACAAAGTGCTGTTTCAGATACAGATGATGAAGCAGTCGATGTAAATGACTTTGGCGACAATTCTGATGATATGATGCTAGAAGATGAAGATAACACACTCACAAAGACTATTTATGGTGGTTTAGTGCCACTTGTAGGAACTATTTTCTCAACTTTTATAGCACTTGCGTTTGCTATGCCAATTGCTATGGGTATTGCAATCTTTTTAGCTGAAATTGCTCCAAAAAAAATTGCAACCTTTGTCGGGGGTGCTATCGAGCTACTTGCTGCTATTCCGAGTATTATTTTTGGTATGTGGGGACTTTACTATTTTGCACCTATTGTAGCCAATCTCTTTGGAGGTTTTCAAGTCTCACTCCTTACAGCTGGGCTTGTTTTAGGAGTTATGATTCTTCCATTTATGGCAGCAATCACAAGAGATTCTATGAACACCACACCAGATATTTTAAAAGAGTCTGCGTATGCACTTGGTGCAACAAAATTTGAGGTCATTAAAGATGTTATTTTTCCATACTCAAAAGTTGGAATTATTGGCTCTATCATCCTCTCTTTAGGACGTGCACTTGGTGAGACAATGGCAGTAGCATTCTTGATTGGTTCTATCTTTGAATTGCCACATAAGATTACAGACCCAACTATTTCCATTCCAGTTGCGCTAGCAAATAACTTTGGAGAGGCAAGCGGACTTGGTATGAGTTCTCTTTTCTATCTTGCACTTATCCTCTTTGTTATGAGTTTTGCAATTATCTCTTTTGCAAAATTCTATTTTCTAAGAAAGGCTAACTAATGAGCAGGTTGCTTATCAACAAAATCATTTTAACACTCTCTACAATCTCTGCTCTTATAGGGCTTGCATTTTTAACGTGGATTTTAGTAACACTTTTCATAAAAGGCTTAAGTTCATTTCACTTTTCACTTTTTGTAAATGACCTTATAAACAACGGTCTTCGTAACCTTATCATAGGGCAGTTTATTTTAGCAGGGATGGCAAGTCTTATTGGTATTCCTCTTGGAATGGTCGCAGGTATCTACATTCGAGAATATGGACAAGGACGCTATGCAAACCTTATTAGAAATCTGAGCGATATTATGATGAGTGCACCTTCTATTGTCATTGGTGCGTTTGTTTATGCCATCATTGTTGTTCCAACAGGGCATACCAGTGGTTTTGCAGGCTCTATTGCCCTTGCAATTATGATGATTCCCATCGTCATCAGCACAACAGACTCTATGCTTTCACTTGTTCCACAAGAGCTGCGTGAAGCGGGAATTGCACTTGGTGCCAGCAAATACAAAGTTATCTTTGATATTGTTATAAAATCTGCAAAAGTGGGAATTATGACAGGAATACTTCTTGCATTTGCAAGAATTGTTGGAGAGACTGCACCACTTCTTTTTACTTCACAAACAAGTAACTACTTTACGCTTGATTTAACACATGCATTTCCATCGCTTAGTGTGAGTATTTATGATCTCGCAAGTGATGTGCAAACAAGTAGTAGAGATTTAGCTTGGGCAGCATCATTCATACTTACTGTTATGGTTTTAGTGATTAACCTTACCGGTAAATTTATTACAAGAAACAAAAAATAAGGACAAATTACCATGCCAGTTATGAATATTAAAAAATTCTCTTTTACATATCCAGGGGTAAGTGACCCTTCACTAAAAGATATTACACTACCTATTAAGAAAAATAGAATAACAGCACTTATAGGTCCTAGTGGTTGTGGTAAATCAACGCTACTTCGCTCAATGAACAGAATCCATGATCTCTACCCTGGAAACAAATATGAGGGAAAAATAGAGTTACTTGATTTTAAGAGTGGAAAGTACAACAATATTTTAGAGATTAAAAAAGAGAATGAGTTTATAGAGTTACGCCAAAAAGTGGGAATGATTTTTCAAAAACCGACACCATTTCCAATGAGCATCTTTGATAATGTCGCATATGGTCTAAGAATCACCGGTATCAAGAACAAAAGTGAACTCTCTGACCGTGTCGAGGCCGCACTCAAAGGCTCAGCACTCTGGAAAGAGGTACATGACAGACTAGAGAAATCTGCTATGGGACTTTCAGGCGGACAACAACAGCGTTTGTGTATTGCTAGAGCAGTTGCGGTAAAACCTGAAATACTTTTGTTTGATGAACCAACTTCTGCACTTGATCCCATCTCAACAGGAGCCATCGAAGAGCTCATCGTTGAGCTGAAAAACGATGTAAGCATTGCTATTGTTACACACAATATGCAGCAAGCAAGTCGTATTAGCGACTATACAGCTTTTATGTATTTAGGCGATTTAATCGAGTATGACAAAACAGAAAACATATTTTTAAATCCAAAAGAGAAACAAACGGAAGATTACATCACAGGGAGATTCGGATAATGGTAAAGACATTCAAACAAAACTTAGATGAAGTGACAAAAAAGATTACAGAGATTGGGGAGGACCTCGTCAAAGCCAATGAGTTAATTCTTGGTGCATTAAAAGATTGTAATCAAGAGCGGTTTAATGAAGCAAGAAACACTATTAAAAATATTACATCGCGAACAGATGAAATAGATAATGCCATCATTAAGATTTTGGCACTCTATACACCAGAAGCAAGAGATCTACGTCAGGTTGTCGCTTATTTTAAAATCACAAATGAGGTAGCACGCGCCTGTTCAAATACACGCAGCTTCATCCGCGGTTTTACAGATGTCTGCGAAGACTTAGATGTAAAGACCATCAACGAATACACTGTCCCTATGCAAGCTTCAACAGTCAAAGCAATCAAGACTAGTATCACCATGTTAAGTGTTGATGATGTAGATGAACTTCAAGAGATGTATGAAGAGGTTCTTATAGAAGAGAACAAAGCAGATGATTTATACGAGATGATAGAGAGAAAACTTGTTGCACAAGCAGAGAACTGTTCGACTAGTTTTGAAAAGTTTCATAAAATGCTTCGTGCACTCCGTAAAAGTGAAAAGATTGCAGGTCGCGCCATCAGTGTTGCAAATCTGCTCGTATACATCAAAGTCGGCGGAAGTCTTCGCAACTAAAAAGAGGTCATAAGTGTTAAAATTTCATCAAATCGTACTTAGAAAATTTTTAACACTTTTTCTTGCCCTCTTTGTCATTATTGGTACTATCGTTTACTACTGGGTCTATGAATTTTACATCGACACAACCAAAGAGGCACTCAAGCAAGACATAGAACTCCTCTCTCTTCAAATAAATCCTCACACAAACCTAGACACATTTGTGCAAATAGTCAAAGAAAAACTCCATGCTCGTATCACACTGATAGGAGCCGATGGAAAAGTCTTAGCCGAATCAGACAAAGATAAAAAAGAGATGGAAAACCATCGCTACCGTGATGAGATTATGCAGTCTGACAAGAGTGAGTTTGGTTTTAAAATACGCCACTCTCATACTGTCGATAAAGACCTGCTCTATGTAGTAAAAAAGTACACCCTTAACGGAAAAGTAGTTTACATTCGTCTTGCAAGAGAGATAAAAGGCATTCAGGCAGAGATATTTTCACTCGGTATGAAAATTCTCGGTGCTCTCATCATCTTTTTTATAGCAATTTTTGTCGTTACCTATAAAATAAATACTCAAATAGAGTATGAAACAGGAAAAATAGTAGAGTTTTTAAAATCTCTTGCCAAAAAGAAAAAATCAACCTACATCTCTTCGGACTATTCTCAAGAGTTTGCTCTCATTACCAAGTTGCTTACAAAAGTTGCACAGATTATCGTCAAAAAAGAGAAGAAAAAAACAAAATACACAGATGAGCTCAAAGCTTCTAACAAACAAAAAGATGACATCCTCTCTGCCATCAGCCATGAGTTTAAAAATCCTATTGCCATCATTAATGGCTACTCGCAGACACTGCTTGAGGATGAAAATCTCAATACCACTATCCGTAAAAAATTTCTTGGTAAAATTCACAACAATGGTCAAAAACTCAGTAATCTCATTGATACACTCAGACTCTCTATGAAACTTGATGGAGACCATCAGTCTATCACGACACAAAAGACAAATCTCTTCACACTCACGCAAGAGTGTGCACAGAACCTACAGTTAAACTATCCGCGACGCAGTGTTATGGTTGAGGGGGGCACAGATGCAGAGGTAGAAATTGACCCGACACTTTTTAGTATTGTCATTAATAACTTGATAGAAAATGCCATAAAGTACTCTGAAGATGAAGTACATGTAGTCGTTTCAGACAAACAGTTTGAAGTAAAAGACACCGGTGTCGGTATCAGTGAGCAAGACTTACAAAACATTACCGAAAAATTTTACAGAGTACAGCAACAACGCTGGAACAACTCTCTAGGGCTCGGTCTCTTTTTGGTCAATAAAATAGTAAACCTTCATCACTTTCAACTCAAAATAAGTTCAAAAGTAAACGAAGGGTCTATTTTCACTATTTCTTTTTAGTAGCTTTTTTTGGAGCTGCTTTTTTCACAACTTTTTTAGCAACTTTTTTTACAGCTTTTTTTGCAGTAGGTTTTACTTTTACCGCTTTTTTAACAACTTTTTTTGTAACTTTTTTCGCTGATTTTTTCGGTACAGCTTTTTTCGCTACCGCTTTTTTTACAGCTTTTTTTGCAACTGCTTTTACAACTTTTTTCTTTAAGACTTTTGCCATTTGAGGCTCCTTTGAATTTCAATTTCATTACTAATAGTAATAAATTATGACTATTATATATAATTTATTTAACTTTGTCAACAAAATCCCTATAAAATATAGAGTTAAGATAGAAATACTATAATATGTTTCGTTTTAGGAGCAATTAGATGACATTTATAGAATTTAAAAAACTGCTGTTAGATGCAGAGATTAGTCTGCCAAAATTTAGCAAACTCATAAAAGTAAGTGAAAAGAACATTCAGTCTTATAAAAAAAAAGGCGAAGTACCAAACACCATTGCTGTCATTGCAAAGTGTTTTGCTGCGATGCATACAAAAGGACTTGATTATAGAACGAAGATTGAATCATTGGGACTTGAAGCAAAAACAAAAAAAGGTGCTGGTTTTGCGAAAACAAAAAAGTGAGAGAAAGAGAAAATCTAATGTAATATAATTGTAATCAAGCTATCTTATCATTCTTCATACCATTTAATGGAGACAAAGAATGAAACTGCGTGAATTTAATATAAAAACCGAAAATCTTGAACTTGGATATGCACAAAGTGACCTTAATCTAGATATCGTGGAAGAGTATCTCTGTCAAGAACTTGATGTTCCCCAAGAATATATTAAAAAACTCGAACTACTAAGAGACTCTTTATATGTCAAACTCATAGATTCTGCAAGATACTTTAACGAAGACTGGTATGTCAATATGCAAAGGATTGCATAGTGTTAGATGTTAAAAAAATGATACAAAAAAAATATCCTAAACTCCAAAACAATAAAATCATCAAAGGTGCTATTTCAAAGTTTGCCGACTCTGTCATTCATCAAGATGAGATAAACAAGTTTTTAAAAAAGAACAGTCATCTTGCTCCTTTGGAGTTTGTGGAGCATGTGCTTGATGAGTTACAGTTTAACTATTTTGTCTCAGATAAATATCTCGAGAATATTCCTACTGAAGGACGTGTGGTCATTATCGCGAACCACCCCTTAGGTGCACTCGATGCACTCGCTCTTATCAAGCTCATCAGCTCTGTCCGTAAAGATGTCAAAATAATCGCAAATGATTTTCTCAACACACTCACACCACTCAGACCAATGTTGCTTGATATCAACAACTTCAAAAACAAGCAGTCAAAAGAGGCTATTCATAAGATTTACGACACTTTAAACTCCGAGGAGGCTGTTATCATTTTTCCCTCTGGAGAGGTCAGTCGCGCAACACCGACAGGCATAAAAGACAAAAAATGGCATAAGGGCTTCTTGAAATTTGCAAAGCGCTCAAACAGTCCTATCTTGCCTGTTTTCATAGGCGGGAAAAACTCCAAAACATTCTACTCTGTCTCTGCGCTTAACAAAAAGCTCTCTATGTTCCTGCTTTCCAATGAGATGTTCAAACAAAAGAACAGATCTATCGAGATGATTGTCGGCGAGCTTATTCCTTATGAGAATGTCGTACCAAAAGGCATAGAACAAGAGCAGCTTGTACGCCTTTATAAAAAGCATCTCTACAATCTCAAAAAAGGAATCAGCCTCTTTGCGACACAAAAGTCCATTGCGCTTCCTGAGGACAGAAGGGATTTAAAAAAAGAGCTAAAAAAGTCCTCTCTTCTTGGTTTAACCAAGGACAATAAAAAGATATATTTGTATGAGTACTCTCTTAAAAACAGCGCTATTTTAAATGAACTTGGCCGCCTGCGTGAGATATCTTTTCGCAAGGTGGGAGAAGGTGCAAATAAAAAACGAGACATCGACAAATATGACAGATACTACAAACACATCATTCTCTGGGATGATGAAGCACTTGAGATTGTCGGTGCCTACCGCATTGGGCTCACAGAAGATATACGCACAAAGCTCGGCGATGCTGCACTCTATACAAATACACTCTTTGAGTACAATGATAAGCTCAATGATTACCTCAATGACTCCATCGAACTTGGTCGTAGTTTCGTGCAGCCAAAGTACTGGGGTTCTCGTGCACTTGATTACCTCTGGCAGGGAATTGGTGCATATCTAAAAAACAATCCACAAATAAAATATATGTATGGTCCGGTCAGTATCTCAAGAAATTATCCAAAAGTTGCAAAAGATATGATTCTATACTTTTATGATTACTATTTTAGAGATAAAGAGGGTCTAGTCAGTGCAAGACTTCCTTATAAAATAAATCTCGATGATGAATATTTACAGCAGTTCATCTCTGAACTTGATGGCAATGACTACAGTAAAGATTTTAAACTTCTCAAAAAAGCACTCGGATTTTTAGAGTTAAGTGTTCCTACACTCTATAAACAGTATGCAGATCTATGCGAGGAGGGAGGCATTCATTTTTGTGCGTACAATATAGATAAAGATTTCTCCGACTGTGTGGACAGTTTCATTCTTGTCTCCATCGATAAGGTTAAAGAGAAACAGAAAAAAAGATACTTTGGAGAATAACATTTAATGGAAAAATTATCACAAATATGGCAAGAACGCTTAGATGTTCTAGATATCGCTTTTCAACCCATCCTAAATATCAATACAGGAGAGATTTATGCGGTTGAAGCACTCCTGAGAAATTATCTTGACGCTGGATTTCGTTCCATCTTCGATGTTTTTGATACTACTTATAGAGAAAATATTCTTTACTCTTTTGATTTGGCACTGCGTGAAAAAACTTTTAAAAAATTCACACAAATCAGTAATTATGATACAATGAAGCTCTTTTATAACCTAGATAACAGGCTCTTTGAAATGCCGGATTTTTCTTCAGGCAACACAAACGCTCTTTTAAAAGAATACGACATACGCAAAGAGAATCTATGCTTTGAAATTTCCGAGCGGCATGAAATATCTAATCAGACTTCAATGGAGAAGATACTACAACATTATAAAGAAGAAGCATTCTATATTGCCATTGATGATTTTGGTGTTGGATATTCAGGGTATAAACTCCTTTTTGATTCAACACCTGACATCATCAAGCTAGATCGATACTTTTTACAAAACATAGATAAAGACATAAAAAGAAAAGTGATGGTCAAAAGTATCACTCATTTAGCGATTCAGCTAGGCATTGATGTTTTAGCAGAAGGAGTAGAGACAAAAGAGGAATATCTTACCTGCAAAGAGATAGGATGTACACTTGTTCAGGGTTATTTTATCCAACATCCAACAAAAAACACACAAGATATAGCAACAAATTACCAACATATTTCCCAACTTTTAAAAAGTTCAAAAAGGCAAGAGAACAACTCCAACATCAAAAAACATGCTCAAAAGATCACACCTATACAAAAATCTTCAACAATGCATGAAGTAGTAGATTATTTCAAAACAAACAGCAATATTCCTTATGCCCCTATCATAAACAAAGATGCTAAACCTATCGGTATTCTCGCTGAAGCACAAATAAAAGAGTATCTCTACTCTCCCTATGGGATTTCTCTGCTGCTAAATAATGGAAAAGAAAAATCTAAATTGAAACATCTTATCACTTACTGCCCCTCAATAGACATAAACAGCGATATTACTATGATAATCGAACTCTTTTCAAACAATAGTGATGGGCATGGAATACTGATTACAAAAAATAGTCAGTATTACGGTTTTTTATCCTCAAAAGACATTATTCAACTTATTAATGAAGAGAATCTTATTGTCGCAAGGGATCAAAACCCTCTTACTAAAATGCCTGGGAACAGACTCGTAGAGTCTTACATCACTCAAAGCGTGCAAAATAATAAACCAACACTGTTATGCTATTATGACTTAGATAATTTTAAAGCTTTCAATGATGTCTATGGTTTTAGAAATGGCGACAGGATAATCCAACTCTTTGCAGATACAATCTCCAAAAAACTTCCAAACTCTTTTTTCAAAGGTCACATTGGAGGAGACGACTTCTTTGTTGCAAGCACTATTGAAGAGTCGCAAGAAAACCATTTAAAACAATTAACAGACATAATCACAACATTTGAAGACAATGCACGAGAATTTTATTCGCAAGAAGATAAGAAAAATGGCTACATAGTCGCTAAAGACAGAGCAGGCAATCAAAAGAGATTTCCCATTTTAACTGTAAGTGCATCTGTACTCTTTACACATGTCAAAAAACAATCGCAATATACTAATACTATCAACAATATCTTATCATTACAGAAAAAAACGGCCAAATCAGAGAAAAATCATCTCTGCATGAGCTCTCTATTGTAATTATTTGAAACATATTAGCGTTGTGCATATTTTTTAAGCATTAGTACATAAAAGATTACAGATTATTGAGATATACTATACATAGATAAAATTCAGGAGAAAATTAATGGGAAAATTCGTTAATAACATAGAAGAGTTCTTTACATATTGTAACGAGAACGACGTTCAATTCGTAGATTTAAGATTTACAGACATCAAAGGTGCTTGGCACCATCTTAGTTACCGTTATAGTGCGGTAAATGTAGAAAATTTAGAGAATGGTTTCCCATTTGACGGTTCTTCAATCGAAAACTGGCAGCCAATCAATGAATCTGATATGCTTTTAAAAGCTGACGCTACAACTGCATTCTTAGATCCTTTTACTGCTGATCCTACTGTTATTCTATTTTGTGATGTATATGACATCTACAAAAATGAACTGTATGAAAGATGTCCACGTTCAATAGCTAAAAAAGCACTTCAGTATGCTAGTGACCACGGAATTGCAGATGCTGCATACTTTGGACCTGAAAATGAGTTCTTCATTTTTGACGATGTAAAATTTGTTGATAATATGAATGAAATTGGTTTCAAAGTAGATACTGAAGAGGGTGAGTGGAACTCAAACACTTCTTATGATGATATGTATAACACAGGTCACAGACCAGGAACTAAAGGTGGATACTTTCCAGTTGCACCAACAGACTCTATGGTAGATATGCGCGCAGAGATGATGCAAGTGTTAGAGCAAGTTGGTCTTGAAGTTATTCTTGGTCACCACGAAGTTGCACAGGGTCAAGGTGAGATTGGTATTGTTTTTGGCGACATCATCACTGCCGGTGACAATGTTCAAAAATACAAATATGTTTGTAAAATGATTGCACACTTAAATGGTAAAACATGTACATTTATGCCAAAACCACTTTATGGTGACAATGGTAACGGTATGCACGTGCACCAATCACTTTGGAAAGATGGTAAAAACCTTTTCTACAAAGAAGGAAACTATGGTAACCTTTCAGAATTAGCTGTAAACTACGCTGCAGGTATCTTTAAGCACTCTGCTGCTGTTGCATCTTTTACAAATCCGACAACAAACTCATACAAAAGACTTCTTCCAGGTTTTGAAGCGCCAAGTATCTTAACTTACTCTGCTAAAAACCGTTCAGCTGCTTGTCGTGTTCCGTATGGAGCTGGTGAAAAAGCAACTCGTATTGAGATGAGATTCCCAGACAGTACTGCTTGTCCTTATCTTGCATTTGCTGCTATGATGATGGCTGGTCTTGATGGTATTTCTAACAAAGATGTTCCTGTTGGTCCACTTGATGAAGATCTTTTCGAACTTTCTCAAGCAGAGATTGCTGAACGTGGAATTCCTCAAATGCCGCACACACTTCGTGAAGCATTAGAAGGTCTTGCACAAGATTACAAATTCTTAGAGCCTGTATTTTCTGAAACATTTGTTAAAACGTATCTTGAGTACAGATTTGAGCGTGACGTTATTCCTGATGAAGGACGTCCAACTGCTTACGAGTTTAAAACTACGTACCAGTGCTAATATTTTCTCCCTTTTTGGGAGAAAATCTCTTTAAACAATAATATTTATCCTTTAAAATAAAAACTAACTCTAAAAATTCTTTTTAAAAACTTCCAAATTCGCTATAATTCCGTCAAGATAGTTATGTAAGAGTGTACTATCAAAATTTCAAGTTAAAGGGTTCATTATGAATCACATTCCAAAAGGCAAATACAAGCCGTATCCAAAAATAGACTTGCCAAACAGAAGATGGCCGAACAATACAATTACAGAAGCTCCACGTTGGTGTAGTGTCGATTTACGCGACGGAAACCAAGCACTTATCAACCCTATGGACATGAATAAAAAACTTGAACTTTTTGCACTCTTACTCAAACTCGGATTTAAAGAGATAGAGGTCGGATTTCCTTCCGCTTCAAAAATAGAATATGACTTTTTACGCAGACTTGTCGACGACAAACTCATTCCTGATGATGTAACCGTACAGGTTCTTGTTCAGGCACGTGAGCATTTGATAGAAAAGACTTTCGAAGCTTTGCGCGGTGTTAAAAAGGCAACTGTACATTTGTATAATTCTACCTCTGTTGCGCAGAGAAAAATAGTATTTTCAAAATCGCAAGAAGAGATTATTGGACTAGCCCTTGATGGTGTTGATTTGGTCAAAAAATATGAAGCAAATCACGAGGGTACAATCTTTTTGGAATACTCACCTGAGAGTTTTACAGGAACAGAGTTAGAGTTTGCAGCACGCATCTCAAATGAAGTAACAGCACGCTGGGGTATTTCAGATAAGAGACAAGTGATTATCAACTTGCCGGCAACGGTAGAGATGGCAACACCAAATATTTATGCAGATCAAATTGAGTGGATGAGCAGACATTTGGATAACAGAGAAAATGTAATCATCTCAACACACACTCATAATGACAGAGGCACCTCCATCGCTGCAACAGAACTTGCACTTTTAGCTGGAGCAGATAGAGTTGAGGGAACACTTCTTAGTAATGGTGAGCGAACAGGAAATGTCGATATTATTACCTTAGCACTCAACATGACAAGTCAAGGGATTGATTCAGGACTTGATTTTTCAGATGTCAATGAAGTTGTAGCAGTCGTAGAAAAGGTCACTGAATTGCCTACACACCCTCGTCATCCTTATGTTGGAGAGCTTGTTTATACTGCATTTTCCGGTTCACACCAAGATGCGATCAACAAAGGTTTAGCATATCAACAGGCAAAGGATAACCCTTTTTGGGAAGTACCCTATTTGCCAATAGACCCGGCTGATGTTGGACGTACCTATGAGTCTATCATTCGTATCAACTCACAGTCTGGAAAAGGCGGTGTCGCTTATATTTTAGAAAAAAATTATGGCTACCATCTTCCTAAAGCGATGCATCCTGAAATTGGACGTGCTGTGCAGGCACTCAGCGATGAAAAAGGGAGAGAATTAAGCCCCGAAGAGATTTTAGAGGTATTTAAAAACACCTACTTTAGGGTTCAAGAGCATATCACATTCAAAGATGTATCTTTAAACAGTGATAACGGAAAATCTACATGCACACTCAGCTATCTCTATAATGGCAGAGAAATCACTTCTGAAGGTACAGGCAATGGACCTATAGATGCCTGTAAAAATGCTTTGATGCAAAAGTATACAAATGATTTTACTGTTAAATCATACTCAGAGCACTCCTGCGGTGACAAAAGCTCTGCAAAAGCAGTGGCATACATAGAGATTCAAAATAAAAGTATTCTCTCATGTTTTGGAGTCGGTGCAGACAATGACATTACTATTGCTTCTATAAAAGCGATGTTTTGTGCGCTTAACAGGGCATTTTCGTAAAGCTTTTTTATGCCAAAAGATAAAAGTCAAGCACTCCTAGCTGAGATAAACTTACTTTTTCAACGCGCAAAGGTCAAAGAGCTCCATGCGAGTTCTTGTGACCAACTTCCTCAAAAGATCATGGATCTTGTTAGCTCCTTTGAAGAGCAAAAAAAAAGAGATGCAAAGACCATAAAAAATCAATCCTACTTTATCAAGCAAATAGACCAACGCACCATAAAAGTCAATGCATCCAGCCAAAAAAAAGACAGGATGCTCAGACAGCAGTCTAAAATGGCAGCTATGGGTGAGATGATGGATGCTGTAGCTCACCAGTGGAAACAGCCTTTAAACTCTCTGAGCATGATGAATGACATGCTCATGGATGATTTTAGAAACGGCCTTGTAGATGAGACCTACATCCAAGATGTGACTGAGATGACCCATATGCAGATTGCCCATATGATAAACACGCTCAATGAATTTAGAACCTTCTTTAGACCATCAAAAGACACGCAAGATTTTTCTGTTGCAGAGTGTCTTGAGAGCGTTCAGGTTCTGATGAAAGATGAACTCTTAAAAAACACCATTGCCATAAGTGTTGATGTTCAAGAAGATCTTACACTCCATGGACAAATCAATGAGTTTAAACATCTTTTTTTAAATCTCATCAGTAATACCATTGATGCTTTTAATGAAAAAGAGAGCACGAACCGAACAATAGCAATACGAACCTATAAAAATGAGAATTATGGAATTATTGAGTTTGAAGATAATGCCGGCGGAATTGAACAACATGTTATTAACTCTATTTTCAAGCCTAATGTCACAACAAAAGCAGATGGTAAAGGAACAGGTATCGGACTTTATATGAGCTCACAGATTGTACAGAAGCACAACGGCTCCATTACTGTGAGCAATGTCAATAAAGGCGCAATGTTTAGCGTCTCATTAAAACTCTAAAATAGTAACTCCTCTTCTGGGTTATTGATCTGCTCTGACCTTGGCGGTTTTGATATGTCGCTAAAGTACTCTTTTCTCTTGCCTATATTTACTTCAATAATCCCCTCAGGAACATCAAATTTTCTTTTTATCTGTGGATAGAGCTTTAGGACATCTCTAAAATAATTTGCAAAAGCAGGGCCAGCAACCCGCCCTCCCGTTTCTTTATGATACATTGGCGTATTGTCATCATTACCAAACCATACAACTGTCTCTATCGTTGGAGAGTAACCTGCAAACCAGGCATCAATATTATTGTTTGTCGTTCCTGTCTTTCCTGCAAGTTCTATACCTTTTACCCCTGCTCTACGACCTGTACCTCTTCTAACAACATCACGTAAAATTGTTGTCATTATAAAAGACTGCGTTGGCTCCGTAATAAAGTAAGAAACCGGTTTTTCTTCATAAATCGTCTCATTGCGTTTGTCAATAGAAGAAATAAGATGCGGAACAACCTGCTCCCCATAATTTGAAAAGGAGGTGTAATACTGTGCTAATTCTAAAGGTGAAACAGACATAGTTCCAAGCGCAATAGAGAGATCATCTGGAATATTTTTGATATGAAATTTTTTCAAATCTTTAAGCAGTTCGTTCAGCCCTATATCGTTAACAAGGTTGATAGTTGCAAGATTACGAGAGTGCACCAAAGCATCTCTGAGACTAATTAAACCTTTGTAATTTTTCTCATAATTTCTTGGACGCCACTTCATCTCTTCACCATTTTTTTCATACTCGTATGTTTTTGCGATATCTACAAGTTGTGTAGCTCCCGAATAACCCAAATCAATAGCCACCTGATAAATAAAAGGCTTAAAAGCAGAACCCGGTTGGCGTCTCCCTTGTGTTGCACGATTATAAGAACTTTTTTTATAATCTACTGAGCCAACAAGTGCCAAAATATTGCCTGTCTTTGAGTCAAGAGAAACAAGTGCCCCATTAAGCTGTGAAACATTCACATCTTGGAGTTTAAACTCTGTATCCCCTTCGGCTTCTGCTTTTTTCAACTCTCGCTGCTCTTTTATTTTATCTTTATCGATACGCTTCAGAGCTAAATTATAGGCATATTTTAATGATTGACGGCCGGCCTGCTGCAGTCGCAAATCAACAGTTGTATATATCTCATACCCACCAGTTTTAAGGTCATTAATTCCCATCTTTCTAAAACGACGTGCCACTTCATCTACAATAAAAGGTGCCTTGTTTTGCGTCAGCGTTTCATTATACACAGTCGGTCTCTCTGCAAGTGCTTTTTCAAAAGTTGCATCATCTATCCAGCCCAAAGTATGCATTCTAGTGATTACACGATTTGCACGCCCCATAGAGATTTCATAATTTTTTGTAGGGGCATAAGTCGATGGTGCTTTTGGAAGTCCTACCAAAATAGCCATCTCTTTGAGTGTCAAATCAGAGAGTTTTTTGTGAAAATAACCATCTGCTGCAGTTTTTACACCATAATAACCATGTCCGAAATAGATCTCATTGAGGTAACGCTCTAAAATCTGCTCTTTTGTCAGGGCATGTTCTAATTTAAAAGAGTAGATGAGCTCTTTTATCTTGCGTGAGAGTTTTTTCTCACGTGTCAAGAGTTTATTTTTGACCAATTGCTGGGTGATTGTACTAGCACCTTCAACCATTTTTCCGGCTTTAAGATCTTTGATGACTGCACGAAAAATTGCATCAAAATTAACACCGGAGTGTTCAAAAAAAGTTGTATCTTCTATGGCGACCAGTGCTTCTACGATGCGAGGAGGAATCTCTTCAAACGATGCATAGTAACGGTGCTGCTTATCAAAAATGTTAGCTATTTTTTCTCCATTTTTATCATAGATTCTACTCGTTTGTGCTGGCTTATAATTTACCAATGATGAAATATCATAATCATATGCAAAGTAGTAGTAAGCTACTATCATAAAAGGAGATAAAAATCCCAAAATAAAAAGTGTAAGAAATATCTTTTTTATCATTGTCTAAAATCCCTGTTTGCAAAATTTGCTTCTATTAATATTTTTGTATATTGTTCTTTTGGTGCACGAATAATCTCTTGCATTTTACCATTTTCTATTAAAACACCATTTTTAATGACACAGATATCTTCACATAACTCTTTTGCAGAGAGTATATCATGTGTTACAAAAAGCATTATAAAGTGCTCTTTTTTCTGCAACTCACGCAACAGTGCAAGTATAACTTTTTTTGTACGAGGGTCCAATGCTGTTGTCGGCTCATCCAAAAGCAGTAACTGCGGCCGATTTTCCAGAGCCATGGCTATGACAACACGCTGCAGCTGTCCGCCTGAGAGTTCCGGTGGAAATCGTTCCAAGAGTTCAAGATCTAAACCCACTTCGCCAAAAAGTTCTTCAAGACGTGCCTTATTAACAAAAAACTGTTTTTTTATCTTTGTAAGCGGAGAGAGTGCTGTAAAAGGGTTTTGTGGGACAAAACCTATGCTCTTTCCCGTTATAAGTTTAAAGTCACTCTCATATTTTAACGTGCATTTCATACTATTTGGTAACATACCTAACAGTGCTTTGAGGGTCAAACTCTTTCCGCTCCCGCTTTGACCAATGAGCGCTAGAGAAGAGTCAATCGTAAAAGCGATATCAAGCAGGCATTTTTCCTGAAAAAATATTTGCAGTTTTTTTACTTTTATCATAATAGTTTTACCAACTCTTTGCAAACTGCCTGCAAGCTTTCTTTGCTCTCACCCAAACGAGCTATAAGACGAATGATAGCACTCGGTACTGTCGGTTGACGAATTGCACCTACGCCATAGCCTTTTTGTAGCAGTGCCTCCTTCATAGCTATTACTTTTCTGTTGTCTCCGACAGGAATAGGAACGATTAATCCATCAATTTGTATGCCGAGAATATCAGCGACTATCTGCTGGCGCTCTTTTATCTTCTCACGTAATTCCTCTGCGTGAGCCAAAATATAACGTAGAGAATTATGTGCCAAAAGCGTATCATACAAAGAGAGTGATGTTGCATAAATAATGGGTTTTGCACGGTTGAGCAGATACTCTACAATATGCTCATCTGCCAAAATAAACGCTCCAAAACTTCCGTATGC
>Ga0256829_1000634_pt1 | contig 33929 bp, 33 predicted proteins | sample 131447metaG_FD_185979 | JGI IMG/M metagenome (GOLD analysis project Ga0256829, IMG submission 185979) | Hydrothermal vent microbial communities from Lau Basin, Pacific Ocean - 131-447 | ecosystem: Environmental > Aquatic > Marine > Hydrothermal vents | place: Pacific Ocean: Lau Basin | collected... | reverse complement strand
ACTAGTGAACCGCTAGTACTTGCACCAACGTTACCAGTTACAGCACCGATAGTTTTCGCTGAATCTAGTGTATTGTCTAGGCTCTGTCTCCAGTATGCCCAACCCACAGACCAACCTAGCTCACCACCTGGAAGATCAAATGCGAAACCAGAAAGGTTAGCACCTGCTAGACGTTGTTTCTGAACAATTGAGTCAACAGTATCAAGAGATACGTAATCGATCATTTCTTGAGTTAGAGACGTTGCCGTTGGGTTACCCGCTGCGTCAACCGCACCACCACCGAATAGGTTTAACGGTACACAACCTTGGATAAGTGTACCCGGGTTGTTGATGTCTGCATAACACTCTGGAACACCGTCACCATCTAAATCAGCTGATGGACCAAGGGCGTTGAACAAGCGAGAACCTGCAAACTGACCAAAATCTTGGCTAGAGTTACTTCTGTGACCTTCACCAACATATACTTCCCAGTACATGCCGTTGTCTAGCTCACCGTTAAGCTGTGCATTCCACTGATACTGTGTAATGTCTTGCTCGAAGCGACGGTTTGTTTCGATCATACGACGACGAGGGTTAATTACCGGCTCATAAATCAACGATGTGCCGTTAGTCGCGTTGTATAGGTCAACCGCTTGACGTAGGTAGTAGTTGTCTTGTGAGATACCAGTGAACGCAATTGTTTCGCCAGTTGTTGGATCCTCATAGAAACCATCATACATTGGGTCACCACCAGTGAATGGTAGTGGCGCTAGCTGCTGTGCAGATGTACGTTGGTTAGCACGGAATTCTGCGCTGAACTGAACGCTGTCAGAGATCTCGTAGTTTGCTTCAGCAAAGATGTTTGTACGTTCAAACGGTGTTTGAATGTAGTTTACTGGTGCATAGTTATACGTTCTGCCATCGTGCGGTACCATAAGACCAGCTTGGTTAGCTTCAGTCGCTGGCGTACCAATTAGGAATAGGCCTTGGCTGTAGAACGGAAGACGTGATTCAGGGATACGTGATGAACCAATTGGGTAACATGACGTTGGATCGCTGTCACAACCTGCTGGATATAGGTAATAAGAGTTTTGCATGAAGTCCCAAGGCGTATCTGCTTGGAATGCTTCTTCTTGGTCAACTCGCTCCATACCGAATACGAAGTTACCACGGTCGAACGTACTACCGAAGATCAAAGAAAGTGAATCTTGGCCAGCGCCGTCAGTATCAAACCAATCAGCAGTTTGATATGTAACGTCAACACCGTCGAAGTCTTTACGTGTGATGATGTTTACAACACCAGCAACGGCGTCAGCACCGTATACCGCAGATGAACCATCTTTAAGAATTTCAACACGCTCAATCATAGTTGCTGGAATAGCTTGGTAGTCACCGCCGTCAACAACACGCTTACCGTTAACAAGTGTAAGTGTTCTTACCGCACCTAAACCACGAAGGTTGATTTGTACTGAACCGTCACCACCGTTGTTGGTAGTAGTACCGATTGGTGAGCCTGACATTGAAGGTAGGCTTTGGATGAAATCACCAACGTCTGTCAAACCAGTAAGTTCTAGTTCTTCACGGTTGATAACTGTAACCGGGCTTGCTGATTCAATATCAGCACGGCGAATACGAGAACCCGTTACTGAGATTTTTTCTACTGCTTCTTCTGCCGCTTCTTCTTGCGCTAGTGCTGCACTTGGTGCAACTGTAGCTGCTGAAGCAATACCAAAGGCACAGGCCAGCTTAACTGACTTGGCCAGTCTAGAGTTTGTAAACATGTATTGTCTCCCTGGACCACTAAATTTTTTAGTGTGTGTTTAAATCGCTTTTTAACGACTTATATTATTAGTAAGGTCTAAGCCTCACGAAGATAATAAACACATCATGTCCAATGGGTCAACCGCGATCAGACCACGGACTTTCAAAAGTTCATTTTTTTTTTCGAGTTTTTTTGAAAGCTGTAAATCTTAACTTACAGTTTACAGTAACATCACAAAAATTGAGCAGTGGCGTTCATTTTATAACCAACCCCTCAAACAATTTCGAACAACAAAAATTTGAGAATAGCGCCTTTATACCTAGTTTTAAGTGAGCTCCCGAATACAACAGAAAGACCAAAGATTATTTCGCGTATACACGCGCTTAGTGTACCGAAAATAACAAACTTTTCGGTACACAAGGCTTATGCTTGGGAATAACAGAGTTTAGCTGTCTATGGCCTGTAAATGGAAACCCAATAATTTCCTTACCGACATTGGTAGTTGGGGTAAGCTATCTTTGGGAAGTAAGAAGGTTGCCATGTTAAAGAAATCTAGAAAGATGCGGTTAGAATCGGTTGTTTTTTTCAGATAGTGGTGACCTGAAGAACCGCCAGTACCAATTTTGGTACCCAACATACGCTGAACCATCATCGCATGGCGATAACGCCATATAGTGAGCTGTTCATCAACCTCTGTCAGCGCTGTGATTAATTGAAATGGTAAGTTAAAAATAGGCTCTTCCGAATACTGCTTAATGAAAAGCGCGGAAAGCATAGCATCGTGACTTAGACGGAATTTTCCATCTTCTCTCAATGCCTCATATTTATCATGAGAAAAGAGCGCTTCGAAACTTTCTTTAGTGCCTTCCAGATCATGCAACTCTTGTTGTTTTTCTTTGTCACTCAAGGTTGGATTCGTCGATATGGTCTCTTTATCTTCCGCGAGCATAGAGTCAGTAGCATTTTTGTAGTAGTCCCAAAATGCAAAACCATCCATTTCCAACAAAGGCATTCGCGCTAACCAAGCATCCACTAAATCAAACAAACTTGGCTTTGCTTCTAATGCTTCCAATAGGGCGCGGTCTTTGTCTTCTAACCGGTTGTAAAAACTTTGTTTGTCAAAGTCGATGCGAAACTCGCGCTTTAGTCCCAGAGAAATTTCCAAACGTTTAAATTGAATACTCTGAAAGCCTGAGGCGGGTACCAAATAGTCGCGAAATGACAGAAACTGCTGCGGTGTCATGGTTTCCATTACCGCTATCTGATCGTTCATTAGTTTTTGGATTTGAATAACGCGGTGAAGTCGATGAACGACTTGAGTAAGTTGTTCATCTTTAACTGACGGCTGATTAAAAGTGTCGATGACCGAGTTTAACTCGTGTAGCACTTGCTTAAACCACAATTCATAAACTTGATGCACTATGATAAACAGTGTTTCCTCGTGCGCTTCTTCTCCATACTTTGCACTTTGCGGCTCTTGAGCACCGAGTAGCTTATCTAAATGCAGGTAGTCGCCGTAGTAACAAGGCTCAATATTTTTTTTCATATTCTGTCGTTCTTGTTGTTGATGTAACACTGAATTCTAACATTGGTTACTCGACATCGACAAAATAACAGCTATACCTTTTATAAACATTCATTTGATTAGCCACATAGATTTTCACATCAAATTATTATTAAAGGGCACCGCTAATGAAGTTAGATGATGATATTCACAATTATTACGAACATTTAGTATTAGACCGAATCGCAGAACTTGGGCTCGATAAATCCCAATCGACGGACTATCTTGCCGACATTTGTTGTCTGGCACTCAATCAAGTCCCGCCGAGATATATCCGCTATGAGGTGGATATGGCCTTCTACCTGCCGCAAAGTGAACGTAATCAAATGGAAATGAACGTTGCTCACGCGGTAGAAAAAGCAATTAAATTCTTGGATAAAGCGAAAGCATCTGCTGATACGGCAAATGAAGAAAATGACGAAGCGGATGAATAGGCACTAAGAGGTTTGGGTGGCAGACCCCCAGCCACATCCCGGCACATGAGTCGTTTGCTGCGGCTGCTCCCTTCCGGGCCTGACCGGGTTCACAAAGTATCATTGCGGGAGGACCAAGAGTCCACCATAGAAATCGGGCGTTGGTGACGCGCCACCCTGAGCGCGCCGCGCATTATGACGATTTGAATGCTAACTTTCAAGCCTTATTAGTAAATCGTTCTTCCGCCATAACATTTGCCACGCGATTGGTCGCATTTTTTGATTGCTCAGAGCGTGTGTAGATGTCTTTTAGGGTAGTGCCAATCTTTTCGATATGAGCTCGCATCGCTTCATTCGAGCTTGTTGCCATGCGCTGATGGAAGATGTCGATAACACCACCTGCATTGATCACATAGTCTGGTGCGTACAAAATACCTCGTTCTAACAGTTGCTCGCCGATAGATTCTGTTGAGAGTTGGTTATTTGCTGCGCCGGCAATCACTTTGGCTTTTATCGTATCAATAGACTGCTCATTTACGGTGGCACCCAAAGCACAAGGTGCTAATACGTCTACATCTAAACTCAATATTTCCTCCGGAGACACGGCCGTGGCCCCGAGATTAGCGACAGCTTTATCCACACCTTCTGGAAAGATGTCGGCAACAAATAGTACTGCACCTTCACGATGTAGATGCTCTGCCAAGCGATAGCCCACATGTCCCATTCCCTGAATAGCAACCTTCACTCCCTTAAGATTGCAATTCAATGCATACTCAACCGAGGCTTTTACCCCAACAAACACACCATATGCCGTTGAAGGCGCTGGATTACCGTCTGCTTGCTCGCCGGCATAGTGATACTTTGCATGGATCCCCGCAATATAATCCGAGTGCTGGGCCATTGTTTTTAGATCACTTACGGCAATACCGGAATCTTCAGCAGAAAAGTATTTTCCTCCTAAAGACGCCACAAACTCACCCATAGCAGACATCATTTCCGGTGTTTTTTGCGTTCTTGGGTCGCCAATAATAACCGACTTACCACCGCCTAAGGCCAAATTTGCCATTGCCGCTTTATAAGTCATACCTTTTGAAAGGCGAAGTACATCGTTTAGCGCTTCATTGCTGTCGGCATATGTCCACATTCGACAACCGCCCAGCGAGGGACCGAGATTTGTGTTATGCACCGCGATAATAGCTTGCAAACTCGCTTTCTCGTCATTGTAAAAGGCAACGTGTTCGTGATTATCAAATTCAGGATGTTGGAATACCGACATAAGACTCGTTCTTTCAGAAAATTTTCTCAAGTGTAGCGAATATGTGTGAGGACAAACCTTGCAAACTTGAGTATACAGAATTGTTTACATGCAACCGCACGCTACCAAAGATAAATGTTCTAGGATATCTATCCTATGATTTATTTTTATATATAATAATTATCATAAAGGTGTTGGAAATTAACTCATGAAATTAGACAAGTTTGACAGGGAAATACTTCGTGTTCTTCAACAAGATGCTACCGTTTCAATGGCGGATTTAAGCCAACAAGTAGGGTTATCTCATACTCCTTGCTGGCGAAGAGTTAAACGCATGGAAGCCGACGGTATTATTCTGAGAAAAGTAACCTTGTTAGACAGTAAGAAGCTCAATCTTGGGGTATCTGTTTTCATTTACGTGACGCTCAAGAATCACGATGGAGACTCCCTAACAGATTTTGAAAATGCAGTACAAGGTATAGATGAAATTGTAGAATGCCATACCACCAGTGGTGAGAAGGACTACCTTTTAAAAGTTGTTGTAGAGAGTATTGAAGAATACGAATATATTCTTAAAACTAAGCTCACCCACCTTCCCTTAGTGGATCATTTAAGTTCCACATTTGCTCTAAAGAAAGTAAAAGATACCACCGAGCTTCCGATAAAGCGCCAATAGCAAGGTATACAGTCCCTAACTATCGGCGTCGGGTTGATTATCTGGGTGCGCACGAATAAATGCGTCCAATTCATTACAGTTTTGGGCGATCTTTGAAATAAGTGGATAGTCGCTCATTTCCACCCCAAAGCGCTTAGCATTGTACACTTGCGGTACCAAGCACACATCGGCAAGGGTCACGTCAAAATCAAAACAATATTTGCCCGCTTGCGTCGCCAAACGCTTTTCAATGCCATCAAATCCACGCCTGATCCAATCAGCCGCCCATGCGAAAGCCTCCGATTGTGTGAGTTGGTAATTTGTCTTTAAGGCATTTAGCACTCGAAGATTGCCCAAAGGCTGAATATCACAAGCAATATCCTGAGCTAACGCGCGAACCCTCGCTCGCTCTGTAGCGTGTGAGGGTATCAAAGGAGAGGTCTGATTAAACCTTTCATCCAAATACTCAATAATAGCCATCGATTGATTGAGAATTATGTCCTCTTGATCATCAACAAAAGTGGGAACGAGTTTTGTTGGATTTAGCTGCGTATAGTCCTGCTGGTGCTGCTCACCACCATTATTCACCAGATGTACGGGAATATACTCATAATCAACGCCCTTTAAATTGAGCGCAATTCTCACTCTGTAAGACGCTGTTGAGCGCCAGTACCCGTATAGTTTTAGACTCATTGCTAACTCCAAAGCCTTAAATGCTAGGCGAGCGGCTTAATTTGTTGCTCGATGGCACCGAAAATTGATTCACCAGACTGATCGAGCATCTCGATTTTAATTTTGTCACCAAACTGCATAAACGGCGTGGATGGCTTTCCATCTCGAATAGTTTCTATCATTCGTACTTCGGCGATACAAGAATAACCCAATCCACCCTCGCCGATTGACGAGCCGTGTTCTGTGCCTTGCTTGTTAGACACAGTACCTGATCCAATTATAGCACCTGCACCAAGGTTTCTGCTTTTCGCTGCATGAGCCACAAGCTGACCAAAATCGAACGTCATGTCTTCACCCGCTTCAGGCTTGCCGAACAACTTGCCGTTATAGGTAGAACGAAGTGGTAAATGTACCTTGCTATCCTGCCATGACTCTCCCAACTCATCTGGCGTTACCGCTACAGGTGAAAAGCTTGATGCGGGTTTGGATTGAAAAAAGCCAAAACCTTTCGCCAATTCGCCAGGAATAAGGCCACGTAATGACACGTCGTTTACCAGCATAATCAGACGAATACTTTGCGCGCCTCGCTCAGCACTGCAACCCATTGGCACATCGTCTGTCACCACGGCAACTTCGCCCTCAAAGTCGATACCCCACTCGTCGCTTGGCAAGATCACGTCATCACGAGGACCAATAAAGTCATCGGAGCCGCCTTGGTACATCAGCGGATCAGTCCAAAAACTTTCTGGCATTTCGGCACCGCGGGCTTTTCTTACCAACTCTACGTGGTTTACGTATGCGCTTCCGTCGGCCCATTGATACGCTCGAGGTAAGGGAGACTCACAACGCGACTGGTCAAAAGGAATAGCGTCAATTTCATTATTATTAAGTTGACGATATCGCGCATCAAGCAAATTGACTAAGGTGCTCCAGTTATCCAGCGCATGTTGCATCGTGGGTGCAATTCCTTCAGCGCTACACGTTTGGGTGAGGTCACGGGACACAATCATAAGTTGACCGTCACGAGAATCGTTTTTGTAGGTAGCTAATTTCATCGGGATTCCTGTTGCCAGTTTCTCCGCTGTGTACAGCACACTGGACTAAGTTAATTAATGCATACCTACGTTATGCCATTGAATGTGTGAATTTGAGAAGTATTGGGGAAAAGATTATTGGTGTGCCATGTAAGCGAGCCTATACACCGCACACCGTAAATTTGGTATTTACACCTCGTATTATGGCTTGTGAAGCGAGGTGTAAAGAATTTTTAACATTAGACCACAACTGGGTTTATAGCTTAACCGTGGCTTTGTTAATGCCATACTCTCTGAGCTTATTGGCAATAGCTGTGTGGCTTAGTCCAAGCTTTTTAGCTAATTGGCGTGTGCTAGGATAATAGGGATAAAGTCGTTTAAGCATATTTTTCTCAAATTTCTTCACTTCTTCATCCAAAGTGCCTTCAAAATTTTCATCTATGTAAGTCACACTTGGCGCACAACTGGGCAGTTGAATATCTTCTTTAGTGATTTCATGGCCATCCAACAGTGACAATGCTCTAAACAGTGCATTTTGTAACTGTCTCACATTTCCAGGCCATGGATATTGCTGTAAAAATTCCACGCAAGACTTACTCAGCTTTGCTGGGATCCGACCAAGCTTAGTACTGTGCTGAAGTATAAAGGTTTCTGCCAACAGAATAATATCTTGGCGGCGCTCTTTTAACGACGGCATCACTAAACTAAGTACGTTAAGTCGATAATAGAGTTCTTTTCTGAAATGACCATCTTCAACAAGCTGTCCTAAATCTCGACAGGTGGTACAGATAACCCGCACGTCTACCTTTACAGGCTCATTGTCGCCCACTCGTCGAAATTCGCCGTCTTCAAGTACCCGCAATAGTTTTGCCTGAAGCTGTTGCGACATATCTGCAATTTCGTCGAGGAGCAAGGTGCCACCTTTCGCTTGCTCTAATAGGCCTACGCGAGAACTAGGTTGATTAAATGCACCCTCGGCGTATCCGAATAATTCAGTTTCAGCTACGCTGTCTGGCAATGATGCACAATTCAGTGCCAAAAAAGCACCTGAGTTTCTGCGGCTAGATTGATGGCACGCACGAGCAATCATTTCTTTACCTGTACCCGTCTCACCAAAAATGAGAATAGGTGCGTCTAAATCAGCAATGCGTTTAGCTTCACTGACCACTTTTTTCATACTGGTTGAATGTACCGAAAACTGGTCAAAACTGTCTGTTGAATGTTGATGGAACGCGCTAAATTGCTGACCTAGTCGTAACTCTGATTTTAAAATAATAACCGCACCGGCAATAATAGAACCGTTGTCACCATCAGGTACCATTACAGGTAGCATGTCTGCTACATAATCTTGTTGAACAAATTTCACTTTGGCTGACTTTGGCAAAACTTCCTTGGCTTCTAACCAACGAAGAATGTTTACCCCTTTCACGCATTCAGCGATGTCATAGCCAGAAATTTCCCTGGGAGACATTTCTAAACCCGCGGTTACCGCTTCATTGCAAAGTAAAATGCGCCCTTTGGAATCCACAGAAAAAACGGGATCGGGCAAAGTACGTAGAATAGCAAATAGCTGGGTTTTCTCTCGCTCACCCGGCATAAAAGGAGTTGTTTTAACATCGTCAATGCCGTCGATTCGACGGATTTGTGGCATCAAATGTTGAAAATCAGAGAATTCGATATTGGGAAAATTTAGAAAAATTTTCCCTGCTTCGTCAATTTCGATACCACGAAGGTCAATCTCGTGAGTCACTAGAATGTCTAAAACGTCTTGAGTAATTCCAAGGCGGTCTTGGCAACTAATTTCTAATCGCATGTAGGGTGGCACACCTATTTGTAAACATTATTTTACGGATTATCCCATGTTTACAAATAGGTAACAACTGAATTTATGCACACACTTATTGTGCATAAAAAAGGGGTCGAAAAACTAGCCTGCTTGCTTAATTTTAGGAGGAAAGAGTGGGTCAAACAGCCCCATTGATTTCGCTTCGTTCACCAAAGCCATAATATCCATCTCAGCTAACTCATACAGATAATCGAACTCGGGAAGGATGTAGTATAGAGGCTGCATAATATCTATGCGGTAAGGCGTTCGCAGAGCATCTAGAGGTAATAGAGGTTTGCGTATTGCCTCGCTACTGTCTAAGGCGTACATGGTTTCGCCTGGCGATGACAAAATACCACCACCGTATATTTTGGTTTCTCCTGCAACTTTCACCAAACCAAATTCAACGGTGAACCAGTACAAGCGAGCTAAGTATACTCGGTCTTCTGGGCTGGCGTTTAGTCCAAGTTTTCCATAAACATGGGTAAAGTGGGCAAATGCTGGGTTAGTCAGCAAAGGGCAATGACCAAAAACCTCATGAAAAATATCCGGCTCTTTTAAATAGTCAAAGTCTTGTTGCTTGCGAATAAATGTAGCCACTGGGAACTCTTTGTTCGCCAACAGTTTGAAAAATTCCCCAAAGCTTATCAGTGCAGGAACCTCTGCGGTCTTCCACCCTGTTTTGTCGAGTAATACCTTATTGATATCGGGCAATTGCGGTATTTTATCTTTTGCGAGGTCAAGCAATGCCAAACCATTCATATACTCGCTACACGCCCTTTCTTCCACCAATGGGAGCTGACGCTCGTATAATGCCGACCAAATAGCATTCTCTTCGCTCGTCCAGTGAATAATGCCATTGTGGTCAGAAGATTTTGATTGGTATTGTGAGGACTTTGCCATCAAATTACACCCAAATATGTCGTTGCTGCTGTCTAAATAAAGCATACGGATATTATTCAGAGGGTGAAGATTCGAGGGATATTAAAGCGCGCAAAATGGCGTAACAATAATTTTACAAAGTGGTTTAATACTATGATAAATATAAAAATGCCGTGAGTAAGAACTTACTCACGGCACTTCAATCTGTTGCTTAATTTTTAACTAGAGTCGACTGATTTCTCTATTGAGTTGAAACTCTCTGGACGTTACATAGGTTTCCATTTTCCGTAAACGACGCTCGGCATTGTCGAAACGGGTGCGAATGTCATGAAACGCTTGTTTTGGAGGTTCGCCCGCTTGCCACACCTTAGTCTTCACTTCAACTTTATGACCCGCCGCTGAGCCACCTTGTGATGTATTTCTCCATCCCTTTCCACCTGGGGCCTGAAATGAACTTGTCTGTGACTCAAAGCCATCGGCAGACTTTTTGTCCAAAATAAACCATGCGGCGATATAAGCTACAAAAACAAAAGGTCCTGCTAGTAAGAAAAAGCCGGTTACCGTAAGGATTCTTACTAGCCATGTTTCAATGCCAAAGTATTGTGCGATTCCAGAACAAACACCTGCGATTCGAGCATTTTCGGGGTCGCGAAATAATTGTCTACCCTGATTCATGCGCGATTCCTCCATTCAGGTGCCTCGCTGTCTAGAATTGCTTCAAGTGTTTGAATTCGATCACTCATCTTTTCAGCTTTTTCGGCTAGGACTTGCAGTGAGGCTTGCTCTTCTTCACTCAGCCCTTGATTGACCTGTTTCTTACTGCGATAGTGAAGCACTAGCCAGATGGGAGCCACGAAAATCATAAAAATAACCAGTGGCATTACTAAAAGTGCAATTACGCTTTCATCCATTTTGAAACCTCCTACAAATCTGGATTTAGCCTACTGGACATCGGTAGGCTCGCCAATAATCGAATTACTTTGAAGCTGATGATTCAGAACCTTTAACTTTTGCCTTTAGGGCCTCAAGCTCTTCATCAATTTTATCTCCAGCTTCAAGTTCTGCAAACTCATCGTGCAGTGTTTTCTTACCCAAGTCATATGCTTCGACTTGTGATTCAAGGTCGTCTATTTTGCGTTCGTATTGCTCAAAACGCCCCATGGCATTGTCAACCTTGCTACTATCAAGGGTGCGCTTAACTTCCAACCGCGAGCTTGCTGTTTTTTGGCGCATGATAATCGCCTTTTGACGGCTCTTCGCATCAGCCAATTTTTCCTGTAGTTGGCCAATTTCGTCTTGAAGCTTACTAATTTGCTCTTCAACAAGCGCTAGCTCTTTGCTCAAGGCGTCGGCAGCCTCCGCAGCCTTTTTCTTCTCTTGAAGTGCAGCCCGAGCTAAGTCTTCACGATCTTTGCTTAACGCAAGTTCTGCTTTAGCCTGCCAGTCTTCAGCGTCGGCCTGATGTTTGTTGATTTGACTAACAATATCCTTTTTATTCGCTAAGGTCTTTGCTGACGCTGAACGAACCTCTACCAATGTGTCTTCCATTTCCTGAATAATTAGTCGAACCATTTTTTCTGGATCTTCAGCTTTATCCAGCAACGCATTAATGTTTGAATTCACAATATCGGTGAAACGCGAGAAGATACCCATAATAATTACCTCTTACTCGAAAAAAATCAGTTAATTGGTGATAACACTTGGCATTAGTCCATTCAATATACTTGCCAGTTTCACAAAACGCTATAACCTCATGAAAAACAAAAACTTTTAATGCTTTAAAATAATGCTCGAATCTCTCTTTTTTTTCATCTACACTATTAATTGGTCGAAATGACTAACAATTGAGGGATTTAATGAGTCGATATCGCCAACAAGACAATCTGTTGGGTCAAGCTAACAGTTTTCTTGAAGTTTTAGAGCAAATCTCGCAAATCGCACCGCTTGATAAGCCCGTTCTGGTTATTGGCGAACGGGGAACAGGTAAAGAGCTTATTGCAGCTCGTCTGCATTACCTATCAAAACGCTGGGACCAAAACTACGTCAAACTTAACTGCGCTGCGCTTAATGAAAGTCTATTAGAGAGTGAACTGTTCGGTTATGAAGCAGGCGCCTTTACTGGCGCATCAAAACGTCGAGAAGGTCGTTTCGAAATTGCTCACAATGGCACGCTGTTTCTAGACGAGTTGGCGAATACATCAGGTCTTATCCAAGAAAAACTGTTACGTGTTGTAGAATACGGCGAATTTGAGCGGGTTGGCGGCAGTAAAACGGTGAAAACTGACGTTCGCCTCATTGCTGCGACAAACGAAGATCTTCCATCGTTGGCAAATCAAGGAGAATTCCGTGCCGATCTTCTCGATAGACTTGCTTTCGACGTTATTACCATACCTCCGTTACGCGAACGCCGGGAAGATATCATGATGTTGGCGGAAAACTTCGCGATTAATATGGCGCGAGAAATGGAAATGGAGCTTTTTAGTGGCTTTACAGAAAAAGCTAAACGAACGCTATTAGATTACGACTGGCCAGGCAACATACGTGAACTTAAAAACGTTGTAGAAAGAGCGGTTTACCGAACCAACAACCCTCATTTACCGGTTCACGAGATAGTACTCGACCCCTTTGAATCAGTATATCGGCCAACAGCGCGGGTAAAAACCAACGATAGGGTTGCTAGCGACAGTTCAGTGGCTAGCGCAGCAGCTGATTCCGCAACACAAGAGTCCGTCGAAGCTCCCAAACAAAACAATGAACATTCCGCTAAGGTGTTTGAACAGCCGGTAATCGCCGAATACCCCATTAATCTAAAAGAGCGTTCACAACAGTATGAAATAGATATGATTCGTCAGGCACTTTCGGATAGTCAGTTTAACCAAAAGAAAACTGCCGAAAAGCTCAGTTTGACGTATCATCAGCTTCGAGGGTATTTGAAAAAGTATAACTTACTCGACTCAGCGCAAGACGAAGGAGAAATCTAGTTCATGAGGGGGAAGCTGGCTGTCATTTGCATGGGTTTTCTATTAGTTAGTGGATGCGGACGCAACACAGATCACCCTTTTTACGCCAGCGGAATAGTGTATTGCTCGGAAAGCAATCCTATTACTTTTAATCCCCAGTTAGACACCTCTACCACCACTGCCGATGCCACGTCTCATCAAATTTATGACAAATTGTTAGTATTCGATCCTGATTCTGGGCAAATCATGCCAAGTTTAGCGAGCAGTTGGTTGGTTTCGGATGACGGCTTAACTTACACATTTCAACTGCGTAAAGATGTCCAGTTTCATACTACTGCGTATTTTACACCCAGTAGAAATTTTAACGCTAATGATGTGATTTTCAGTATTGACCGTTGGCGGTTAGACAGTCACCCTTACCACAATGTATCAGGAGGACAGTATCCTTATTTTGACAGCATTGGTTTGGCCGACAACATAAAAGAGATCGAAAGAATAAATGGTTACCGTATCGAAATTACCCTAAAACGGAAAGACAGCTCATTTCTCGCCAATCTTGCTACCGACTTTTCGGTGATACTTTCAGAAGAATACGGTAACGAACTGTTAAATAGAGGAGTACCACATCAACTAGATATCAAGCCAATAGGTACTGGCCCTTATATTTTTCAAGAATACCGCAAAGACCGATTTATTCGTTATGCACAACACAAGGCGCATTGGAGGCAAGAGGATTCTGCCGAAGTGCTTATTTTTGATATCACCCCACGAAGCTCATTGCGACTTGCAAAACTCATCACCCAAGAGTGTGATGCAACAGCATTTCCTGCACAAAGTGAGCTTGATGTAATTCGGACAAACGACAAGCTGACCTTGGCAGAAAAACCAGGGCTAAATATTGGTTTCTGGGCATTCAATACCCAAAAAGCGCCGTTTAATAATCCAGATGTAAGGCGCGCTTTGGCTGCGGCCATCGATAAGAATACCCTTCTTGAAGCCGTGTATTTTGACAGTGCCACCCGAGCCAAAACATTGTTGCCCACTGCGAGTTGGGCATATCAAAATGACGCTGATGATACTGCATACAATCCGGTATTAGCTCGTCGTTTACTGAGTGACGCTGGCATACCGCCAGACTTTTCTATGACCATTTGGGCCATGCCAGTAAAACGCGCATACAACCCAAACGCAAACAAAATGGCTGAACTTATTCAACGCTATTTACAAGATGTGGGAATAAACGCCCAAATCGTCACCTACGACTGGCTCACGTTCAGACGGCGTCTTCGAAGCGGCGAGCATGATTCTGTGCTGATTGGTTGGTCGGCTGACAATGGAGATCCGGACAACTTTTATCGTCCCCTACTCAGTTGTGGAGCAATTCCTTCTGGAACCAATAGAGCCATGTGGTGTAACAATGACTATGACAGGCTATTAGACGAAGCTATCGAAACTAACGATATTGATGAGCGACGTGCGATTTATCAGCAAGTTAACCGCCTACTCTTCGAACAACAACCTCTGGTTCCTATCGCCCACGCCTATCGTTATCAAGCGTATCACAATGGGTTAAATGGTATGTCTATCAACCCCTTCGGTGGTGTAAAATTTGGCGGGGTAAGTAAAGCGCAATGATTCAAGTACTAGCTCGTTACATAGCATTATTTACCATCACATTGATTGTGCTTTGTGCTATGTCTTTTTCACTGGCGTATTTGTTTCCCGGCGACGTATTGGAAAACCTAACGGGTATTACACCGCAGAACGCATTTCAAAGAGACGCCATTGCCCGACAATTAGGGTTAGACCAAAACTATTTCGTTCAATTTTATTACTACTTAGTGAGGTTGCTGGATGGGGATTGGGGGTACAGTGCCGCCTCTGGTTTGCCTTTACTAGAAGAAATACAAATTGCGCTGCCCGCCACGATAGAACTCAGTACTTATGCAATGTTTATGGCAATTCTCGTGGGCGTGCCCTTAGGCTACTATGCGGGCATAAAATGTTATTCAACCACAGATTACACCCTAAACTCTTTGAGCATTACCACTTATTCCTTTCCCGTATTTTGGTTCGCCCTGGTACTCATACTATTATTCAGCCTTCAATTAGATGTGGCGCCAATATCAGGTCGATTGAGTTTGTTATTTGATGTAGCACCTGTGACTGGTTTTATCTTGATAGACATATTACTTGCGGATAATGTGGATCACGGTTTGGCTATCAAAGATGCCCTATCACACTTGTTTCTTCCCACCGTAGCCATTGGCGCTATAACGACGGCGGCCATGATTAGAATCACTCGGCGTTCAGTAATTGATGTTATGCAGCGACCTTACATTGCTGCTGCACGTTCAAGAGGCCTGTCGAGTTGGCAAATATTTTTTCGTCATGTTGTTCGAAATGCCCTATTACCGATTCTGCCACTAATGGCGATACAAATAACCACACTTATTACCAATGCTATGATAGTAGAAACCTTGTTTTCTTGGCCAGGTATAGGTAACTGGTTGCTTCAAGCGATTTATCAGCAAGACTATCCTGCACTTAGAGTCGGGATGTTAGCCGTATCAACCCTTGTCATTATGCTAACCATTATTGTTGATTTGTTTAACCGTCTTATTGACCCTAGCAGGGACAGGTTTGAGCGTGGCACAATTTAGTTTGTATGAAGAAGAGTTTCATCCGTCGCCTTGGCATCGTACTTGGGCAGCTTTTCGCGCTAGCCATATTGCGTTTATCGGGCTAGTGCTACTCGGTTGTTTCGTCACATTTTCTATTTTTGCCCCCTTGCTAGCGCCCTATAGTCATCTAGAGCAAAACATTGATGGTTTGCTCATCGCTCCGAGTTGGCAAAGTAGTGGCTCAATCACACATTTCTTTGGCACTGACGCCCTTGGAAGAGACCTATTTTCTAGAATCATTTATGGCTGCCGTACCACGCTGGGCGCAGGTTTTATCACTGTTGTTCTTGCTTTATTGGTAGGCGTGAGTATAGGCACGATAGCCGGTATGTTAAGTGGAGTGCGTTCAAGTATTGTGAATCACCTACTTGATGCGCTGATGGCTATTCCTACCCTACTTATCGCGATTATTATCGTTGCTATTTTAGGTACAGGACTGGTGAATAGTATGTGGGCGATAACCTTAGCACTCATACCACAATTTGTTCACAACACCCGAAGTTTCGTCAGAAATGAAATGAAAAAGCAGTATATATTGGCCTCGAGATTAGATGGTGCTAGCCATTGGCAAATATTTGTCCATTCAATACTCCCCAATATGACAGAAATGCTGGTGGTACAAGGATCACTAGCTCTGTCTATTGCCGTTATCGATGTTTCTGCGTTAGGTTTTTTGAACTTAGGGGCGCAGGCTCCAGTACCAGAGTTGGGGGCAATATTAGCTGAAGGTTTAGACGTGGCTTACATGGCACCTTGGAATGTCGCACTCCCCGGAATCACCATATTTCTTATGGTACTGAGTATAAACATAGTAGGCGATGGATTGCGCTCTGCGTTAAGAAAACGGGTAACACACTAGTATGGCAATGCTGGACATCAAAAACCTTACCCTTGAGATTACCGAGGGTGATAGCACGGTTAAAGCCTTAGATAAGGTGAGCTTGAGTGTCAACAGTGGTGAAATACGCGCTCTGGTGGGTGAGTCAGGTTCTGGAAAAAGCCTCATTGTTTCGGCGATCTGCGGAGCATTACCTTCAACGTGGAAACTAACCGCGGATAGAATGAGTTGGAAGGGTGAAAACCTGCTATCAATGTCTACCCAACAGCGTCGAGAAGTAATGCGTCGAGACATTGCGGTTGTATTTCAAAACCCTCAAACAAGCCTTGACCCTTCTGTAACCTTGGGCGAACAGCTAGAAGAGAGCATTCCCTCAGAGTTTGTTAACAGCCGTTGGTTTTGGCAGCGCGCAAAACAGCGAAAACAAATTGCCATAAGTACTATGCATAAAGTAGGAATAAAAGAGCATCAGACGTACTTGAATTCATACCCACATCAAGTTCCAAGTGATATTGGACAAAAGTTTATGATGGCAATTGCGCTCGTAGCACAGCCAAAATTGCTCATTGCTGATGACCCTACTCGTAGTATGGAGCCAACCACCAAAACGCAAATACTAAAGCTACTTACAAGGCTTAACCAAACGCGTTCGCTCAGTGTTCTGTTTGTGAGTCATGATTTATTGGCAATAGCACGCATGGCACACACCATGACAGTGCTGTATGCGGGGCAAACCGTTGAATCGGGAAAAATGAAGCACATTAAAAAGCGCCCGCTTCACCCATACACGAAAGCACTATTGGATAGTGCGCCTAGTTTCAGGAAAGACTTACCGCCAAAATCATCGCTGCCAACATTAAAAGGCTCAATTCCTACTCTGCAACATTTACCTATTGGTTGTCGGTTAGGCCCACGGTGTCCAAGAGCGCAACGAGAGTGCGTTGTTACGCCATCATCTAGGCGTATTCACGATCATACATACAGCTGTCACTACCCACTTCACAGAGAGGTTAAATGACCCATATTATGCAAGTGAAAGAGCTGACTTATTGCTCTGATAACAACAGCAAGGGTAAACGCGGTTTTTTCCGACTTGGGCCCATTAACTTAAATGTGGACAAAGGAGAAACAATTGCAGTTATTGGTGAGAACCGTTCGGGAAAATCACTATTAGCTAAATTATTGGTGGGTGCAATTACGGCGGATAGTGGTGACATCGAACTCAATGAACACAAGTATGCAGCTCGGTTTTCAAAGCGCGCCGATCAAAAAAAGCGAACCCGAGATATCCGTATGATACTGCAACATACTAGTGATTCTATGAATCCGGCAATCCCTGTGGGTCGCATTCTTGATGAACCTTTGCGACTGAACACTAGCCTAAGCACAGAGCAAAGAAGAAATTTTATCGAGGAAACGCTACTCAAAGTTGGATTGCTGCGAGAACATTACTATTTCTATCGTCACATGCTCTCAGACGGGCAGCAACAGCGTGTTGCTCTGGCAAGAGCAATAATGTTAGAGCCCAAAGTACTTGTTGCCGATGAACCTTTCGCAGCTCTTGATCCTACAATTCGTTCGCAAACGGTGAACTTGATTTTGAAGCTGCAAAAAGAAATGGGAATGGCATTTATCTTCATAAGCCATAATTTAGGTATTGTCCGACATATTGCCGACCGTATTATCGTCATGGAAAACGGTAATATTGTGGAGGAAGGGAAAACTGAAACCCTATTTCGCTGGCCTCAACACCCCAGAACAAAGAAGCTAATTATGGCTTACAGTGACTTAGTGCCCAAGCAATCACTTAATGAGTAGCTCGGGGTACGCACTACACTTTTTACGGCAGAATAGCTTTGAGGTTACAAGGGAACGCATTGTATTTTTTACGTCCGTCTAAGGCCTGGATGCCGAAGCCGAGCCCCATGGAGGGGTTCACGGCGTGACGTAAAAAGTATAATGCGTTCCCAGAACTTAAACTATCCTACCAACGCCAACAAGATGCCAGCAGCAACAGCAGAACCTAGAACACCAGCAACGTTTGGTCCCATGGCGTGCATTAACAAGAAGTTATGGGGGTTAGCTTCTAAGCCTACTTTGTTAACTACACGAGCCGCCATAGGTACTGCCGAAACACCAGCAGCGCCGAGTAACGGATTAATAGGCTCTTTGCTGAACTTACCCATTAATTTAGCCATGAGCACGCCCGCAGCAGTACCGATACCAAAAGCAATGGCACCTAGCCCCAGTATCCCCAGGGTTTCTACGGTTAAAAACTTATCAGCAGATAATTTAGAACCAACGGCAAGCCCAAGAAATATGGTCACAGTATTAATTAGCTCATTTTGCGCAGTTTTGCTGAGTCTATCAACCACACCGCACTCTTTCATCAAGTTGCCGAAGCAGAACATTCCTACTAGCGGCGTTGCGGCCGGTAAGAAGAGAATAGTCATCAGCAGTACTGCAAGGGGGAACACAATCTTTTCCCGTGAAGACACGTGACGTAATTGAGCCATCTGAATTTTGCGCTCTTCTGGAGTCGTCAGTGCTTTCATGATGGGTGGTTGAATAATAGGCACCAATGCCATGTATGAATATGCCGCCACTGCTATAGCGCCTAATAATTCGGGGGCCAAGCGAGAAGCTAGGAAAATCGCAGTTGGGCCATCGGCTCCACCAATAATAGCAATAGCACTCGCATCTTTAAGCGTAAACTCAAAACCAGGCACCCAATTCAAAGCGATAGCGCCAAAAAGCGTAGCAAAAATACCAAACTGCGCTGCGGCACCCAGCAACAGCATTCTGGGGTTTGCGATTAATGCGCCAAAATCAGTCATGGCTCCCACCCCCATAAAAATGAGTAGCGGGAATACGCCAGTGTCGATACCGATATGGTAAATGTAATACAGCAACCCACCGACTTCAGAAAACCCAGCCAACGGAATATTGGTGAGAAGCGCGCCAAAACCAATGGGAACAAGTAGCAATGGTTCAAACTTTTTAACAATGGCAAGGTACAGTAACACTAACCCCACCACCATCATGATCACTTGACCAGACTGAAAGTGTGGAAGCGATGTGCTATTCCACAATATTTCAAACTTTTCCATCGACTAGCCCAACCCAATTAACGGCTGACCCGTTGTTACTGCGTCACCTTCACCAACGAAAATATCAGAGACTGTCCCACTGTGCGCAGAACGTATTTCCGTTTCCATCTTCATGGCTTCAAGGATCATCACCACATCACCGTCTTGTATAACGTCTCCAGGGCGAACTAGCACTTTAAACACATTACCGGCTAATGGGGCATCAATTTGCGCATTCGACGCGACTGCCGGTGATTGCGCAGGTGTTTGTGAGGCTGCTGGCGTTGTCACTGGCGTTACATTGGTTAGCGTACCAGACGCAGCAACTTCAACGTGATAGAGCTTGCCATCAACGTTAACATCATAAGCACTAGGCGCACCTTGTGCAGGTGCAGCTACTGCTGTTTTTTCAGGTTGAGAAGGTTCATTACCCGGCGCAGGTTCAAACGCCGACGCATCGCCACGATTTTCAAGAAACTTAAGACCTATTTGCGGGAATAAGGCATACGTCAGTACGTCGTCAATTTGCTGCTCAGCAAGCGCAATACCTTTGCTTTGTGCCAATTCACCAAGCTCTGCTTCTAGTTTATCTAGTTCCGGGCTTATTAAGTCTGCGGGACGGCAGGTAACAACGTCTTCGCCATCGAGTACTCGCGCTTGTAGTTCTGCGTTCACAGGCGCTGCTGTTGCACCGTATTCACCTTTAAGTACCCCTGCGGTTTCTTTGGTGATGGTTTTATAGCGCTCTCCGGTGAGAACGTTTAATACTGACTGTGTACCAACGATCTGTGACGTAGGAGTGACCAGTGGAATAAAGCCTAAGTCTTCTCTAACTTTCGGTATTTCCTTAAGAACCTCTTCAAACTTATCTTGCGCACCCTGCTCTTTGAGCTGATTTTCCATATTGGTCAACATACCGCCCGGTACTTGAGCGGTAAGAATTCGGGCATCAATTCCCTTAAGACTACCTTCAAACTTGGCATATTTTGTTCGAACATCACGAAAATACGAAGCGATGTCTTCAAGCCCTTCTAGTGATATACCAGTATCACGTTGAGTACCTTCAACAATCGACACTAAGGTTTCTGTCGCAGAATGACCATAGGTCATACTCATTGGTGAAATCGCAGTATCAAGAATATCTATGCCTGCATCTATCGCTTTCTGGTAGGTGGCTGTACTTAGGCCAGTGGTAGCATGACATTGCATTGCAATAGGCACACTTACCGTCTCCTTTAAGCCTGTGATCAGCGCTTCACATTCATATGGTTTGAGTAATCCAGCCATATCTTTGACACAGATTGAATGCACGCCAAGATCTTCTAGCTGTTTCGCCATATCTAACCAAAGTGCCAAATTGTGTACTGGACTAACGGTATAGCTGATAGTACCTTGCGCATGCGCTCCACAATCTACAGTAGCCTTAATAGCTGTTTGCAAATTACGCATGTCATTCATCGCATCAAATATGCGGAATACATCTACACCATTCTCATGGGCCCGCTCAACGAATTTAGTAACCACGTCATCAGCGTAGTGTCGGTACCCAAGTAAGTTCTGCCCGCGCAACAACATTTGCTGTTTTGTTTTTGGCATGGCAGCCTTTAATAGTCGAATTCTCTCCCATGGATCTTCACCCAAGTAGCGAATACAGGCGTCAAAGGTAGCACCGCCCCAAGATTCAATTGACCAGAATCCCGCGTTGTCTAGCTTTTCAGCAATAGGCAACATATCTTCAATACGCATTCTTGTTGCTAGTAATGATTGGTGTGCGTCACGCAAGACCAGCTCTGTTAAGGCTAATGGTTTTGACATGGTAACTCCTGAAGTAATTTCTAGTTATGCTTGTTATTTTGGCGATGTGTATGAATGGCTGCCGTTATCGCGGCGACAACCTTATTGTCGACATTAGGTGAGGCAGATGCTCTTGGGTTCGGCACTATGCTTTCGACTTCTACACTGGGGAATGCATTACAGCAAATTGTGATCAAGCGAACGCCCACAATAAGCAACCCCAGAAAAGTGAAAACAAACAACATACCAATAAGCATGAGTGAGCCTGCCTCCATTAGCAGACTAGATACCGCTTGTGTGTTCATGATTTTCTCTAGAAAAAAAAGTTACGAATAAGTATCACGCCAGTTGTAAAAAAACAACAAATATCAACACATGATGAATATAAACCCACCAAAGTAGTATAAAAAAGTAGTTTTCATGCAAATTAGACAAAAATATTACATAACTTTTCAAACTACCGTTTGAATTTAAACGCAACCTAACGTGTCTCTGAAATCCGTATCGAGTTGCTTAGCAAAGTCTTTTGCGTTCATGGCAACCAATTCTAACTGTAATTGTGAATCATTCTGTGGAATATAGCTTGGCACAGCTAAAAACTGGAAGGTTATTGTAGACTTCATTGGCAGCTCTCGAGCAATCGATACCTAGTGTAAGAATAGTTCAATTTTGTAAAAAGGATGAAGACAGGTATATCAGACTATCATTGACCAATAATTAGCGAAGTTGGCGCTCTCGTTTTTCCTGTTCTATTTGTCGCTCTGTGGGGTATTGATGTCTCTCAAACACCTTTGTTCTGCATTCCTTGTAGGCGCTTTCTGATTTAACCCAACATTCACTAGGCGTTACTGTGTTGTCAGCTAAACAAGCAGATAGTATTGCTACTGCAATTTTGTTACACCTTTCCATCTCGTTAATAGTGACTGACGCACTGCTTATTTGGCTGAGCAATAAGTAAAGTACTAAAGAACGAATGATAAATCTCTTCAAGGTGATTACTCTATTCATAACATTGAATTGTTGAGATATGCAGAAACATCACATACTCACGAATAAACAGTATATGAGAATGTATGACTAAAATGGAGGGATAAAAAAACCCACCTGAAAGGTGGGTTTTCTTGTATGGCGCGTGTGGAAGGATTCGAACCTCCGACCGCCTGGTTCGTAGCCAGGTACTCTATCCAGCTGAGCTACACACGCAAATCCTTTTTTACTCTAACCTTTTACCGTTAGAGGTGACGCATAAATTGAATGGCGCGTGTGGAAGGATTCGAACCTCCGACCGCCTGGTTCGTAGCCAGGTACTCTATCCAGCTGAGCTACACACGCGCAAAACTTTTGTTGACCGCCACCATCAACGAATAATGGCGGAGAGGGAGGGATTCGAACCCTCGATACGCGTATATGCGTATGGTTCCTTAGCAGGGAACTGGTTTCAGCCACTCACCCACCTCTCCGTAAGTGCGCTGCATTTTACGGATTCATCGGAAGGTGTCAAACCTTTTTTTATATAAAAATGAACACTCGCTGCCATTTTGAACAAATCGCTCAAAAAAAGCATTTTTCGATTATTTAATCACCAAGAAGTCATTAACGATAAGCATAGACGCTCATAAGAATTTTCGAAACTTCTGACAGTTAGCCCTTCAATATTGGATATCAGCAGTAAAAATTAGATGATGAAGTAATAAAAAAATGTGATAGAAACAAAAAAGGTCAGCTTTCGCTGACCTTTTTTTGGATTATCCGTTATCCGATGCGCTTGGCTGTCCACCTTTCTCAGCCTGAATACGCATGTAAATCTCTTCTCGGTGTACAGACACCTCTTTTGGTGCATTCACACCAATACGAACTTGATTTCCCTTAACGCCTAGCACGGTTACGGTAACATCGTCACCTACCATTAACGTTTCACCTACACGACGAGTTAAAATAAGCATTCTATTGCTCCTGTTCCTTAACACTGAACATATCCCTACTTCTTAGCCAACCTGCCGGCACGACCCAGCAGTGGCATCAGCGATTCCGTGTTTTTGTGTCACTTCCAAAAACTCGCTGAAAGATTCAGGTTTTATTATAGCTTATCTTGTAACCATGCGTTAACAGAATCTAAAGCATTCCCAAGATTCTCTGGTTTATCACCACCAGCTTGAGCCATATCAGGTCGACCACCACCTTTTCCGCCTACCTGAGCTGCCACAAAATTCACTAACTCACCAGCTTTAACTTTACCAGTGAGCTGTTTAGTTACACCTGCTATCAAGTTAACCTTCGCCTCGTTGGCCACACCTAGTATTACGATCCCTTCGCCAATTCGGTTTTTAATGTCATCCATCATGCCGCGAAGCGACTTAGCTTCGACACCTTCCAATTTGGCAACAAGTACTTTCGTACCATTTATTTCGACCGCATTACTAAGCATATCAGCCCCTTGCTGACTCGCCAGTTTTTGTTTGGCCAAATTGAGTGCTTTTTCTAGTTCTTTAGTTTGAGATTGCAGCGCAGTGACTCGTTCAACTAAATTTTGTGCGTCGGTTTTCAGTAAACCCGATAGCGAACTAAGCGCAGCCTGTTGTGCTTGTACAACATCTAACGCGCCAACCCCTGATACCGCTTCGATACGACGTACACCTGATGCAATACCAGCCTCACTAGTAATTTTAAACAGGCCAATGTCACCTGTGCGTTTAACATGGGTTCCACCACAAAGCTCTACAGAGAATGGTCCCATAGTAACCACTCGAACTTTCTCATCATACTTTTCACCGAACAACGCCATAGCACCTGATGCTTTTGCTTCATCTAAGTCCATCAGTTCAGTTTCTAAAGAGTGATTTGCTCGAATCTCTTCATTCACTCTGCGCTCTATTTCACTGAGCTGCTCAGCAGTCACTGCTTCAAAATGAGAGAAATCAAAACGCAAACGCTGCGCGTCTACCAAGGACCCTTTCTGAGTAACATGTTCGCCCAAAATTTCGCGAAGTGCGGCATGCAATAGGTGGGTTGCGCTGTGGTTCTTCTTGATAGCTTCACGATTATTGGTGTCAATTACTGCGGTTGCTGTGTCACCCTTATTAACAACACCTTTGGCAACACCTCGGTGTGCAAAAGCATTGCCCATTTTTTGAGTGTCAGTAACAACAAACTCACCATTGGCTACGCGCAGGATGCCTTTGTCGCCAACCTGACCACCACTTTCTGCATAGAAAGGCGTTTGATTCAAAACAATAACACCTTCCTCACCATCACTGAGTGCGTCTGCGAAGGCATTGCCTGCGATTAGCTCAACAACAGTAGCCTCACCTTCAACGTCGGTGTAGCCAGTAAAGTCAGTTTCCTGCTCTACATTAAGTATTTCATTGTAATCTGTTCCGAACTGACTCGCTTGCTGTGCCCTTGCGCGCTGTGCTTGCATAGCGGCTTCAAAGCCTTCCTCATCGATTTTCAGTTCGTGCTCTCTGGCAACGTCGTTAGTAAGATCTGTTGGGAAGCCATAGGTATCGTATAGCTTAAACACAACATCACCTGGAATAGTGTCGCCTTCAAGGTCAGAAAGCGTGTCGTTTAGCATCGTCATACCACGAGCAAGCGTTTTGCTAAATTGTTCTTCTTCTACTTTTAATACTTTTTCGACAACAGGAAGTTGGTCTTTCAATTCTGGGTAAGCATCACCCATTTCATTAGCTAACGCTTTTACCAACTTGTAAAAGAAAACATCGTTAGCGCCCAACTTATTGCCGTGTCGTACCGCACGTCGAATGATACGGCGCAACACATAGCCTCGCCCCTCATTTGATGGCATAACGCCGTCACAAATTAGGAAGCTACAAGAGCGAATATGGTCAGCAATCACTCGTAATGACTTGTTGTCTAAGTCTTGAGTGCCTACCACTTCAGCAGCGGCTTTGATAAGGTTTTGGAAAACGTCGATCTCGTAGTTGCTGTGAACATTCTGCAAAATAGCAGCAATACGTTCTAACCCCATTCCCGTATCGATAGACGGTTTAGGAAGCGGGTCCATAGTACCGTCGGCTTGACGGTTGAATTGCATGAATACCAAGTTCCAAATTTCAATGAAACGGTCACCGTCTTCTTCTGGAGACCCAGGAGGGCCACCCCAAATGTGCTCACCGTGGTCATAGAAGATTTCTGAGCACGGACCACATGGTCCTGTGTCACCCATAGACCAGAAGTTATCCGACGTACTGATTCGAATAATTTTTTCCTCTGGAAGCCCCATGTGGTCTTGCCAAAGGCTATACGCCTCATCATCTTCTGAATAAACTGTAACAAGTAACTTTTCTTCAGGAAGTTTTATTTCCTTAGTAAGGAAATTCCATGCAAACTCAATTGCTTCTTTTTTAAAGTAATCGCCAAAGCTAAAGTTGCCTAGCATTTCGAAAAAGGTATGGTGACGCGCGGTATAACCAACATTCTCTAAATCATTGTGCTTACCACCGGCACGAACACATCGCTGAGAAGATACGGCACGAGTATAGCTGCGCTTTTCAGTACCTAGAAAGGTATCCTTAAACTGATTCATACCCGCATTGGTGAAAAGAAGCGTCGGATCATCTGCTGGCACAAGAGATGAACTTGCCACAGCTTGATGACCGTGACGTTTAAAATATTCGATAAATGCTTGGCGTAAGTCAGCAGTAGATAATGTCATTGAAAACCTAACTTCCTATAAATTCGTGATTCACCGGCACAAAGAGTAACTTTAGACCAGTTGCAACAAAGCGTTTAAGATACGAGCGCACTGCGCACCTACCTGTGATTCTGCGCAACTTTACCACGGAACCCATATTTTTGTTAAGTGTATAGAAAGTGAGTATTTGCAGGTACTGACAATATTTTACTTATCCTTCAAAAATGCTCTTTTTCAGAGCTGCAAGCTTCTGACGAGAAAATGGCAACCAATATTCTGTCTAGCCGATTGTTACAAATGGAAAATGATGGGCTAATTAGTAAACAAATAGATCTTAAGGACAAAAGAAAGAAAATTTACCGGTTAGAGCAGCCAGGAAAAGATATGCTACCTATAATACTTGAGATGATGATTTGGAGTGATAAGTACGATCCCAACACCAATGCTCCCAAAGATTTCATCGACAAGATAAAAACCAATAAGCAGGAAGTTATCGAATCAATTCTAGCGAGTTAACTAACAAGGAAACCCCATGCTATTTGTAACCAATAGAGTACCCGTTGAGGGGTACAAATCTTCGGAAGGAAGGTCAGTGTCATTTGACCTACAAAATACTACCCCATCTAAACACCTGTTTTTCTGCAAGCGTTCGGGCGAGGGAATTTACCACGAAGAAGGTAGCAAAAAATTTTTCTCAGAGCTGAGAACACTGAGTGATGAAAAAACTCAGGTACTGCTATATATCCATGGCTTCAACAATACCGATGAAGCGCAGGTATTCCCTAATGCTATTGCACTGGAATCTCAGCTTAATGAAGACGCTGGCGATACACTTGTTAAAGTGGTTCCCGTTATATGGCCGTGTGACGATGATTCGCCAATAGCCTTCGCTGACGACTATTGGGACGACCAAAGAGCAGCTGACGAAAGTGGACGTTTGTTTTATCGCTTGTTCGGCAAATTTGAGGCATGGCAAAAGTCGTTGGTACAACAAGGAGAGGCCTGTCACCGAAGAATAAACGTTTTGGCCCACTCGATGGGGGCTCGGGTATTAATGAATACCTTACATGAATGGGCAAAAGCACACGGCAGTGTACCCCAGCTTTTTCGAAACGCGTTTCTTGTCGCACCAGATATTAAAAATGAAGCATTGGAAAAAGGTGAGAAGGGCCAACATATTGTTGATTCTGCACGTAACGTTATTGTGTACTATGCTAACGACGATTTGGCGATGCCTGCGAGTAAAGCCGCCAATTTAAAAAATAAGACCTTGTCTAGAAGGCTGGGAATGACGGGGCCAGAAAAATTAGAAAAACTCCCCGATAAAGTCTACCAAGTGGACTGCGACAACTTTAACAACACCATTGACTGGCCCAAAGGCCATACTTACTTTTTGCATAACAATGGTAAAACAAGTCCAATCATAGGGCATTTGGCTAACGCTATTAAAACCGCAAGAGTTAGCCCACCGCAACGCAAACACGAGTTGCCGTACCCTTAATGCATTTTAGTTGAATTGGGGAGTTTCACTCCCCTTTAACCGCATATCCAATCTGGTCATTAGAAAAACCTCGATAAAGTAGAAACTGCTTTTGTTTAAGTAGTTTCTTGTAATCCTGTTCTTTTTCTTCTCCAAACTTTTTTTGCTTAACGCGAAGCGCCAACTCAAACCAATCGACATCAATGTCAGCCATAGCGCTTTCTACATTAATCTCATTTACGCCTTTTTGTAGTAAGTCAGCACGAACTTTCTGAGGCCCACTCCCCTTCAACGCAAGGGCCCTTGCTCTGCTCTCTGCGTATCGGTAATCACTTTGAATATCAGCAGCTTTAAATTCCTCTAATATTGGATAAAAAGCCTCACTTTCTATGCCTTTCTGCGCCAACTTTTGTGCAATTTCTTTAAAACTGTGCTCTCGTCGCGCGAGCATGCGTGTAATCGTTTCGGTAATGATTTTTCTGTCGAACTCTGACATTTTCTTAAGATACAGCTTGTTAAAATTTTAAATCGCTAGGTTATACTGCACAGTGTAACGCTATCGCCCTATGAGAAAAAGAATAGAAAAGGACAGGCAGAGCATACTCATGCCCAATACGCACCGATTTGTTTCCTCGATAAAAGATATTTGTATAGATACATGGAATGCGCTGTCTGAAAATGCGGGGCCTTTTCTAAAGTACGAGTTCCTTGTTGCCTTAGAGGAAAGTGGCAGCGTGACCAGTCAATCAGGTTGGCAACCTCACCATTTGGTCATTGAAAGCGATTCGGGCATCATTGCCGCTGTGCCAGGCTTTATAAAAAGTCACAGCTATGGAGAATATGTATTCGACCACAGCTGGGCCAATGCTTATCACCAACACGGACTGGATTACTATCCAAAATGGATCGCAGCCGTTCCTTTCACGCCAGTACCCGGACCTAGGTTACTTGCAAAAAAAACAGTCTCTGTAGGCCTTATCGAAGCAGTTATAGAGGCTACTGAAACGCTGAACGAACTGGTGTCTTCTTACCATTGGTTGTTCGTAGAGCAACCTCTAGTGGCTGAATTCAAAATGTCAGGGCAGTATTTATCGCGTTTTGGCGTTCAATTTCAGTGGCACAACTATAACTATGAAAGTTTCGATGACTTCCTTGCCGGATTAACATCTCGTAAGCGTAAAGACATTCGAAAATCTCGAAAGCAACTGGCTAGTGCAGGCGTTACTATTATTCAAAAGAAGGGAATGGAAATTTCTGCCAGTGACATGGCGCATTTTGTGTTGTGTTACCAACAGACCTACTTAAAGCGAAGTGGCCACCAAGGTTATTTAAACGAAGATTTTTTCCACCGAATTCACAGTACAATGGAAGAAAACTTATTACTGGTTATTGCGTATCAAGAAGAAGTGCCTATTGCCAGTGCGCTTTTTTTTCACGACAACACGGGATTATATGGTCGATACTGGGGCGCACTAAAAGACATTAACGGGTTACATTTTGCGTGCTGCTACTTCGAGGGAATAGACTTTGCCATACAAAACAAGCTTCCTCTTTTTAATCCGGGAACCCAGGGCGAACACAAAATATTGAGAGGATTCGAACCAATATTCTGCTACTCACTTCACAAACTCAACGAACCTGCGTTTCACGATGCAGTGGCGCGTTTTTTGACACAAGAGCAGGACCATATTGTTTCCTATTTCAATCAAGCAAAAGAAGTTTTACCGTATAACGCTGATTTTGCACCTAAACTGAAAACGACAAGTACGTCTGAGCCATTTTCAGACATTCATAATCACAATGAGAAAAACCTATGAAACATTCCTTACTTGCTGCATGTATCGCGGCGTCACTGGGCTTAGCTGGTTGTAGTAAACCCACCGAAACCCAACAAGTATCAAATGAATCTGCTGCGCAGCAAACTGTTGCCAGTGCCGAACTTGGTAGCTTTGGTGTTGAACTTTCGGCTAGAAATGAAACGGTTAAACCCGGAGACGACTTCTTCATGTACGCCAGCGGTACATGGTACGACAACTATGAACTTCCGGCGGACAAAACTCGTTACGGTGCATTTAACGCCTTAGCTGACAGAAGCGAAGAACAAGTAAAGAGTATCATTGACGGTCTGTTGGAAAAAACAGACCTTACTGCTGAAGAGCAACTCGTGCACGACTTTTATGTGTCTTTCATGGATATTGATGCCATAAACGAAAAAGGAATCACTCCGCTTAATGATGTGCTTAGCAGTATCAAAGCTATAGACTCAACAGACGCGCTAACGGCGGTTTTTGGAAACGGTTGGCTTACTGGAGTAAGTACACCTATCGGCGGTGGCATGTGGTACAACCGATTAGATCCTAACGAGTACCAACTCAGCATTGGTGTCGGCGGTTTAGGCTTACCAGACCGTGACTACTATTTGAGTGAAGATGAGCGCTTCGTCAACATTCGGGAAGCATACACGGCGCATATTGCTCAAATGCTAGAGTTAGCGGGTGAGACAAACGCAGCTGAGAAAGCGGCGGGCATTGTTGCTTTGGAAACGCAAATTGCTGAAATTCAATGACCTAGAGAAAAGCGTCGTAATCGCGATCTCACACTTAACCAAATCGAACGCAACAAGTTGAACGATGACTATCCTGGCTTCAACTGGGACTTATTTTTCGAACAAACCGGATACACAATCCCTGCGCTAAACGTCACTCAGCCTGAGCCTGTAAAAGCAGTTATCGAAATCATTAACAATACCGACTTGGCAGTATGGCGTGACTACCTTACCTAACCCCAATCCTGTTTAAGAAATTGAACTAAATGCCTGTTCCCAGATCGGATCTTTCGACCAAGAACGATTCAATCAAACAAAAGGAACAGGCATGAAGAAGTTAGTAGAATTATTTTGCGATGTCGATGATTTTTGCAAAGTGTTTATCCCTCAATGGCAAAAGCAGCTGCTGGAAGACGGTACTCGAAAAAGACAACGAGCTTGCCGTATGTCAATGAGTGAAATGATGACCATTATTATCGGTTTCCACATGTCACATCATCGTGATTTTAAGAATTATTACTTGGGGTATGTTCACGCTTTTTATCGTAAAGACTTCCCTGTTCTACTCAGTTACACGCGTTTTTTAGAAGTGATGCCTCGTACTATTGTCCCCATGTGTGCCTATTTTAGTTCGCTTAAGGGCAAGCCTACAGGCATCGAATTCATTGACTCAACGAGTTTAAAAGTCTGCCACAACATTCGCATTCCCAGACATAAAACCTTCGACGGAATTGCACAAAGAGGAAAAGGCACCATGGGCTGGTTTTATGGTTTCAAACTACACTTAATCGTCAATCATCACGGCGAAATAGTCGCAGCAAAAGTGACGACGGGTAATGTTCATGACACAAAACCTGTTGAGGAATTAGCTCAACATTTACCGGGTAAATTGTACGGAGACAAGGGCTATTTAAGCAAAGCACTTGAAGCTAATTTATTTGATAAAGGCGTCGAACTTATCACCACGGTTCGCAAAAATATGAAAGCAAAAGCGATGTCTTTATGGGACAGAGCAATGCTTTCAAAACGCTTCATTATTGAAACCATCAACGACCAATTGAAGAACATTTCATTCATTGAGCACTCAAGACATCGCAGTATGAACGGTTTTACGCTTAATCTGATGGCAGGCCTGGTTGCTTACTGCCTCAAGGAAAACAAGCCATCACTTGATATTACTGATGTTGAGCGTAATTCAATGGTCGTGGCTTAAGCCGATCTCGGGTTATTTAACGTATTGACCGTTTTCTAGGTTAGCATGGTTTATACAACAAGAGATTAGATATGCTGTTGCTAATTACAATGCTTGCAGAGTGGCTGTTACGACTGATCGTTATCGTTGAACCAAAGCATCTGTGGCAAACGGCAATCTAGGCCAATACTATCCGCCCCCCCAGTGCTTTTATTGATGAGATTAGGCCTAGAGGTGCGAAAACGACGGCAACACTATCGAGTTTCAATGTCAGATATTCGTTGGGCAATAGCCCGATATATTCGGCAGGTACAGGTTACAAGAATGACAGAATTATAAGGGGATCCTCAGTGCCCGCATAAGGGGCAGCAAGCCAGCGAGCGACTTAATGTGATTGTTAGCTCCCGATCTATTTTTTCGCATTCCAATCTTTAAGAATTTTCTTTTGGCTTATCATGCTAAAAACCCATTCACGACCTTGTTTTTCCTTTTTGAAGAGTTTCATATCTACAAGGCCATTTAGTGCAGAAGATGCAGTATTATAGGAACATCCTAAGTTTTCTTTTACATTCGAAGCCGTAAAAAAATGAGCAACTCCGCTCCGTGCTACTTGGAATATTTTCTGCTGTTTATCAGATAATTTTTTATATAAACCAGATTTCCATAGCCAAACATTAAACTCTTCAGCCTCTTTTAGAGTCCGTTGGTAAGCGTCCTTAAACTTGTTTATAGCTCTAATAATTATTGAACATTGATAATCAATGAAATAAGTCAAATCCATTTCGTCTGATTCTGTATAAAGATAACTTTTCCCGTATCGAACAGGTGCGTTTTTCAATAGCAGACTTATAGTGATGTATCTAAATGCAGAAAAATCATTTTTAAACATATACCAATAGAAAAGAGCCCTTGCAACTCGCCCATTTCCATCTCTAAATGGATGCTCAAAACCGATGAGAAAATGAATTGTGATTGCCTTTACCAATGGATGGAAGTAGTCACGATTATCTGTATCGTGATGACATTTATTTACCCAACTACAGATTTTTTTCAAACGGGCCTTCAGATTTTCTGCTAAAGGCGGCTGATGAACAATATTACCCTCAGCATCAACAACTTTCACATCGTCAGTTTTCCGAAACACACCTGGTGTGTAGTTATCGTCGTCAATCCCATCGACGCCGATTTGATGTAAGTCCCTAATAAAATCAAGTGTTAGATCTTTATCTCTATTCTCCCATGCGAAATTCATCATCTTGAAATTACCGACGATCATTTTTTCATCTAAGCTTCTAGGTTTTCGTTTCCTTTTCAACAAGTCTTTTGCAACTTCAGTAGTAGTAGCAGCCCCCTCGAGTTGACTACTGCTTATTGCTTCATCTTCGACCAAATCATTTAATAAGTATTCGAGGTGCTTTTCTTCACCGATTTTTGAGCACATCCACTCGAGAGAAGCGCTTGTTGTATTCCTGTCTGTTTCACTTATGGCTTTTTGCATGTTGGGAGTCAGAAAAAAACGCCCCACTTCATTGGTATCCCCAAGAGGAAGAATTCTTTTTAATTGTCTCAATCTAGCAGTTTTTACAATTGACCATGCTAAATCTTTATCTAAATCGTTGGAAAATCTATAACGAAGCTGGTCATAGTGAAGGTACCTCCCTTTATTATCAGTAGGAGATAAAAGTTCAATATATTCTTTCAATTGCTCACTGTGCTTCTCCAGAGCGAGCTGCAAGGGGTTATTGATAAGTTCTTTTGGTGGAGAAGCAATCATTGTTATCTCAAAATTGTGAATAATTGAGATAAGAGTATATTAAAAACTAGGTTTTGTCTCAAAAAACTTTAAAATTGAGATAAGGCAACTAACGCCCCACTTAACGGGCAATAATGCTTAGCTATAATTTGGAACGCAGTGACAAAAACCAAGCTTTATTTGTCCCCGTTGAAGTGATTGTTATACGCTGTTTTCCTTGCCACGATCACCAAAATATGGCCAACTATATACACCATTAATTTCTTCAATACCTAGCTGGCAATCTGAGTATTTAGCCATTTCATTGAAACCACCACTGTCCCTTATTTCTAATAATACAGATTTTATTATTTCACCGATTTTTTCGGTTAATTCTTCATAATCAATGGATTCACATAAATCGGGCCAATGAGAGCGAATTAAAATATTGTCTTCCAAAGACATAGTCCACGAACCATCTGGTACTGAGTCTCTATTGTGGCCAAAAAATACCTTCACTAAGCCACACTGATCAACCTGAAATCCTATCTCAACTAATTTTACTTTAACGTTCTTATCTAGCGTATTAATTTGCTGACTAATATAGTCTCGAATTTCATTGGTTTCTCTTACTAAGTCCAGATGCATTCAATTTCCCTGAGGCGTATAACGATCGCGTTTGGAGCCGAAACGGAGCATAAAGTTCTGTGATATTTCAATCACAGAATCTGATGCGTTGTGTTGGTCTCTCAATAGGCACTTGTTGTACGAAACTGTTAAAATTTACCTATATAATAAAAAAGTAAATGAAAACCCGCGAATTCAACTCCGAAGTGCACCACTCGCTCATTAGGCTGCCCGCCTCATTTCCTCGAACACGACAGCAGGCTGTTTAAAGCCTAGGCACTTTCTTGGTCTTA
>Ga0256829_1000633_pt1 | contig 33934 bp, 32 predicted proteins | sample 131447metaG_FD_185979 | JGI IMG/M metagenome (GOLD analysis project Ga0256829, IMG submission 185979) | Hydrothermal vent microbial communities from Lau Basin, Pacific Ocean - 131-447 | ecosystem: Environmental > Aquatic > Marine > Hydrothermal vents | place: Pacific Ocean: Lau Basin | collected... | reverse complement strand
CCACGGCCACCGGCCTGCCGCGCAGACGGGGCTGAAGCTGCTGCTCGACACTGGCGAAATAGCTGTTGAGGTCAATATATAACCAGCGCAAAGGGGCGGGCAGGTCCAGCATGTTCCAGAGTCTCTCGTAAAAGAAAGGGCCGGTATTATAGACTCAAAAATAAGAACAAAACAAGAACAAATTAATCAGACAGGGCAAAAACACTGTTTTGCCCGGGATTCCCCTGACAGGTCACCTGATGATTGCCGACCATATGAATCAGATGGGACAGTAATGAGCTTGCCGCAGCGGGGTGGAGATAGGCCGGAATATCGCTGTAAATAATATCGACCATCCGGTCGATGGTGGCGGGACCTGCGGACAGCACCTCGAGAATCTGGCTTTCCCGCTGATGGCGGTGGGCTATCAAGGCCCTGACATAGGGCTTTGGATTTTCAATCGGCGCACCGTGAGTCGGGTAATAGATCTTGTCATCCCGGGACAGCAATTTTTCTAGGCTCGCGAGATAATCCTTCATATCACCGTCCGGTTGCGACACCACCGATGTTGACCAGCCCATAACATGATCGCCGCTAAACAGGGCTTTTTCTTCCAGAAGGGCGAAACATAAATGATTGGATAGATGGCCCGGGGTATGGACGGCCTCTATGGTCCAGCCATCACCGTCTATTATATCCCCGTCTTTGAGAATATGGTCCGGTTTGAAATCCCGGTCGCGGCCCTCCTCGGCATGATTGTCAATATCGGCCTGTCCCGAGACATCAAAGGCGTATATCTCTGCGCCGGTCACCCGTTTCAGGGGCCGGGCGGCCGGTGAATGATCAACATGATTATGGGTGATCAGAATATGGCTGACCGCCACAGTTTCCAGAAATTTCTCCAGCGCCTGAATATGGGACGCTATTGCCGGTCCCGGGTCAATGAGGGCTATCTGGTTTTTGCCAATAATATATGTGCCGGTGCCGTGAAAGGTAAAGGGTGAGGGGTTGGGGGCCACGAGTCGGCGGATCAGCGGGCTGATCTTGGTAATCTCGCCATAATGAGGAGAAAATTTTTTATTAAATTTGAGCATATTTCTTTATTCTATTTCTCTTTATCAGTAATTCATTCGGATATATTTTGATTTTCTCCATATTAGAGCAATTATTTCATGTTTTTGATATAATAACCTCCGTTAAGTATAACAGTATTTAAAGAGCTATGCCATGTCATCCGGAGAACAGTATAACAAGGGGGGAGCGAGCCACGCGAGTGGGGGGACCTCAAGTAGCGAGGGTAAGAGCGGTAGGTCCCCCCGTCAAACAAAAAGAGGTTTCGCCACCCGGGCGATTCATGCCTGTCACGACAAGAATGATCCTTACGGGGCGTTGACCTCACCGATCTATATGACATCAACGTTCGAGTTTGACACCGCCGAGCAGGGGGCGGCGCGTTTTTCCGGCGAGGACAGCGGCTATATCTATACCCGGCTCGGCAACCCGACCCTGAATGAGCTGGAACAGCGGCTCGCCAATCTTGAGGGGGCGGAAGCCTGCCTGACCGTCGCCTCCGGCATGGGGGCGATTACTTCCGTATTCTGGTCCTTTGTGGAGCCGGGCGATGAAATTCTGGTCGATGAGACTTTATATGGCTGTACCTTTGCCTATTTCCGCCACGGATTATCCAAATTCGGCATTAAAGTGCGTCATGTCGATATGCGCGATCCTGAGAATCTCGCCCGGGAGATATCTGATAAAACGCGGATTGTTTATTTTGAAACCCCGGCCAATCCCAATATGCGGATCATTGATATCCGGGCGATTTCCGCCATTGCCCACGGATGCGGCGCCCGGGTGGTGGTGGATAATACCTATTCAACGCCCTATCTGCAAAATCCGATTGGCCTCGGGGCGGATATTGTCGTCCATAGTGCGACCAAATATCTCGGCGGACACGGGGATTTGATGGCCGGGGTGATCCTGTCCTCGGCAGAGGATATGGAGCAGATCCGCTATGTTGGTCTGAAAGATATGACCGGGGCCGTGCTGGCACCAATGAATGCCTTTCTGATCGCGCGCGGCCTGAAAACTCTTGAGCTGCGTATGGAACGCCATTGTGACAATGCCGAAAAAATCGCCGCCTTGCTTGAAGCAAGCCCCGAAGTCAGCAAGGTTTATTTCCCCGGTCTGAAATCATTTGAACAATATGAGCTGGCCAAATCACAGATGAGGCGGTTCGGCGGCATGATTGCCTTTGAGCTGACCGGGGGTCATGATGCGGGGCTTCAATTTCTCAATGGCCTGAAGCTGTGCAAGATTGCCGTCAGCCTCGGCGATGCGGAAACCCTGATCGAGCATCCGGCCTCAATGACCCATTCCCCCTACGAGCCTTCGGAGCGGGCAAGATTCGGCATCACCGAAGGACTGGTCAGGATTTCCGCCGGGCTTGAAAATGCTGTGGACATCCTTGCCGATATTGATCAGGCCCTGTCCTCATAGGACCAGAAAGGTGAGGGGAAATCTGTTTTCCTTCGTATAAGCGGGTGAAGATCACGAAATACGGAGAAGAGAGAAATGAAGGTTAGCGCGCGGACTATAATTCTGATCACCCTGATTGCTGCCGGGGGAAGCTATATGCTGTTCTTTACCGGCGGCAAGTCCGGTTCCGGGACCGCAGCCCGGGCGATTAAAATTCCGGCTTTATCGTCACAGGCGAAGAAGGGCGAAGTGGTCTTCAACGCCAATTGTGCAGCCTGCCACGGCAAGAATGCCGCAGGCACGGATCAGGGGCCGCCGCTTATCCATAATATCTATAACCCCGGCCATCATGCGGACATGGCCTTTTACCGCGCCGCCAATATGGGGACGCGACAGCATCACTGGCGTTTTGGTGATATGCCGCCGCAGAAACAGGTCAGTAAAGATGATGTTACCCTGATTATAAAATATATCCGCGAAGTCCAGCGCGCCAATGGCATCGTCTATCAGAAACATGTCATGTGAGGATATAGCCTCCGCTGTTTTTCCATAGTTAACAAGATGTTAAATTTTCGTTAATGGGCCGTTCATCGGCCTGTCATTATTGTGATGGTCATGATGCATCACGAGGATGTGTCTGTTTATGATTTCAGGACAATAACGAGGACAGAGACAATGCGAAGGACATCATTTAAACTGGCTCTTATTCCCCTGCTGCTGATTTTTTCGGCACAGGCAGGATTTGCGTCGACCAAAGAAGACCGCAAGGCCGCCATTGAGGCCGCAAAGGACGCCATTCATACGGCTCGCACTTCTGCAAGGGAAGCGACCCGGGCGGCGCGGGACTCTGCCAAAGAGGCCACACAGGCGGCGCGCACTTCGGCAAAAGAGGCGACACAGGCCGCGCGCGAAGCCGCAAAGGAAGCTGCGCAGGCGGCTCGTGAAGCGGCAAAAGATGGCACGCAGGCGGCTCGTGATGCGGCAAGGGAAACCATACTCGCCGCCCGCGAATCGGCCAAAGAGGCCGCCCATGCCGCGCGTGAATCTGCCAGAGAGGCAGCCCGTACTGCCCGCGAGTCTGCGCGCGAAGCCGCCCGGGCGGCACGCGAGTCCGCAAGGGAAGCTGTCCGTGACGCCCGCCAGGCTGCAAAGGATGCGGTTCGCGGGGGGTGATGTTTCATAAAGCACAGATTAAGTTGCTGCCCCCGGCCCGCCGGAGCGACCTCAAGGGTTTCTTCGGCGGGCTGTTACTTGTCATCGCCCATTTTAAGGGCGGCGATAAAGGCGGAATGGGGGATTTCCACATTGCCGTAAAGGCGCATTTTCTTCTTGCCCTTTTTCTGCTTGTCGAGCAGTTTGCGTTTGCGGCTGATGTCGCCGCCGTAACATTTGGCGGTCACATCTTTGCGCATGGCGCTCAGGGTTTCGCGGGCGATGATCTTGCCGCCGATCGCCGCCTGTATCGGGATTTTAAACAGCTGGCGCGGGATCAGGTCTTTGAGCCGCGCACAGAGCGCCCGACCCCGGGCATCCGCCTGTGAGCGGTGAACCATCATGCCGAGGGCATCGACCGGCTCCGAGTTGACCATAATGCTGAGCTTGACCAGATCGCCTTCGCGGTAGCCGTCCATCTGATAATCAAAGCTCGCATAGCCGCGCGAGATTGATTTGAGCTTGTCATGAAAATCATAGACCACCTCATTGAGCGGCAGGCGGTAGATCAGCATGGCGCGACTGCCGGCATAGGTCAGTTCGACCTGCTCGCCGCGCTTGTCCTGACATAATTTCAGGACTGATCCCAGATGATCGTCCGGCACCAGAATGGTCGCGAGAATCCACGGCTCCTCAATATGATTGATCAGGGTCGGGTCCGGCATATCCGCCGGGTTATGCAGTTCCTTCACCTCGCCCTTGTTGAGGTGAATGCGGTAAATCACGCTCGGCGAGGTGGTGATGATATCAAGGTCGAATTCGCGGGTCAGTCGCTCCTGAATGATCTCCAGATGGAGCATGCCGAGGAAGCCGCAGCGGAAGCCGTAACCAAGCGCGGTCGAGGTCTCGGTCTCAAAGGTGAAGCTCGCGTCATTGAGCCGGAGCTTGTTCATGCTGTCGCGCAGGGTTTCAAAATCGGCGGCGTCGGCGGGAAACAACCCGCAGAAAACCACAGACTGCACCGGTTTGAAGCCCGGCAGGGCCTGGGCGGTTTCATTCCTGTATTCGGTGATGGTGTCGCCGACATGGGTCTGGGAGACTTCCTTGATCGAGGCGGTAAAAAAGCCGATTTCGCCCGGTCCCAGCTCGTCAACCAGAATCTCTTTGGGGGTGAAGACGCCGACCCGGTCAAGAATATGTTCACTTCCTGCCGCCATCATCTTGATTTTCATGCCTTTTTTGATCCGGCCATCAATCACCCGGATCAGCACCATAACGCCGAGATAGGTATCATACCAGCTGTCAACCAGCAGCGCTTTCAGCGGGGCGGTGATGTCGCCTTCGGGGGGCGGCAGATTTTCAACCAGACTGTTGAGCAGTTCGTCAATCCCCTCGCCGGTTTTGGCCGAAACTTTGATGGCGTGGCTCGCGTCAATGCCGATGACATCTTCGATCTGGTGGCGCACCTGTTCGGGTTCGGCGGCAGGCAGGTCGATCTTGTTGAGGACCGGGACAATTTCATGATCATTATCGATTGCCTGATAGACATTGGCCAGGGTCTGGGCCTCAACCCCCTGGCTGGCATCAACCACCAGCAGCGAGCCTTCGCAGGCATAAAGGCAGCGGCTGACCTCATAGGCGAAATCCACATGGCCCGGCGTATCCATAAGATTGAGGATATAGCTTTCGCCGTCATGAGCCGTGTAGTGCAGGCGCACGGTCTGGGCCTTGATGGTGATGCCGCGCTCGCGTTCAATATCCATGCTGTCCAGCACCTGTGCCTTCATTTCACGATTGCTCAGTCCCTCGCAATGCTGGATCATACGATCGGCCAGCGTCGATTTTCCGTGATCAATATGGGCGATGATCGAGAAATTTCTTATATGTGATAATTCAGTCATGACAGGGCTTTTATCATTCATCGCCTGACCAGTAAACCGATAAAGCAATTAGCCGCTTTTAAGGGCCGAAAAAGGCCGCAGCCGTAATTTTCCGTTGCACAGGACGTTGCCCCATATTAACTGGCTGGCTGTCAGGCTGGTGTTATCCCGGGGGCCATGGCATATATATTCTAGCGTATTTCAGCACTGGGTTTATGGGCCAGAAAACGCCATACATGTATATGGCCTTCTTTGAGGATTTTGGCCCGCAAGGCCCAGTGTTCCGCCTCCTCCATCAGTGATTTTACCGCTTCAGCTCCCTCCTCGCCCTTTTCGGCAAGCTGTTTGGCAACGGTTGCGGCATGTGACCAGCTATTTTCAATCAGATTTACATATTCCGGGGATATGTCTTCGTTAACCCGGATGGCAAAGCCGGTTTTCTCCAGGGTTTCCTTCATCATGTCTGCCGTTACCGGATAGGGTTGCGTCGCCTCCTGTTTCAGCCATTTCCGGACATCCGGATTTTCGAGTGCCGACAGATCCGATAATACATAGTCCGTAACCAGGAACAGGGACCCGTCTTTCAGGGTGTCAAAGACATCTTTGAGGATTTTACTCTTGTCCGGGAAACAATAGAGCGCCTCCTTGGAAAAAGCCCGGTCATAACGCCGGTTAAAGGGGGCATCCTTTGCCGGGTCAAGATGATGAATGGCGGCTTTCGAGGCAAGGCCGGAATCTGTGGACATCTGCATGGCTTTTTCGGCAAGTTCACGGGACAGTTCATATCCGGTGATCCAGACGCCGAATTCCTCTGCCAGTACCCGGGACGGGCCGCCAAATCCGGCGCCAATAACAATGGCGCTCATTTTGGAATTCATTGCCAGAAGCTTGCACATAACCTTGATATGTTCCCGCCCCCCCGGGCCGCAATAGCCATTCCCCCAGATCAGCTGGGTCATTTCTATCCTGAGTTTGCTCCATTGCATGCTGTCTATCTCAGGGTCCGGGGGGCTTTCCCGGCTATTATCTTCCCCGGATGGGTCATCATTCTGAAGGGCTTTCAGCCGCTCTTTCACGTCATCAAGATCATAGCCTTCCCACCATGATTTTAATCTCAGTTTGAGAGGAACCTTGATATTTTTAGTATTCTCAGACATTTAACTATTATCCCGGTATTACATATACTGACCGTGACAGTAAAGACATTGCCTTTACATAGCGTTAATGTATGTCTGGCATGCTTTTATCGCAGGATACCGCCCGTTCTTTTGTGGACATTGGCGAGGAGTTTTGAGGAAAAGTCGTCTATCTCCGCCTCGGTCAATGTTTTGTTTTCCGGGTGCAGTATGACACTGATAGCCACAGATTTTTTATCGTCACCTATACCCGGCCCAGTATATACATCAAACAGGGTGATGTCACGAATTAGCTTTTTGTCGGTCCCGCGTACGGCCCGGATGAGGTCAGCGGCCTTGACGTCACGATCAACAACGAAGGCAAAATCCCGTTCTACCGCCTGAAAATCCGATGCCCGCAGCGGCCCGCGACTATTGCCGCCTTTCGCCTTGGGGAAGGGGATATTTTCCAGCATGATCTCAAAGGCGGCCAGCGGCCCCTTGACATCAAGGCGCGCGCAGATGGCCGGGTGAATTTCCCCGAAACAGGCGAGAATATTCTTCTGGCCGAGCCGGATCATGCCGCTGCGTCCCGGATGATACCATGGCGGGGCATCAGCTGTGACCTGGGCCGTGTCAATTCTGGCCCCGCCCGCCCGGAGGATGGCTTCGGCATCGGCCTTGACCGTAAAGGCATCGACATCTGTCGGCGGCATTTTCCAGTGTTTGTCACCGGTCTGCCCGCGCCTGATTCCGGCCAGGAGCAGTTTTTGCCCGCCGGGCGTGTCATTCTCAAACTGGTTGCCGCATTCGAACAGGGCGACATTGCGGAATCCCCGGTCGATATTACGCCCCGCTGCCGTGATCAGGTTGGGCAGCAGATTGGGCCGCATGGCATCCATATCCGTACTGATCGGATTGTCGAGGACCAGTCCGGGCACCAGATCGGCAAACAGCCGGGCCTGTGCCGAGGACAGGAAGGACCAGGTGATCGCCTCGCGAAATCCGCGTCCGGCGGCGGTGCGTTTGACCATACGCACCCGTTTCTGCAACGGATTCAGGCCGGTGTTGATGGCGCGGCTTGACAGGGGCAGGGGTTCGGAACGAATATGCTCGAAGCCGTGAATCCTCAGGACTTCCTCCACAAGGTCAGCCTCGCCGTCAATATCGCAGCGCCATGACGGGGTGGTGACCTTGAGGTCATCCCCGCCCTGTTCGACCTGAAAGCCGAGACTTTGGAGAATGCGGGTGATTTCCTGCGGGCTGACATCCACACCGCCGAGATGACCGACCCGGGCCGGGCGCAGGGTGACGCATTTTGATATGGTCGGGACGGTACCGGCAATTGTGACATCACTTGGCTCGCCGCCGCACATGTCAAGGATCAGTTGCGTCGCATATTCAAGGCCCGGGATTACGGTTTCGGGATCAACCCCGCGCTCAAAACGATAGCGCGCGTCGCTGTCAATGCCAAGCTTGCGTCCGGCCATGGAAATGGTCACCGGATCAAACCATGCGGACTCGACAAAGACATTGACCGTATCCCCCTGACAGCTCGTTGACATGCCGCCCATAACGCCGCCAAGGCCGATAACCCCGCTGTTGTCGGTGATCACGCATATCCCGTCATCAAGCCTGTAGTCCTGACCATCAAGTGCCGTAAGCTGTTCCCCCCGTTCGGAGAGGCGAACGACAATATCCCCCTGCAATTTGTCCGCATCGAACACATGAAGCGGACGGCCCATGTCAAGGGTCAGGAAATTGGTCACATCAACCAGGGCCGAAATCGGCTTCATGCCAAGATCACGGAGCTTCTTTTGCAGCCATTCCGGGCTTGGGCCGTTTTTCAGACCGCGAATCATCCGTCCGGCAAAAACCGGGCAGGCCGTCGGGTTTTTCAGGACCACTTTCTGCGGGCAGTCATAATTGCCGGTAATTGCGGGAATGGCCCGTGGTTTCAATGTGCCAATCCCGGCGGCGGCAAGGTCGCGGGCAATGCCGTAAACCCCGAGGGCGTCCTGATGATTGGGGGTGATGGCAATATCAATCACCGGATCATCCATCTGCATATAATCAGCAAATTTAACCCCGACCGGCGCATCTGCGGGCAGGTCAATAATCCCGTCATGATCCTCACCCAGACCCAGTTCCCGTTCGGAACACATCATGCCATTGCTTTCGACGCCGCGAATTCTGGCCGGACGAAGTTTCAGGCCATTGGTCGGGATGGTGGACCCGGACGGGGCAAAGGCCCCCTTCAGACCGGCGCGGGCATTCGGCGCACCGCAGACCACCTGAATGATCTCCTCGCCGGTATTGACCTTGAGGACCTGCAATTTATCCGCATCGGGATGGGGGGCGGCGTTGACCACTTCGGCGATGATAAAGGGCGCGAGATCATCTGCCGGGTTGGTGATTTCCTCAACCTCAAGACCGATAGCAGTCAGCTTTTCCGAAATCTGATCAATGTCGGCGGTGGTATCAAGATGCTCTTTAAGCCATGAGAGTGTGAATTTCATATCATTTACTCCCTTTTTTTGTTTGATGGGGGGAACTACCGCTCGTACCCTCGCTACTTGAGTTCCCCCCGCTCGCGTGGCTCGCTCCCCCTTTTTTTATCTGATGGGGGGGCCTACCGTCGCTACCGCTCCTACTTGAGTCCCCCCCGCTCGCGTGGCTCGCTCCCCCCCCTTTTTGTCTGATGGGGGGCTTGGCTCTTGTGTCTTTGTTGCGGGTGCTGAGGGAGGGGATGTCGAGGGCGGCAAAGCCGTAATGTTTCAGCCAGCGCAGATCGGCGGCAAAGAAATCGCGCAGGTCGGGAATGCCCCATTTCAGCATGGCAATCCGGTCAAGTCCCATGCCAAAGGCAAAGCCCTGATACTCGTCCGGATCAAGATTGACATTTTCCAGTACCCGGGGATTGACCATGCCGCAGCCCATGATTTCCAGCCAGTCATCGCCTTCGCCGATCAGGATTTCCCCGTCGCGGAAGGCACAGCCGATATCGACCTCGGCAGAGGGTTCGGTAAAGGGGAAATAGCTCGGGCGGAAGCGGATTTTAATATCGTCACGCTCAAAAAACCGGGCGCAGAATTCCTCGATACACCATTTCAGGTGGCCCATATGAATATTCCGGTCAATGACCAGGGCCTCGACCTGATGGAACATCGGCGTGTGGGTCGCGTCACTGTCGCAGCGATAGGTACGGCCCGGGGCAATGATGCGGTAGGGCGGCGGCCCGGCCATCATGGTTCTGATCTGTACCGGTGAGGTATGGGTCCGCAGCAGCTTGCGATTGCCATTCTCATCCTCGGGAAAATAAAAGGTATCATGCATCTGGCGCGCCGGATGCTCGGGCGGGATGTTGAGGGCGGTGAAATTATAGAAATCCTCTTCGATCTCCGGGCCTTCGGCCACGCTGAAGCCAAGCTCGGTAAAAATCTCCGTCACCTCATCCATCACCTGGGTGACCGGATGGATGCTGCCGCATTGTTCGGGCGCTGACGGCAGGGTGATGTCGATTCTCTCCGATTGCAGGCGACGGTTCAGTTCCTGCTGTTCAAGCTTTGTCTTCTGGTCGGTGATGCTGTTGGCAATCCGGGTTTTGAGACCGTTCAGTTTTGGCCCGAAAGTCTTTTTCTCTTCCGCAGTCATCCGGCCCAGTTCACGCATCAGCAGGCTGACGCGGCCTTTCTTGCCAACCTCGGATATTCTGAGATTCTCTAATTGACCCAGATCATTACAGGCGTTGATGCCCGAGATGATCTCTGTTTCCAAACTCTGCAGGTCTTCCATATGCTCACCCGATTAATTTTATTTGCCCTGAAAAACATAAAGGAGCCTACCGCTGGTGCAGCAGGCTCCTTGACGGTAAATTTCTGTTCCGGAGAATCAGGCGTTAAGTGCTGCCTGTGCCTGATCGGCGATTGCCTTGAAAGCATCCGGTTCGCGAACGGCCAGATCAGCCAGAACTTTACGGTCAAGTTCGATGCCTGCGAGTTTCAGGCCGTTCATAAATCGTGAATAGGTCATATCATGGATACGGGCAGCGGCATTGATGCGCTGAATCCATAATGCGCGGAATTTCCGCTTGCGGACCTTGCGGTCGCGGTAGGCATATTGGCTGGCCTTTTCGACCGCCTGCATGGCGATCCTGATCGTGCTTTTACGCCGACCCCGGTAGCCTTTTGCCAGTTTGAGAACTTTTTTGTGACGTGCGTGAGATGTCACGCCTCTTTTTACATGGGCCATTTTCTATCCTAAATCAACCGTCTGAATTAACCGTAAGGCATAAATTTTTTGACGATCCGGGCATCCGGATCTGACATTATGGTGGTTCCGCGCTGATTGCGGATCTGTTTGTTGCTACGCTTGATCATGCCATGCTGTTTGCCGGCCTGACTGGAGCGTACCTTTCCGGTCGCGGTGATTTTGAAGCGCTTTTTGGCACTGCTTTTGGTCTTCATCTTGGGCATTTTGCTTGATCCTTTTGGTAAAATTTATTGTCACAGTTGCCTGTGCCAAGCTTTCCGGGTGGTGAGGCATGCCCTAAATCTCAGCCATACCGCCCGATGAAGTTGAGGTATATAGCCCCCTTTATCCCTAAATGCAAGGGGTTTTGGCGGCTTTTCATAAAGTTTGTCTTGTTGTTAACATGATTGAAATCTAAGCTTTGTACAACGTTATTTTTGGCTCTGAATTCAGGATAATTTATATGATCAGAAAACTGTTTGCCCGATTTTTTATTATAACCTTTCTTTTCGGCCTTGTGGTCCTGTCCGATGGGTTGCCATCGTCGGCGGGGGCCACCGATAATATTACGGCCCGCCCCGCCCTGTGGATGGTGAAAAAGGATAAAAGCCGAATTTACCTGCTCGGCTCCTTTCATCTGCTGCCGGCCAGTTACCATTGGTATGACGGTATCATCCGGCGGTCTTTTGAAGGGGCAGACAGACTGGTTCTTGAAACGGATATAAACCCGAAGAGCATGGTGAAAATACAGGGGTTGATCGCTAAAAACGCTTTTTTCGGGCCGCAGGACAGTCTGAAAAATCATCTGGATGAGGACCATTACCGGAAATTGTTGAACAAGACCGCCACATTGTTAAAAATAAATGAAGCATCAGTGGACAGGATGAAACCGTGGGTAATGGCGCTGCAGCTTTCCGTTGCGGCGGTTGTCAGCAGCGGTATGGACCCGAATAGCGGGGTTGATAAATATTTACAGGCCCGTGCCAAACAGGCGGGAAAGCCGATATCCGGCCTCGAAACACCGCGCGAGCAGATGATGGCCCTGATTGATCATCCGCTGTCGGTGCAGGTTGCCATGTTGACCGATACTCTTGACAAACTCGATGATTTCAAGAGCTATATCAACAGCTATCTCGCGGCATGGGCGTCCGGCAATACGGACAGGATGGTCAAAACCATGGTTGATGATATGGCCGAAAATCCGGCGATGTATCAGGCATTGCTGGTCAGCCGCAACAGAAACTGGCTACCGGCTATTGAACGGTATTTAACGGTTGACAAAACGACCTTTATCGTCGTCGGGGCGGCCCATCTTGTCGGGCCGGACGGCATTATCAGAATGCTCGGGGATAAAGGTTACAAGGTCGTAAAAATCCAGTAATTTATTTCTGGTCAATAACCCGTTTGCCTTGTTCAGAGGCCGCGTTCTGCATGGCTTTTTGCAGCTTTTCAAAGGCGCGGACCTCGATCTGGCGCACCCGCTCGCGGCTGATTTTATAGACCTTGCTCAGATCTTCCAGGGTTGACGGGCTGTCCTTCAGCCGCCGTTCGGTCAGGATATGCTGTTCCCGTTCATTCAGGCCCTTCATGGCGTCGGCCATCAATGCCCGGCGGTTATTGAGTTCCTCGTCATTGGCATAGGCGGTTTCCTGATCGATGGCCTCGTCATCATGCAGCCAGTCCATCCATTCGCCTTCGGCATCGGCGCGCATCGGCGCGTTGAGCGAGTGATCGGCCCCGGCCATCCGCCGGTTCATCTGCACCACATCATTTTCGCTGACATTAAGGCGGGTGGCAATTTCCGTCACCTGATCCGGGTGCAGGTCGCCCTCGTCAATCGCCTGAATCTGGCCCTTGATGCGCCGCAGGTTGAAGAACAGCTTTTTCTGGGCGGCGGTGGTGCCGATTTTAACCAGCGACCATGAGCGCAGGATATATTCCTGAATCGAGGCCTTGATCCACCACATGGCATAGGTCGCAAGGCGAAAACCCCGGTCGGGGTCAAAGCGTTTCACCGCCTGCATCATGCCGACATTGCCTTCGGAAATCAATTCGCCGACCGGCAGGCCATAGCCCCGGTAGCCCATGGCGATCTTGGCCACAAGGCGCAAGTGGGAGGTCACCAGCCTGTGGGCGGCGTCACTGTCACCATGTTCGGTCCATGCCTTGGCCAGCATGAATTCCTCTTCCGGTTTCAGCATCGGAAATTTGCGGATTTCCTGAAGATAGCGGGTAAGGCTGCCCTCAGGCGTGATTGCCGGTGTTAATTGTCTGGCCATTGGAATACTCCACCTTTCGGCTTATTATAGCATATTTTTCTGCTTAACTGGACCCTGATCATTTTATTTATCCTCCAGGGCCAAAATAAGGCGTTTCATATCATTTGGGGGGTCGGCTTCAAATGTCAAGTGTGCGCCCGTAACCGGATGCTTGAATCCGAGAAGAAAGGCGTGCAATGCCTGACGTTTAAACTCCGTGATCGCCTGTTGGGCGCGGGCGGTGAAATTCTTTGACCGCAGGCTTGCCACGCGGCCATAAAAGGGGTCGCCGACCAGGGGATGGCGGATATGTGACATATGGACGCGCACCTGATGAGTGCGCCCGGTTTCCAGCCGGCATTCGACCAGACTGAGACTCGGCGGCAGGCCCTTCAGGGCGCTGCCTTTATCAAATGTCTGTCTTTTCGGCTCCAGCCGCCGCAGGACCTTGTAATGGGTGACAGCGTCGCGTCCGCGCCTGCTCTCCGCAGGGACCACTGCCATTTTCAGGCGATTGCGCGAATCGCGGCCAATCTTTTCGTCAATGACGCCGCTGGCCGGGTTCGGCACGCCCCAGACCACGGCCTGATAGGCCCGTTCCATACTATGGCGGGCAAATTGTTTTGCCAGCTTCTGATGGGCAAGGTCGGTCTTGGCGGCAATCATCAGCCCGCTGGTCTCCTTGTCAATCCGGTGGACGATGCCCGGTCTTTTGACCCCGCCAATGCCCGACAGGCTGTCACCGCAGTGATAGAGCAGCGCATTGACCAGCGTGCCGTCGGGATTGCCGGGGGCCGGATGAACCACCATGCCGGCGGGTTTGTTGATAACAATCAGCTGATCATCCTCATAGGTCACCTCAAGGGGGATATCCTGGGGTTCCGGCTCCGATTCCCTGATGACGGGCAGGGTGAAAAATATCTGATCTTGATATTTGACCCGGTATGACGGGTCGTCTATGGTTGCGGGCGGATGGGAGGATTTGGCAAGGCTGACATCCCCGTCGGAGATGATCTGTTTCAGCCGGGTGCGGCTGATGTCAGGGACCCTCCGGGCGAGAAACCTGTCAAGGCGCAGGCCCTGCATGTCTTCTTCCACCGTTAACTCAAGGGATATGGTCTCATTATCGGGAATTTGTAACGTCATGACAGAAGAAGTGCCAAAAAATCACAGCTTTCTCAAGTTTATTGTGATCTTTATGGGAATTTTAATTGCGCTCGGCCTGATTGTTGTGGTGTGGAAGGTCATTGACCTCGCCCAAAAGCGGGCCGCCCGGCAGGAACAGCAGGCTGTGGTTGAGACCGTGAGGAATAAAAGTTTTGACTTTGAAGTTATGCTGAATCCCGGGGAAAGAATCCTTGAAACATCGGCGGCAGGTCAGGATTTATGGATCAGGACAGGCCGGGACGGCAAAACCAGTCGGCTGATTCTTGTGGACAGGGCCGGAAAAATCATCGGAACCATCAGGGTGAAACAGAATAATGACAATGCTGCGCCTGCCAGCTGACCTGCGGGAGAGAATCTTCAGTCATTGCGTGGAAGACTATCCCCGGGAAGCCTGCGGATTATTGATTGGCAGACCGGATTATATGATCACGGAAGCCGTGGCCTCCGCCAATCTGTCACAAAATCCGGAGAAAAATTTTGAAATAGATCCGGCACTGATCATTGAATATCAGAAAAAGCTCCGCGACGGGACTGAAAGAATCCTTGGCCATTATCACAGCCATCCCGATGGCCGGGCGGTTCCGTCCGTTCATGATCAGGCTCAAAATCATGATTCCAGCCTGATATGGATGATCATTCAGGTCAGTGGCGGCGTTTGTGGCGCGACAGGTTTTTTCGCCACAGAAGAAAAATCCGGGCGGCTTGCGGCTATTCTTCCGGGGCCGGGCTGACCGGCAGGGACAGTTTGACCAGCCCTTTCATCTTGTTGGGGTCAATCGGTCTGCCCCGCCGCAGAATGCTGATACGGCCCGTGCGGGCCAGATGCTTGGCCTGTTGCTTGACGGCCAGCAGATATTTGCGCCAGGCATCTTTGGGGCTGTTTTCCTTTGCCCTGTCGTCCGCAATCTCTATCGCAATGTCACGCGGGCTGACGGGAGTCCCCCTCTCAACGGCAGATATAATATAGCCGATGACCGGGTCTTCCTCCGGGTCAATATTTTCTGTATCCTGTGTCATGAAACGCATCTAACATGAAAAAAGGGTTTGAGCCAGATAAAATCTTTAAATTACCGGCGCATTGCCTATATAAGGATGAATAAGAGCAAAACGGGATGGGCGATGTCTTTGATTTACATTCTCTGGGGGGGACTGATCGGGGTGCTGATGGCGGCCCCGTTGGGACCGGTAAATCTGATCTGCATCCGGCGCACATTGGCCTATAGCAAACGCAACGGCTTTACCGTCGGGATGGGGGCGGCAGTGGCGGATACCATTTTCGGGTCAATTGCCGTATTTGGCCTGTCATCGGTCACCGGGATCGTGCACCGGGTGGACGGCTGGTTCGGCATTGTCGGCGGGGTGATCCTGATTATGGTCAGTATCAATCTCTGGACCCGGCATCCTCATCTGGCCGATGTAAAGGATACGGTCCGTGACCGGCTTAAAGGGGCGGTCGGAGCCTTTACCCTGACGATTATGAATCCGATGACCATATTGGGTTTTGTCTTTCTGTTCGGGGCGCTCGGGCTTGGCGATGTCGGACAACGGACCGGAAACGAGCTGGCCCTTATCGGCGGTATTTTCCTTGGTTCAAGCCTGTGGTGGTTCACGGTGACCCGCTGTGCGGGCTATATGAAAGACCGCCTGTCTGACCATCATCTGATCCTGATTAACCGGGTTTCGGCCCTGATCGTTGCCGGATGCGGGGTCTGGGCGCTGGCGAAAAACCTGCTTTAATAATCCATCTTTTTAATAATCAACCCGGCCATTGGCGATGAAGAAACCGTTGTGGAAGCCGGGTTTCCGGTAGTGGAACGGGGTGCCGTCCGGGTTCGAGACCGTGCCGCCTGCCGCCCTCAGCACCGCGTGGCCCGCGCCGGTGTCCCATTCCATGGTCGGGCCAAAGCGCGGGTATATGTCGGCTTCTCCGCTTGCCACCAGACAAAATTTGAGCGAACTGCCGATGGAGACGACATCACTTATGCCAAGCTTTTCCAGAAAAGCATCGGTGTCGGCGTCCCGGTGAGATTTGCTGGCGACGGCGGTGATGCCGCCCTCCGGCACGTCCCGGACCGAGATCGGCTGTTCCGGGCCGATAAAGCGGCCCTCGCGGATGGTCATCTGGACGGCGGTGTCGGGGTCTTTTGCAACAAACATGCGCCCGAGCGCCGGGGCATAGACAATGCCGAACCCTGGTTGACCATCCTCTATCAGGGCGATATTTACGGTAAAATCAGTGCCTTTCTTGATGAATTCCTTTGTGCCGTCCAGCGGGTCGACCAGCCAGAATATATCGGCGACATCGGGGATATTACCGGCGCTGGCCATTTCCTCGGCAATGACGGGGATGTCCGGGGCAATTTCGGCCAGATCGCGCAGAATAATTTTTTCCGCTGCCTGATCCGCCTCAGTCACCGGCGAGCTGTCATCCTTGTAGGCGACCGCGAAATCCCGGGCATAAATATCCATGATTTTCCGACCTGCTTCGAGAGTGGTTTCACATAGCTTTTCGGAGAGGGTCCGGTAAGGAATGGTCTGGCGGGGCATATTTGTCATAGGGCTATTTTCCGGCTGGGGGCTATTGTTTTTACAGAAAGGCTATTATATGGTCAATTTATCAATTGTCATGTCTTAACGGGCTAAAAAAGAAAGTGTTTTTTTATGAAGGATATGGAGTTCTCGGCCTTGTTATGCAGCCGCCTGTGTCATGATCTGATCAGCCCGGTCGGGGCGATCGCAAACGGGCTGGAGATTCTGGATGACGAAGATGACGCCGGGATGCGTGTCGAGGTTATGAAGCTTCTTGCCCAGAGCGCCGAGGTGACATCGGCCCGGCTAAAATTTTTCCGCCTGTCTTTTGGCTCCGCCGGTGGATTTGGGGCAAAGGTGCCGCTCAACGAGGCAGAAAATGCGGTGCGCGGACTGTATGCTGCGGGGAATATTGATCTTGACTGGACGTCCGATATCGGCGGCATGGACAAGGATGCGCTGAAGCTGATGCTGAATATGATACTGGTGGCCGGGGAAAGTCTGGTTCGGGGTGGCAGACTGCTGGTTGACATCAATGGAGAGAATTCTCCCCTTGAGGTGATGGTGACGGTTCAGGGCGACAAGGTTATTTTCCAGGATTCCGTGCGCGAGGCTCTTCTGGGTGAGATGGAGGGGGAGGAGATTACCACGAAATCCGCCCCGGCATTCCTTGCGGCGACGGTGGCGGCAAGGATTGGCTGCACCATCGACTATATTCCGCGTGAGGGCCAGGATTTTTCACTCCGGATAGCCTGTCAGGATATCGAAAAACCGTGATGCCCCTGACGCATTGATACCCCAGGCCCCGGTAGCCTGATTCTTTTTAAGATAATTTTCCATTCATTTTATCTCTTTTTACAGCTTTTTAACCAATTTACCTGATCTTGGGAAAGAGTGAACAATTGTGGCTCATCTGGTTGAGCGGAAAAGGGTAAAAATTATGGATGATTTGCTGAATGAGTTTCTGACCGAAACTGCGGAGAGTATTGATGAAGTCGATGTTGAACTGGTCACGCTGGAGCAGGACCCGACCAACAAACCCATTCTGGACAATATCTTCCGTCTGGTTCATACCATCAAGGGAACCTGTGGTTTTCTTGGTCTGCCACGGCTTGAGACCGTGGCCCATGCCGGGGAAAATGTGCTGGGAAAATACCGGGACGGGGAACTTACCGTCACGTCTGATTCTGTCACACTTATTCTGGCGGCTCTGGACCGGATCAAGGAAATCCTGGCCGCCCTTGAGGCAACACAGCAGGAGCCGGAAGGCGATGACAGCGATATTATCAGCCAGTTGAATGTCGTGGCCTCGGGGGGGCAGCTTGAAGTGGCAGCGCCTGCGGCAGAGGAAGCGGCAATAGAAATGCCGGAGATCACACAGCCCGCAACGATATTACCCGGACAGGTTTCCCTCGAAGAACTCGAAGCCGCCTTTGCCGCCGCGCCCGGCCCGGATGACGAGGATGATACAGAAGAGGAAATACAGTCAGAATCCGAACAGGAAGACCTGTTAACGCGTATTGGCGGCGTCGAGGCGGTCAAGGTGATTGTCCATCTGTTCCATAACCGGTTATTTGCCGATATTTCCGTCAAAGGCCTTATGGAGGGGGTGAATAAAAGAGACAGCAAGGATAAAATGGGCAACTTCTTTAGCGCCTGTCTTGCCGGAAAGGCCGAGAGTGGCCCGAGTATCTCTGCGGCCTTTGAACCTTTCATTTCCCACGGCATGACAGAAAAACAGAATGAGACTGTCCGTAAATTGCTGCAATCGGTACTGGAGGAAGTTGATCTGGCGCCATTGGATGTGGATGCCGTACTGGTGGAATATGATGATATTGCAGTTAATATTCTTGAGCAGGCCCGCAGCAAAGCTAAAAACAAGCCTTCGGAATCTGATACAAAATCTGCTGCCGGGGCCAAGTCGGGGGAGAAAAGCATCGCCAACCAGAGCATTCGGGTGAATGTTCAGGTTCTGGAAGACCTGATGACGATGGTCAGTGAACTTGTGCTGACCAGAAACCAGCTTATGCAATTGTTACGCAACAGCAATGACAGCGAATTTTCCATTCCCTTGCAGCGTCTTAGTCAATGTACAACTGAATTACAGGAAGGGGTCATGAAAACCCGGATGCAGCCGGTCGGCAACGCCTGGGCCAAACTGCCGAGGATTATTCGTGATCTGCAGCTGGAACTGAACAAGAAAATTGATCTTCAGATGCTGGGGGCGGATACTGAACTTGACCGGCAGGTTCTGGAAATGATCAAGGACCCGTTGACCCATATGGTGCGCAATTCTGCCGATCACGGCATTGAAATGCCGGCAGACCGTCTGGCGGCAGGCAAGAAGGAAACCGGAACCATCCGCCTGAATGCTTTTCACGAGGGCGGTCATATCATTATTGAAATCACCGATGACGGGGCGGGACTGCCGGTTGAGAAACTGAAGGCCAAGGCCCTGAAGAATGAGCTTGCCACCCAGGAAGAACTGGATGAGATGTCTGATAACCAGATTCAGAGATTTATCTTCCATGCCGGTTTCTCCACTGCCGAAAAAGTAACGGCTGTATCGGGTCGCGGTGTCGGGATGGATGTTGTGCGGAGCAATATTGAAAAGATCGGCGGTACGGTTGATCTTAAATCAATCGAAGGCAAAGGCACAAGTTTCAGCATCAAGATTCCCCTGACGCTGGCCATCGTATCGGCCCTGATTGTCAAATGCCGGGAAGACAGATTTGCCATTCCGCAGATCAGTGTCCTTGAACTTGTCCGGGCATCCAATGATTCCGAACATAGTATTGAACATATCAATAATACGCCGGTCCTGCGTCTGCGCGACCGGCTGTTGCCGCTGGTCCGGCTGGAAGAAATTCTCGGACTTGGCGCGCCGGAAAAAGACGAAGACGGCAATGATATTACAAAACAGGAAGATTATATCGTCATCACCCAGGTCGGGACATTCACTTTCGGTATTGTTGTCGATCAGGTATTTGACACCGAGGAAATCGTCGTCAAACCGGTGGCCCCTATCCTGAGGGATTTACAGACCTTTGCCGGAAATACCATTCTTGGTGATGGCAAGGTGATCATGATCCTTGATCCGAACGGCATTGTGAACCAGATCAGCGACAAGGTATCCGATTCCTCCGGTTTCGGGGGAGAGGAAGGAGAGATCATGCCATCGGGTATTATAAATGAACGTGAGGCAATCCTGCTGTTCAGCGCCGGGCAAAACCGTCATCGGGCTGTTCCCCTGTCTCTGGTTGCCCGGCTTGAGGAAATTGACGTTAAGGATATCGAGTCATCAGATGGCAAACCGGTCTATCAGTATCGGGGCCGCCTGATGCCGCTGGTCAATCTTGACAGCAGCCGGAAATTCAAGGAAGAAGGCCGACAGCCAATTCTAGTCTTTGCCGACGGAGACCGGACAATGGGTATCGCCGTTGATGAGATTGTCGATATTCTTGAGGATAAAATTGATATCGAGCTTTCCTCGGAAATTGACGGTCAGGTGGGCACCGCAGTCATTGACGGCAATGCCACGGAAATTATTGATGTGGCCTATTATATTGAAAAGGCCTTTGGCACGCTGGGGTCATCCAGCACTTCCGGCCATACCAGCACGCAGAATATGCCTGAGATCCTGTTGATTGATGACAGTAAATTCTTCCTCAATATGATAAGGCCGCTCCTGTCGGCGGCGGGGTATAAAATTACGGCGGTGGACAGCGCGGCAGCCGCCCTCGCTCTTCGGGAGAAAGGCAATGATTTTGATATTATCGTCAGCGATATAGAAATGCCCGATATGGACGGATTCAGTTTTGCTGAAGAGGTCCGGTCTGGCGGAATCTGGCAGACAACGCCGATGATTGCCCTGTCATCCCATCATACACCGAAAGATTTTGCCCGGGGCCGGGAGGTCGGATTTGATGATTATGTGGTCAAACTTGAACGCGATACCCTGATGACCACCATCATGGACCAGATCAACAGAAAACAGAATGCAGCATAGATATATTGGAAAAGGGAAAGACAATGGAAAATGAAAACAGAGATTTTGTGACATTTCGGCTATCCGGACAGTTATGCGGCATTCCGGTTCTGTCGGTGCATGATGTTTTGTCTGAACAGGCAATCACCGCCGTCCCGCTGGCCCCGCCTGCTGTTGCCGGGGTGCTTAATCTGCGCGGTCGTATCGTAACCGCGATAGATTTACGCAAACGTCTGGGACTTGAGGACCAGAAAGAGAATAGTGAAAATATGAGCATTGTCGTTGAATATGAGGAGGAGCCCTACAGCCTTCTGATTGATTCTGTCGGGGATGTCATGTCATTTCCGGAAGAGTCATTTGAACGCAATCCTGTGACGCTGGATGTCTGCTGGCAGGAGGTATCCGGCGGTATCTTTCGTCTGGAGGGAGAATTGCTGGTTATTCTTGATGTGGAAAAATTGTTGAATTTTGAGAGAAGCCAGGCTGTGGCGGCCTGATCAAACAATATTTATGTAATGATGATATAAGACTAAATTCGGTTCGGAGATAAAAAATGAAATCCTGTCTTGTGGTTGATGACTCAAAAGTTATCAGAAAAGTGGCGCGACGTATTCTGGAGGAACTTGACTTTGACATTCGTGAGGCCGTCGATGGTCAGGATGCTCTGGATTCATGCCATGAGACTCTGCCGGATGTTGTTCTTCTGGACTGGAATATGCCGGTGATGAACGGTCTTGATTTCCTGAAAAACCTGAGGGCTTCTGATGGGGGTGACAAGCCGGTGGTGGTGTTCTGTACGACTGAAAATGATATGAGCCATATCAGCGCGGCGATTTCCGCCGGGGCCGACGAATATATCATGAAACCATTTGACCGTGAAATCATTGAAGCAAAATTTTCTCAGGTAGGATTAATTTAAGTGAGCAGTATTTCCATAAAAGACAGGGGCAATTCGGCTCGGAATATAAGAAGTGGTCAATATCGGGTTATGATCGTTGACGATTCAGCAGTGATCAGGGGTATGATGTCCCGATGGCTTTCGGAGGACCCCGCCATTCAGATTGTCGGCACAGCGGGCAATGGCAAGATTGCTCTGGACAATATGGCCAGATATGATCCTGAAATTATCATTCTGGATATTGAAATGCCGGTCATGGACGGATTGACGGCCCTGCCGGAATTCTTCAAGATAAACCCGAAAGTTAAAGTTTTGATGGCCTCAACCCTGACCAAACGCAATGCGGAAATCAGCATGAAAGCCCTGTCCCTTGGCGCTTCTGACTATGTTTCCAAGCCGGAAAGCAACCGTGATATTGCCTCATCAATGAGCTTTCAGGAAGAAATCATCAGCAAGGTTATAAATATTGCCGCCGCCAGCAGGCTGCGCAATGGCGGCAAAATTTTCCGGGGCAAGACAACGCTGGTCAAAAAGGACCTCATGCCGGTCGGGAATGTTGGTAAAACGCCGGAAAAACGTCGCTTTTCACCGGGCAAAGTCTCAATATTGGCCATTGGCAGTTCTACCGGCGGACCACAGGCCCTGCTGGCAGTTCTCAGAGATCTGGGGTCGGCAGATGTTCCGGTGATCATCACCCAGCATATGCCGCCAACTTTTACCGCCATTCTGGCAAAGCACCTGACCAGCGCCACCAGATTTGACTGCAAGGAAGCCGAAGACGGCGATATACTGGAAAAAGGCAAGGTCTATCTGGCCCCCGGCGACTATCATATGACGGTGGTGAAGAAGTCCGGACAGGATGTTATCTCGCTCAATCAGGGACCACAGGAAAATTTCTGCCGCCCGTCCGTTGAGCCGATGTTCAGGAGTGTGACAGAATTATATGGCGCAAAAGTATTCGCCGTCATATTGACCGGCATGGGCCATGATGGTCTTGAGGCCAGCCGCAAGCTGGTGGCCGCCGGGGGTAACCTGATCGCCCAGGATGAAAAATCCAGTGTCGTCTGGGGCATGCCGGGGGCAGTCAGCACAGCGGGTCTGTGCAGTGGAATATATCCGCTTGATGAAATTGGCGGGAAAATCAAAGAAAAACTGATGGGACTGGCATCATGAGAAAAGAAGATTTTGAGCTGCTGAGCAAGATCCTGAAGGAAAGGTCGGGCCTGGTCTTGTCGGAAAACAAGGTTTATCTTCTGGAGAGCCGCCTGACCCCGATTGCCCGCAAGAAAGGCATGGAAACACTGGATGATCTGATTAACGAGGTCAGGCTGCGGCGCAAGGAGGATTTACTGCGCGAGATCACCGATGCGATGACCACCAATGAATCCTTCTTTTTCCGCGACAGCACCCCGTTTGATCTTTTCAAGGCGGATGTCCTGCCGGGTCTGTTGAAGGCACGGGCAAATGCCAGAAGAATCCGTATCTGGTGTGCGGCGGCCTCAACCGGGCAGGAGCCTTATTCCCTGGCCATGATATTGAGTGAGATGGAGACCCAGCTGGCGGGCTGGAATATTGAAATTATCGGCACCGATCTGTCAAAGGATGTTCTGGACAAGGCCCGGGCCGGTGTATATTCACAGTTTGAAGTTCAAAGGGGCCTGCCGATCAAACTGTTGATGAAATATTTTACCCAGGCCGGCGAGATGTGGCAGATTTCCGAAAAAATCCGTAAAATGGTGACCTACAGACCGTTTAATCTGCTGGACAGCTTTCGCTCCCTTGGCACTTTTGATGTGGTATTTTGCCGGAATGTGTTGATTTATTTCCATCAGGATACCAAGAGCGACGTGCTGGAACGTCTGCGGGGACAGATGGCCGAAGATGGAACATTATTCCTCGGCGCCGCAGAAACCGTTCTTGGATTAACCGAAAAATTCAAACCCGTATCCGGTAAACGCGGCATGTATATGACCGCTGATCATGCAGGTCAACTGCGTAAGGTGGGATAAATATATTTGTTAATTTCGTTACAGAAAAGGCCACACCGGATAATCGGTGTGGCCTTTCTGTGTTGGTAAATTTTTATATTTACCGGAGATTCTTTTGACAGCGTTAACTGGCGACGGCAACGTCATCTGTGTTTTCCGGATCACGCAGCACATAGCCCCGTCCCCAGACGGTTTCAATATAATTTTCGCCGCAGATCGCCATCAGCTTTTTGCGTAATTTGCAGATAAAAACATCAATGATTTTCAGTTCCGGCTCATCCATGCCGCCGTAAAGGTGATTAAGGAACATTTCCTTGGTCAGCGTCGTGCTTTTACGCAGGGACAGCAGTTCGAGCATGGCATATTCCTTGCCGGTCAGATGGACCCGTTGATTATTGACATCGACGGTCTTTGTATCAAGGTTGACGGAGAGCTTGCCAGTGCGGATAATTGATTCCGCATGGCCCTTGGAGCGCCGGATGATGGCCTGTATCCGTGCCACCAGTTCTTCCTTGTAAAATGGTTTGGTCAGATAATCGTCGGCGCCGTAGCCCAGCCCCTTGACCTTGTTTTCCAGTTCACCCATGCCGGACAGAATAAGAATAGGCGTGGTTACCTTCGACAGGCGCAGCTTCTTCAATACATCATAGCCATGCATATCCGGCAGATTGAGATCCAGCAGGATAATATCATAATCATATAATTTGCCGAGGTCGATGCCTTCTTCACCGAGGTCGGTACAGTAGATGTTAAAGCCTTCGGCTGATAACATTAATTCAATACTTTTGGATGTGGAGGGATCATCTTCTATGAGCAGCACACGCATGTAAATACCTATCATTTTCTAATTATGTTAATATCTAAATTATTACGGTTAACCATTTCCTGTTAACTATTATTAACGTTACTGGTTAACAAAAAGTAACCAGATAAAAAAATCAAGGGGTTTTTCGCGATATTATTAAGGTTAACCGCACTGGAAGCATGCTAATGGCATGTATAACATGTTGAAATATAATAATATTAATGAATATTACCCAATATTTAAGTTAACAGTAAAATAGAGGAAAAATATAACTTTTCTACAGGTTTTCCTGTGATTCCGGCAGATTATCGCGTAATATGGACCAGAAATTAACATGAATCAATCTGGAACCCCATGGATACCTTGAAGGCAGAAATTGACAGACTGCACAGCTGGCGCTTTTATGGCCGGGTTGTCGGTATTCAGGGGCTTCTGGTCGAGGTGGCGGGGGCGCAGCAATCCTTAAGTATCGGCTCACGGGTTAATCTTCTCTCGCGTCAGGATAAAACGGTTCGCTGCGAAGTGGTTGGTTTCAAGGCGGACCGGGCGCTGCTTATGCCCTATTCCATGCTTGAGGGGGTCGGGGTCGGCTGTCAGGCCTATGTCGGCGGCGAAACCCCGGTGGTTCATCCCTCTGCCAAATGGCTCGGACGGGTGGTGAATGCCATGGGTGAGCCGATTGACGGCAAGGGGCCGGTCCAGCCGGGCGGCGAGGCCTATCCGCTCCGTGCCCAGCCGCCACCGGCTCATCTGCGTCAGCGGGTCGGCGACAAGATTGATCTCGGTGTGCGGGCGCTCAATACATTTGTCACCTGTTGCAAGGGACAGCGTATGGGAATATTTTCCGGCTCCGGCGTCGGCAAATCCATTCTGCTGTCGATGTTCGCCCGCTATGCGCGCTCGGATGTTTCGGTGATCGGTCTTATCGGCGAACGGGGGCGCGAGGTTCAGGAATTTATCGAGGATGATCTGGGCGAAGAAGGCCTTGCCCGCAGTGTGGTGGTGGTGGCGACCTCCGATGAAACCGCCCTGATGCGGCGGCAGGCGGCTTATCTTACCCTGACCATCAGTGAATATTTCCGCGACCTGGGCCATGATGTGCTGTGCCTGATGGACAGCGTGACCCGTTTTGCCATGGCCCAGCGTGAAATCGGCCTTGCGGGGGGGGAGCCACCGGCCAGCAAAGGCTATACCCCGACAGTATTTGCCGAACTGCCAAGGCTGCTGGAGCGGGCCGGCCCCGGTATCGACCGGGGGTCGATCACCGGTCTGTTTGCGGTTCTGGTTGAGGGCGACGATCATAACGAGCCAATTTCGGATGCGGTCCGGGGCATACTGGACGGCCATATTGTGCTTGACCGGGCGATCGCCGAACGGGGCCGCTTTCCGGCGATTAACATTCTGCGCTCTATTTCGCGCACCATGCCGGGATGCAATAATAATGAACAAAATGATCTTTTGGTTACGGCTCGTAAATATTTGGCAGACTATAATGACATGGAAGAGATGATTCGCCTTGGCGCCTATCGCCCCGGGGCCAACCGGGAAGTTGACGCGGCAATTCATTTCTATCCTGCCCTTGAAGAATTCATGGCGCAGAAAAAGGACGAAAGCAGCAGTCTGGCGCAGGGCTATGAAGAGCTTGCCCGGATATTACAGGACGGCCCGCCAGGAGAAGCCGCGGACGGATAAATAACAGTTAAAACGGGATATATGTATAATGAGTGACAAGGGCATGACAGGCATGATCCGTCTGCATAAATGGCAGCTGGATGAGAAGCGCCGCGATATGGTGTCGCTTGAGAAAATGAAGCAGGAGTTCCTGCAGAATCTTGCCGATCTGGAGGAGGAACTGGCGGCAGAGCAAAAGCATGTAGCCGCGTCCCCCGTTGTCAGTATTGCCTATGCGGGCTATGCCCAGCAGGTTATCGTCCGGCGGGCCAATATAGAAAATTCCATTGTCGAGATTGAGGCTTCCATAGAAAATATGAAAGACCAGGTGGCAGAGGCCTTCAGGGAATTGAAGAAATACGAAGTTGTCGAACAGCGCAAACTGGACCGCAAAAAGGCCGATCTTAACCAGCGCGAGCAGGATGACCTTGACGAGCTGTCCCTCAATATCCACCGCCGCCGTCAGCAGACGGGGTAGCAAGGCCCCACCTCGAAAATAATATACTTGACTAAAAACAAACAAATAAAAATATTTAACATATCAAGAGTGTAAAGATTTCCGACAATATTGTCTCGTTCTGGCACGGATTACGGAGTCAGCTTCAGGGCGGGCAGGCGGCTTAACAGGGCGTCATCCTGCCAGTTGGGCTGACGGTCTTCCATGGTGACGAGAACTGTCTGGCCAAATTTATTCTGCTGTTGTTTCAGGGTGATTTCGATCCATTTCGGGATAATCTGATCCATGATATCTTCAAGAATGCTGTGGGCCAGTGCTTCCACCTTGCTGCCGTCCCGGGTAACCATGGTGCCGAGATAGGCTGCCAGCCCCTTGTGGTCGAGCAACAGCTTGTCCGGGAAATAACGCAATCCGAGCAGAAATATCTGCTTATCCAGCGTGATTTCCTGAAGGACCGAAACGCAACAGGCCTTGCTCTTGTATGGATTTGGCGTTGTGTGAAGATTTTTTTTCAAGTGATTATCCATGGTTATTATTTTGTTATACCCCCGTCATATGAATTCTCTGATTAATGATATTACGGACCGAAAGGTCAGGGGCGCTATTATCCCTGAATTGCAGATCGCCGCGATAGCCGCTGATATCAAGCGCGGTGGTGAACATATCAGTCATGCTGGCCTTCATGGCCGGGGGCAGTTTAATCCCGGCCCGGATGATGATATTGAGCTTTTGATCTTTTAACAGACCATCGAGCTGGATCTGGCCGAACTGGCTGAGGTCAAGTTCGACGATGAAGCGGGTCGTCTTGTCCCGGTCTTCCCCCTCCCTATCGGCGCCATTTTCACCATCGGGCCTGTCATCCCGCACCTGCCGGGTCAGAATCGGGATGGCCGTGACATCGCCGCCGATATGGAGCGGCAACAGCGCCGGACGCCAGTCATTCGGCGTGGTCGTTGTGGTGCCGAGCCGGAAGATGCGCTGCATGTCATTATCGAGCTTTTGCAGTAATTTTTCCTGCCCGGCCTGTTCAAGACGCCGGGTGACATCCGGCCCGAGCCAGATTCTCGCAGGTGTTTTCGCCCCGATGGCGGCAAGGAAAAAAATCATGCCGGTGGTCATTCGGGCCGGATTTTCGATACCGGGCAGCCGGTTATTCAGGCTTTGGGCCATGCTGCTGCCCCCGACGGACAGGACCGATAGAATCTGGCTCAGGGACTGCCAGTTTTGGATGAAAGTTTCCAGCGGCTGCGGCGGCAGTTCTGCCGGTGCGGCGGGCGGCAAACCGGGCCGGGTCACCGGGGGCGTGGCTATGGCCTGGTCGGCAGGCCGGTTTTCCGGCGCCGGGATATTCTGACGCGCAGCAATATCATCCCCGGTTGAGGCGACCCTTGATCCGGTCTGCACCGGTCTTTCGGGCAGGGAGAAATTTATCACTGTTCCGGCTTTAAGCTCGACCGGACTCTGGAATTTGATGATGGAAACCGGTGTCGCGACATAAAGGGTTTTATGGTCATTTCCCGATTCGGGCCCCGATCCGGGCCGGGCGGATGACGCGGGGCTGTAGCGGTTGGGATAGAGAGGATTTGATTTTGCGGCTGCGGCAGTCGTTAAATTGGCTTTCCCGGGTATTTCCGGCAGGATATTTTGTCCCGGGGTGATAATAATGCCGGAAAATTCAGCCCGGGCGACCTTGACCTGTCGGGGGGATTTCGCCACGGGGGGCTGTTCTGTAACATCAATTTTTGTTGGCGGGGCCTCGGCAGGGCGGCTGTCAGGAATTGCGACCGAGTCTATATGCAGGGTAAAATTACGCCCGGTCCTGAGTGCCATCAGCGGCGAAACAGGCCCGAGCTGCTGACGGATTATTTCGGGAAGGGTATCCGGGGCTGCGGGGAAAGTCTTGATAACGGTTGCCAGCATATTTTTATTGAGCAGGCCCTGAATATCCCTGACCGGCGGCAGGCTTTCCCCGGGGGCTGCCGGTCCTGTGCCCGTCTGTATTAGCCCCTGTGTTGTCTGACCCTGTGTCTGCTCCTGTGTCTGCTCTTGGGCGATCAGGGCATTTCCGGCAATGGCTGTGCGGACGATGGCCGGGCGGTTTTCCTGTGGCAACGCCTTTTCATACAGGGTGTAATTGGTTGTGGCAGCAGGCAGGGGAAGTCCGGCAAGTTTGCTGGCACTTTCCCGGGCAATATTTTCCGCCCGGAAAACGGCAGTTGTCTGGTAGGATATTTTCTGCTGTTCAAGGGGCAGATGTTCCCGACCGGCAGTCGGACGCGGCCTTGGCGGGCCATTCCCGAGGCTGGTCAGTTCCAGCGTCACGGCAAGTGATATGGCGCTTTTGGCCGCCGGGTCATGAAATATCAGCCGGGCATCAATCTGCCGGTCCACTTTTAAAATCTTTATTTCCAATGTGGCATCCCGGGGGATTCTTTCAATTTTCGGCTGCTCTTTTGGATCATATGTGACGGTATATGTTCCACTTTCAGAGGCGATCAGCGGACGGCCCTGGCCATCAATCCCAAGATATTCCGCCGTGATCCGGCCTCCGGCCTCAAGGCTGGACAGGCTGGTGGAGATGGTGACGGCTGTCTCGTGGACGGCAGCTTTTTCCGGTGTTTCCGTGGTCTTTTCTGGCGGCGGGGTCTTGTTGTCGCCGGATTTCTGTTCGGCGGAACTGTCATCGGATGTGGTTGATGCCCGGGTTACCCGGGTCGCCGCTTCGCCGGTTTGACGGGGAATATGTGAAGGGGCATCAATATCGCTCATGGGACCATATTACACCTTTTTGGCAATTTCCGCCATATCTTCCCCGGCGCGGGATTTCGGGTGGCGCTGCAACAGTGGTTTCTGGTGGCGGATGGCATCGGTGACATGACTGTCCCGGTGCACCGACCCCAGATAGTCCGGGGTGAATCTGAGGAAATTCTCACAGACTTTTTTAAGGCTCTGATAGATTTTTTTGCCTTCATGGCGGTCTTCGGCCATGTTGACGAGAATGGCCAGATTGAGGTTCCGGTCGCGCATATGGTTCATTTTGATGAAGGCATAGGCATCGGTCAGTGACGTCGGGTCGGCGGTTACCACAACGATAATCCGGTCGGCAGTTTCACATAATGTCATGACCGAGGTTTCAACCCCGGCCCCGAGATCCAGAACCGTCAGGTCATACTGGTGTGACAGCAGGCTCAGGTCGCGGTTAAGCGCCGTGAGCTTTTCCCTTTTCAGCGAGGCCAGGGTTCCGGAACCGGACTGGCCGGAGATAATGTCAAAGCTGCCCGGCCCGTTGTCAAAGCGCGTGATGGCCTGCTCAAGCGGGATTGCTCCTGACAGCACCTGCCCGAGATCAGTTTCCGGAACAAGGCCAAGCTGAATATCAACATTGGCGAGGCCGAGATCACCGTCAAACAGCAACACGCGTTTGCCCTGTGCGGCAAACAGATGGCACAGGGTGGTCGAGACCCAGGTCTTGCCAACCCCGCCTTTGCCCGAGGCAATGGTGATAATTTTTGAGGAGATTGTCTCAGGGGAGGTCATGGTGTGTTACCTTCATCATCTTCTATATCTTCTTGTGGCGGCATGAAAGGCCTGCGGTCATCAATCCGGATCAGCAGCCGGGACAGGCTCAGCGCATCAATATGCTCGATCCCCTTGGCGAGATAGGGGGTAATGCCAACCCCGGCAAAGGCAAGGTCCATGGCGGCGGCAGTAGCGAGCAGGCTGCCATAGCGCCGGGCGACATCAAGCCGGGTGGCGATAAATCTTCTGACCCCGAGACCGGCATAGGTTTCGGCAATCTCCCGCGCCTCCAGGATATCGGTCCCGGCGGCAATCACCAGCAGGGGTTCAACATCGCAGACCCGGGTGAAGTGATGCAGATCGGCCATTTCATCGCTGTTGAGAGGATTATATCCCATCGTATCAATGATCACCAGCTCATCAGGCTGTCTGCCGGTGTCAATCGCCGGGGCCAGCAGGTCAGGCTCTGCCGCCTCAATCAGCGGAACTTTCAGAATTTCTGCATAGCCTTCAAGCTGCGCCGTGCCGCCGGTGCGGATGGTATCACTGTTGATCAGGCGTACCGCCCGCCCCGATAGCACTGCCTGACTGGCAAGTTTGGCCGCCGTGACAGTCTTGCCGACGCCGGGCGGACCGACCAGCATCAGGGGCCGCTTTTGGTAATCATTATTGATCGGACTGAAATGGAACATGACGTCAAGGGCCTTTGCCAGCGCGGTGATATTCCTGTCCTCATCAAAAGAGGCCGCAGTTTCGATTATTCGTTTCATCAGGGCCTTTTCAAGGCCATGATGGCCGAGGAAATGGGGCAGGTCGAGGGACTGGGCGTAATCCTCCTGCTCCAGCTCTTTCAGGGTTTTCTGTACGGCGGCGGGTTTTGGTCGGGGCTTCCGGGCCTTGCGCGGGGTGATTTTGGCGGCAGGGATTTCCATGGCCGCCGTTACCTTGACCTTGCCACCCTCCTCGGTGGAACTGATGATGATGGCATCGTCCCCCAGGGCTTCCCGAACCCCGGCAAGGGCGGCCTTCATACTATCGCCAGTGAATATCTTTAACCGCATGGTTTTCCCTAGATCTGTCCGAGCGTTCTGATTTTAACCTTTGGATGGACCTCATTCTGGGACATCACCACGGTCGCGGGCCGGAAGCGTTCAATGATTGAGCGCACATAGGGCCGGATCATCGGGCTGGTCAGCAGAACCGGCAATTCCCCGGCATGGGCCTGATCCTCGAACGTCATGCGGACCAGCCCGATAAATTCCTGCAACTGGCTCGGCGGCATGGCGAGCTGTTTCTCCTCGCCGCCGCCAACGAGGCTGTCAATAAAGGCCTGCTCCCATTCCGGGGACAGGCTGATCAGCGGGATAACGCCGTCCTGATCGGCATTTTCATAACTGATCTGCCGGGCAAGGCGGGTCCGGGCATGTTCGGTGATCATGACGATATTCTGGGTATAGCCACAGGCCTCGGCAATGCCTTCGAGAATTGTTGGCAGGTCACGGATTGACACCCGCTCGCTCAGCAGATTTTGCAGAACCCGCTGGACCCCGCTCTGGGTAATCAGGGTCGGCACAAGATCGGCGATCAGCTTCTGATGCTCGGCCGCCAGATCATCCAGCAGTTTCTTTACCTCGGCATAGGACAGCAGTTCCGGCATGTTATCCTTGATGACCTCGGTAATATGGGTGGTGATGACGGTTGCGGCATCCACCACGGTATAGCCGCGAAAGGAGGCTTCCTCCTTCATGCTTTTATCAATCCATTTGGCGGGCAGCTGGAAGGCGGGTTCCAGAGTATCTTCCCCCGGCAGGGCCACCGGCTCGCCGCGCGGGTCCATCACCAGCAGCATATTGGGTTGAATCTCGCCGCCGCCGGCATCGGTTTCCTTCAGCCGGATAACATAATTATTGGCTGGAAGCTGCATATTATCGAGAATCCGCACCGACGGCATGACAAATCCCATATCGGTCGCCAGCTGTCGGCGCAGGGCCTTGATCTGATCGGTCAGGCGAATGCCGCTGTCATCATTGATCAGCGGCAGCAGACCATAGCCCAGTTCGAGCCGGATCGGGTCAATCACCAGCGCCGTGGTGATTGGTTCTTCCACCGGCTCAATCTGCTTTTCTTCGTCATCTACGGCCTTCAGTCTGGCTTCTTCCTTCCTGTCTTGTTGTCTGCCGAGGGCTATGGTTGCCACCCCGAGCAGGGCGGCAAGGGTGGCGAAGGGCAGAAAGGGAATGCCGGGCAACAGGGACAGAACAATAAGCAGGCCCGAACTGACCCCGAGGGCGCGGGGATAATTGCTGATCTGTTTAAACAGGGCCTGATCGGTGCGGCCCGACAGTCCGGCCTTGGTTACCAGCAGGCCGGCGGCGGTCGAAATGATCAGGGCGGGAATCTGGCTGACCAGACCGTCGCCCACCGTGAGCAGGGTATAGGTATTGGCCGCATCACCAAAACTCATCCCCTTTTGCGCTACGCCGATAATCATCCCGGCAATGATATTGATAAAGGTAATCAACAGTCCGGCAACGGCATCCCCCCGGACATATTTGGCCGCCCCGTCCATGGCCCCGAAAAAGGTGCTTTCATCCTCCAGATTCTTGCGCCGGGTCCGGGCAGAATTTTCGTCAATCAGGCCTGATGAAAGATCGGCATCAATCGCCATCTGTTTTCCGGGCATGGCGTCAAGGGAGAATCTGGCGGCAACCTCGGCGATACGGCCACTGCCCTTGGTGATCACCATGAAATTAATGATCAGCAATACCGAAAAGACGATAATGCCGATGACAAAATTGCCGCCCATAACAAAATTGCCAAAGGCTTCGATCACATGCCCTGCCGCTGACGGGCCGGTATGACCATTGGACAGGATCAGCCGGGTCGAGGCCACATTAAGCGCCAGCCGCAACATGGTGGCGAGCAGCAGGACGGTGGGAAAAGAGTTGAATTCCAGCGGAGTCTGGATAAACAGGGCGGTCATCAGAACCATGACCGAAAAGGTAAAGGAAATTGCCAGCGATATATCCAGCAACCAGGTCGGCATCGGCAGAAACAGGATGGTCAGAATCATCACAACGCCGACGGCCATGACAATATCGGACCGATTGGCAATATTTGCCATCAAGCCTGTTGTGCCGGACGGGTTATCGGGAACTGTATCGCTCATAAGCCGGGGTTATCTTATTCTGTTTCAAGTCGATGTTTCTGTTGCATAATTTTATAAAGTAATTTTATAAAGTTGGGGCAGGCGGCGTTCCGGGGCCGGGAACAGTCACGCCGTCCGACATATAGATATTAAGTTTGTTGCGTAATGTCCGTATTGAAATACCCAGAATATTGGCGGCATGGGTACGGTTGCCCAGACAATGTTTCAGGGTATCAATGATCAGGTCCTTTTCCACATCGGCCACGGTCCGCCCGATTAGCGAGGCGGCGGCAAGCGGTTCGGTTCCCTCGGGGGTCTGTCCATTGTCAAAGGAGGCCGCACCGGACTGGATTTCCATATGGGGTCGGCCATCGGGCAGGACGATGTCAGACGCATTGATCGTATCACCTATGGTCAGCAGAACCGCCCGGTGCAGGGTATTTTCCAGTTCGCGCACATTGCCGGGCCATTGGTGATTGATCAGCACCTTCATGGCCCCGTCAGAGATTTTTTTGTGGGGCAGGCCGTTGAATTCGGCATATTTGACAGCAAAATGTTTGCACAGCACCCGAATATCCTCGGGCCGGTCTTTCAGGCGGGGAATATTCAGGTTAACCACATTAAGCCGGAACAGCAGGTCTTCCCGGAAGC
>Ga0256829_1000632_pt1 | contig 33958 bp, 31 predicted proteins | sample 131447metaG_FD_185979 | JGI IMG/M metagenome (GOLD analysis project Ga0256829, IMG submission 185979) | Hydrothermal vent microbial communities from Lau Basin, Pacific Ocean - 131-447 | ecosystem: Environmental > Aquatic > Marine > Hydrothermal vents | place: Pacific Ocean: Lau Basin | collected... | reverse complement strand
AAAGCCTGAGACAATGATTTTTTATCATGGGGTTTGAAATAGCATGTAGCATCACCACCGACAGCCAGCGTGGTGTGATTCGCCATAGACTCATTCAGGCTAAGCTCGCCCAGTGTTTGCAATGATTGTTGCCAAGCCATTAGCTTTTTTCTCCATCGTCATTCTTGCTAAGGCTGTCTCGCAAACGTACTGCCAATGAGCCGACAGAGCCTGCTCCCATAAGTAATACAATATGATCTTTATCAAGTGCATCTTTGGCATTGATAAAAGCAGCATCCAAATCATCTAGCAATGAAACCTGACGATGACCACGACGCAGTAAACCTTGCTGCAAGCTTTCTGATGTTGCACCTTCAATAGGCTCTTCACTGGCAGCATATACAGGCAGTAACATAAGCTCATTGGCTAATTCAAAGCAGCCTAAGAAATCTTCCATTAAATCACGGGTACGGGTGTAGCGATGGGGCTGGAAAATAGCCGTAATATGACGCTCTGGCCAACATGTGCGGGCTGCCTTCAAGGTTGCCAATATCTCTTTTGGGTGATGCGCATAATCATCCACCAATACGCTGTTATGAGTTGGAAAACATTGAAAACGGCGTTGGATGCCAGCAAAGCTTTTAAAGCCTTGCTGAATAGTTGCCCAATCAATATCCAAATCAAGCAATACAGCAATCGCAGCCAAGGCATTTTCAGCATTGTGCTGACCAGGCATGGGCAAATAAAGCTCTTGCATTTGCATCTCTTGATGCCCTGCATCGTGTAGTCCGATACTCAATGTTTGCCCATAACCATTGCTCACAGAGTGAATGAGGTGAATATCTGCTTGTGGGCTAGAGCCATACGTCGTGATGGGTTTGTGCACATGCTCCCGCAAACTTGCAACATGGGGATGCTCTTGATGCAACACCACACGCCCATAAAACGGTGTTTGATTCACAAATTGTACAAATGCAGACATCAATGTTTCAAAATCCCCATAATGATCAAGGTGTTCGGGATCAATATTGCTAACCACTGTAATGGTAGGAGATAAATGCAAGAATGAGCCATCACTTTCATCGGCTTCAGCCACCAGCCAAGGGCTACTGCCAAGACGTGTATTGCTACCTGATGCTATCAAACGACCACCAATCACATAGGTAGGATCAAGACCAGCCACTTCCATGGCATGGGCAATCATGGAAGTAATCGTTGTTTTGCCATGGCTACCTGCAATCGCGATGCCTTGTTTCATGCGCATAAGTTCAGCGAGCATTTCAGCACGTGGAATCACTGGTATTTTGCGCTCACGTGCAGCGGTAAGTTCAGGGTTGGATTCATTGACAGCCGATGTCACCACCACCACTTCTGCATCACCGATATGTTCGGCGGCATGTCCAATGGCAACGGGGATGCCTAAATCACGCAAGCGTTGAACATTTGGACTATCCGCCGCATCGCTACCTTGCACGTTAAAACCTTGGTTGTGCAATAACTCGGCAATACCACTCATGCCAATGCCACCAATGCCTGTGAAATGAATTAACTTAACGCGGGATTTCATAAGCTTGCCTCCAGCCATGCTGCTAATACATTCAGCTGGCGTTGTTTGGCATCTTGCACGCGTGCTTGGCAGCATGCTTGGTGCATATTTTGCAGCGTGGCTGTGTCAAAAAGTGTGTTGGCAAGCAATATTGCCAGTGAATCTGCATTTTGATCCGCTTGCTCTGCCAATAAAGCTGCGCCTTGATCACTTAAACTACGGGCATTGAATCTTTGATGTTGATCTGCGGCATGCGGTAGGGGTATGAAAATACAAGGTAAACCCACCATGCTGGTTTCAGCCACAGTCATGGCACCCGCACGTGCAATCATCAAATCACCACGGCTATAAAAATCAGGCATATCGGAGCAAAAAGTCATGACTTCGGCGCTTATGCCTGCTTGCTCATATATTGTGGTAATATCAATACGTTGTTTTTCATCGCCACCGCAGACATGAACGACGGTGAAATCTTTGCCTTGTTGATGTAGTTTGATACATGCTTGAGGCACTGTTTGGTTAAGGAAACGCGCTCCTTGTGAACCACCCAATACCAATAGGCATGGCGGGATGTGTTGTTGCCACTGAATATTTGCAATCTCAGAGCGTACAATATTGCCTGTGTGCACAGTTTTCTTGGACTTCAAGTGGCTTTGAGCCTCTGCGAAACCCAGCATGATGCGTTTTGAAAAACGTGCCAAAGTACGATTAACAAGACCAGGCACAGCATTTTGCTCATAAAGCACAACGGGAACACGGCTAATTAAAGCGGCAATCACACCCGTTGCACTGGCATAACCACCCACACCGACAAGTAAGGTCGGACGTTGTTTTTTCCAATGTTGGCAAATGCTATAAACAGCATGCGGCATTTCCCATAACAATACGCGAAGTTTGTGCATGAATCCTACACCTTGCACCGCATGCATTGTTAACAGCAATACATCTTCACCGCGTTCAGGCAATAATTTGGCTTCAAGTCCGCGTTCTGCGCCAATAAAGCTGACATGCAGTTGGTCCCACTGCTCACGGGCAGCATCAGCCAATGCCAAAGCAGGCATCACATGCCCACCTGTGCCGCCACCAGCGATGCAGAGTTGAGGAGTAATGTCAGTCATATTGTTGCCTCAGCACTTTTCTTATGACGCATCGTATTGTTTTTCTCGACAGGAAGGTGCCTATAAATGCCCAGTAAGAGACCCATTAAAATACAATTTCCAAACAGCGCGCTGCCACCATAGGAGAAGAATGGAATCGGCATGCCCTTGGTTGGAATCATACCCATCACTGCAGCAAGGTTGATAAAGAAGCTTATGCCAATAAGCAGGGTGCAGCCTGTGGCTAATAAACGCTCAAAGGTTTGCTCGCAGCGCATCGCCAATTGCAAGCCGCGCATAATTAAGATGCCGAAAATAATAATCAGTCCAGCCGTGCCAATCAGTCCAAGCTCTTCACCCATGACAGCTGCGATAAAATCGGTAAAGGCTTCAGGCAAGTAAAAAAGCTTTTGTACACCTTGCCCCAAGCCTGCGCCTGTCAGTCCACCAGAGCCGAAAGCAATCATGGATTGTATCAATTGATAGCCACTGCCAAATTGATCTGCCCATGGGTCGGTAAAGCTTAGTAGGCGTTCGACACGATAAGGCTCTGCAACCATGGCGATGATGGCAATCGGTGTTAAAATCGCGGCAATGCCTGCTAGATGGCGAAAAGGTACACCGCCAACAAACCATAGTGTGAAACATACACTGGCAAGTAGCACCGAATTACCAAAATCAGGCTGTAACATCAGCAATACCAGTGCGATGCAAAGTATAAAAAGCATCGGTGCGAGACCACTGGATAGTTGCTGTAGGCGATCGGGAAATGTACCCATATAATATGCCATGTATAAAATAATGGTGGGTTTGAGCAATTCAACGGGTTGCAAACTCATGCCGAAAAATGAAAACCAGCGGGTTGCACCATGCAGACTTTGACCTGTAAGCAGAACCGTGAGCATCACTAGCAGCGCAATGACAAGCAATGGCAAACATGCCGCTTTCCACCATGACGGATGCACACGAGAAACCCCCCACATGAGTAAAAGCCCAAGCGGGATATAAATGAGCCAATGGCGAATGATTCGAAAAGCATCGTCATAACGGGCTTCTGCAACACTCAAGCTGGCACTACCAACCATAAGTATGCTCAACGTTAGCAATGCTACGACGCAGCCAAGTAGAATTGAATCACCAGCGGGGCGCATTAGCTTTGCTTCTCCAAATGTTGAATGGCTTTGGCAAAAGCACGACCGCGCTCTACATAATTGGCAAACTGATCTTGGCTCGCTGCCGCTGGTGATAATAAAATAGGCAAGCTGCTTGCATGGCTGGCTGCCATCACCACAGCCCTCTCGATTGTGCCGCCGACTGTGTAGCTGATGCCTGCCTTTTGCAATAATTCAATATATGGGCGCTTTTCCTTGCCAATAATAATGGCATGGGAGACGTGCTGGCTAATGGTGTTTGATAAAGGCGTTAAATCGAGACCTTTACGCAAACCACCACAAATCCAAATGCTTTGTTCAAATGAATTGAGCGCAGCTTGGGCTGCTGCAGGATTGGTTGCCTTGGAATCATCAAACCAATCGTGCCCAGCTACATGGCCAACCAAACGCAAGCGATGTGGCAGACCTCTAAATGATGAGATTGCCTCACGAATTACTTTGTTGGAGACACCGAAATCAGCCGCAGCTTGTGCTGCAACGGCTAGGTTGATGTGCTGATGCAAACCGCGTGTGGGGATGCGTTGGCAATTGATGCTTTGGCGATGTCCATCTTGGTGCCAAAATAAGCTGTGCTGCTTATCCGTGCTTACAATGCCAGCAGCCAAGGTTTCAATGGCAGGATCATCTTCGGAAAGTTGACCAAAACGATGCACTTGAACACCACGTTTGCATAAATCTTCGCTTAATGCATCCCAGCGCTCAGCGACTGGCAGCATAGCAGTATCACCCGCAGCTTGATGGCTGAAAAGGCGTAGTTTTGCTGCTAAATAGGCTTCTTCATTGGCATGCATATCAGCATGGTCAGGTTGAATATTCAGTAATACTGCCCAATGTGGATGAATATGATTACAACGTTCTAACTGAAAGCTGGAAAGCTCTAAGGCGATACGGCTAGGCAACTTATCTTGAGCAATAAGATCGAGCATGGGCGTACCAATATTGCCACCAGTATCGCAGCCACCAGGTAGTGTTTCTAATAATGTTTGTATAATTTGTGTGGTGGTTGTTTTGCCATTGGTGCCTGTAATGGCAATCAATGGTGTATTGCAATATTCCAAAAATAGCCCTAAATCACCTTGCATGGGAACACCCGCATGACGCGCTTCTTGCAAAGCAGGTTTTTCCCAATGAATACCTGGACTAACCCAGATAAAATCAAATGTTTGTAATACGTTACTTTCTAACGCACCACAGTGTAATGGGATATGTAAAGTATCTGGAAGTGTGCTTGTATTTTCATCAAAGGCTTCGCATAAGATGCCTTTCTGTAATAGGAAATGGGCGATGGATATGCCTGTTTTTCCCATGCCGATGATGGCGTGTTTTTGTAGTTTTCTTGTAGTCATGATTAACGAATCTTCAAGGTGGCAAGTGCCACCAATGCCAATAGAAATGAGATAATCCAGAAACGTACGATCACCTTAGGCTCTGGCCAGCCTTTTAGTTCATAATGATGATGAATTGGAGCCATACGAAAGACACGTTTTCCTGTTAACTTAAAGCTAGCCACTTGCACGATGACAGACACTGCTTCCAGTACAAATAATCCACCCGCAATCGCCAAGAGGAATTGCTGATGTACGGCACAAGCCACAAAACCCAAAGCCCCGCCCAATGCCAAAGAGCCAACATCGCCCATAAAGACCTGTGCAGGATAGGTGTTAAACCATAAGAATCCCAAGCAAGCTCCCATGATCGCACCGCAGAAAATAGTTAACTCGCCTGCGCCAGGAACATAAGGGATTAATAAATAGCTAGAGAACTGCGCATGACCAGCAAGGTATACGATGACTGCCAAAGCCATGGCTGTCATAAAGGTTGGCGTAACTGCCAAGCCATCCAAGCCATCGGTTAAATTCACAGCATTGGATGTGCCAATGAGTACAAAAATAACGAATAAAACATACCAGTAACCCATATTCCACTGCACAGCGAAGAAAGGAATATCAACAATAGGAGCGGTACTTTGCATCAGTCCAATGGCAGCAATGCCAGCGAATAAAAGCTGTAATAGTAATTTCCAACGACCAGCCAGACCTTTGCTGTTTTGTTTGCTTAGTTTAAGGTAATCATCCACGCCGCCAATAAGCCCAAAGCCCAAGGTGACCAACAGTGCCAGCCAGATGAAATGATTGTTTAAATCAGCCCATAACAATGTGGAAATGCTTAAACTAAACAGAATAAGTAAACCGCCCATGGTTGGCGTACCTTGCTTGGATAAATGGCTTTGTGGACCATCCTCACGGATAGGCTGCCCCTTGCCCTGTAAATCTTTCATCCAACGGATAAAGGCTGGGCCTACAAGCCAGCAAATGATCAATGAGGTTACCAACGCACCCACGGTACGAACCGTGATATACTGAAATAGATTCAGGAATGAATAGTCCTCAATTAATGGGACGAGAAGGTTATATAACATGTCTATTTCCTTGCTCGCTAAGCAGGCTAACAACTTTACAAAGCTGCATACCATGCGATGCTTTTACGAGTATGGTATCTTGGGCTGTAAACATAGATGGATGCTCATTTAACCACGCCAGCAAAGCATTCGTATTTGCAAACCATTGGGATGTTGGATGCTGCTTATGCAAGCCTTGCATGTGCGAACCAATGAGTATCAGCATATCGACGCGTGATACATCGAGCTGTTTGTGGGCAGACTCTGCGTCAATGCCCAATTCAGCCATATCACCGATAATGGCAATGCGACGTTTTGGCATGGCCGCCAAGGTGTGAAGCGCGGCTTGCATGGAAATAGGATTAGCATTGTAGCTATCATCCAAAATTACAGAGCCATGGATGCCAGAAAGACTTTGTAAGCGACCCTTTACAGGCTGCCAAGATGCCAAGATGTCGGACAACTCTGCAAGATTGATATGACGTTGATGTTGAAGTAAATATTGTATGGCAACTGAGGCAACAAAAGCCATATTCGAGCCCCAGTGTGGTGCAGGAAGTGGCAGTGATAAGCATGCAGTTTCATCTTGATGGCGCAACGTCAACGTCTTGCCTTGTAGCTCCCAGCCTACAAAAGTTTCGATACAATCATGTTCAATAGCCTCTGGTAATTGCTTGCGAACTCCTTCACCCAAAGCGCACCAGCCTTGTGGCTGCAAATGTTTTAATAGTAGTGACTTTTCATAAGCAACACCATGCAAGCCTCCCAAGCCTTCAGCATGGGCGCTGGTAATGCCTGTTAATATGGCAATATCTGGCTGTACAATTTCAGAAAGCCGTTGCATCTCACCGATTTCGCTGATGCCACATTCAATCAATGCAATTTCGCTATCTTTGGCAATACCCAGAAGTGTCATGGGTACACCAATAAGGTTATTTAAGTTGGCATGGGTGGCTGTTGTCTTTATGCCCAAAGCCTTGAATGTATGTGCCAACATCGAGCGAATCGTGGTCTTGCCGTAGGAGCCTGTGATGGCAATGACCGTTGTGTTGCTTAATTTTTTTCTCCACGCATGGGCAATATCACCTAGGGCATGCAAGGTGTCAGCGACTTCTAATTGGGGTGTTTCTAAATCGCGCCAAGCTTGGATGCCTTGCTGATCACCAATCAGAGCACAAGCTTTATCGCTTACTTGCGGGGCAAATGCATGACCATCAAAATGCGGGCCGCGCAAGGCAAGAAAAGCATCACCTTGCTTAAAATAGCGGGAATCGGTTTGAATGGACTCGATTTGCAGGCACTCGATTTGATCTGGCATCTGATGAAGCCATTGACCGCCTGTGGCGTGCTGAATGTCTAAGCCGCTTAAATACATGAGACTTGCTCCGTATCTTTTTGGTGCAGTAAATGCTGGGCGCATGCCATATCGCTCCACGGCAAGCGCTCACCTTGAACATCCATGTACTCCTCATGCCCCTTGCCTGCGATGATTAAAGTGTCATCGCTGTTCATGTGACTGATAGCATCAGCAATAGCCTGCTCGCGATTAAGCTCTAGATGAACTTCCGACGGATAAGGATGGGCAATACCTTCTTCTATTTCTGATGCAATCATTTCTGGACGTTCGTGACGTGGGTTATCAGAGGTAATCCATATCACATCTGCAAATTCAGAGGCGATACGCCCCATGGCAGGGCGTTTTTCTCTATCGCGCTCGCCACCACAACCAAACACCAAGAACAAGCGCCCATGTGTGAGAGGGCGAATGCTTTCCAAACAGGCTTGCAATGCTTCAGCCGTGTGCGCGTAATCAATAAATACCTGCAAGACTCCAGCATTCACTGGTTGCATACGCCCAGAAGGAGCCGTAACACCACATAATAAACCAGCGATTTCTTGCAGGTCGAGTTTGTAATGGCTATGCAATAGCTGTGCGACAGCAGCGATATTTTCAGCATGAAAACGACCGACAGGAATGTCATCAATGACGATTTCTTTGCCTTGATACGCCAAACGCAACAAGCCAGGAAGCTCTTGCTCCCACATTAGCATATCTACTTTTTTGTTGTGTTGGTATAAACCATGCGCATAGGCATGCAGCTTAAAGTCAGCTGGGGAAAGTTGTTTGGAAATATTTTTTTGATCAGCATTATAAACAACTGTTCCGCCATGCTTGCCTGTATGGTAAATAAAATGACTTTTTAATGATGCATAAGCCTCGAAACCACCATGGTCTTGCAAATGGTCATGTCCTAGTGTTGTCCACACAGCTGCATCAAAGTGCAGGCCAGCAATGCGCTGTTGCTCTATACCATGTGATGAAACTTCCATAACCAATGCTGGTATACCCTGTTTGTTAGCAGCAGATAGTAGATGATGTAAGCTTAATATGGATGGGGTGGTATTACCCAAATCACGAATATGTTTATGGTCTTCTACCCAACCCAATGTGCCTGAAGACCATGCGGAGCCATATTTCTTTGCCAAAACTTCACGTAGAATCCATGTGACACTGGTTTTTCCATCGGTGCCTGTAATGCCAATACATTGGGTTTTACTTTGCTCTGTCTGAAAGTAACGACGCAGAAAAGTTCCAGCCTCATCCATATTGGACAAGTACAAGCATGGAATACTGCTATTCATATAATCGTTACCGATATAAATAATACTGCTAGCACCTGCGGCAATAGCATATTGGATATACTTTTGACTTTGTTCTGCGGTGCGTGGCATGCATAAAAAAGTATCGCCTTTTTTAATCGCACGAGAATCATCACAGATATTTTGGATGCTGGAGTTAGCACCTGCAAAATCATAACCCAGCGAGGTGAAGCTTTGTGGGCGAGGTTGGCTCATTGTCTTGAGATATTGCATGGCATTATTCATTGAGCCACACCTCAATATCAGAGCCTGCGGATAAGGCGGTAAGCGGGTGCGGTGATTGGCGGGTGACCCATCCCGAACCATGGCTATGTAAAGCATAACCTTGTTGTTCTGCCTGTTGGAATGCCTGCCTTAAAGATAGCCCTATCAAGTGAGGCGTAATACCTGATACGGATATATTGTTGGGGGTGGCAGAGGCTTGTTGAACTTGCCAGTCTGTTGAATCTTGATTTTTTGGAAGTGAACCGAGATATGGCAGTGTTGTGGCAGCAATTTCGCGAAAAACAGGCGCGGCGACCACACCGCCATAAATGGATTTTTGTGGCTCATCAATGACGACCACAATAACAACTTCAGGGTTTTCAGCAGGTGCAAAGCCAGCAAACACGGCAGTGAATTTATCCTTGGAATACGAGCCTTGTTTTGTTGCTTTTTGTGCCGTACCTGTTTTTCCTGCTATATCATACCCAGCAGGAACGGCGCGTTGCCCTGTGCCATTGATGCCAGTTGCAGCGATTAGCATTTGTGTGACCGCTTGACTTGTTTTCTTTGAAAATACCTGTGTGCCCTGATTCTCTTTGCCAGATAATACGAGGCGAGGCGTGAGTTTGATGCCATGGTTTGCAAAAACGCTAAATGCCGCTGCGAGTTGCAACGGCGTAGTGGCGATACCTTGTCCAAAGGCTATATTAGCGGTTTCCACCACCCCCCATTTTCTTGGTGGGCTAAGGATGCCCGGCGATTCGCCACCCAAACCTATACCTGTCCGCTGCCCAAAGCCTAAGGATGATAAATGCCCCCCCAGTTGTGTAGCACCTATATCTAGGGCTATTTTAGCAGCACCAATATTACTCGATCTTGCAATAACACCGGTTAAATCAAGCCAGCCTTCGGAATGATCATCATGAATGGTATAATCAGCGACTTGAAAATCGCCATTCTCACAAAAAACAAGGCTGTTTACCTGCCATTTTTTTGAATCAATGGCTGTAGCGATGGTAAATGGCTTCATGGTTGAACCAGGTTCGAAAACATCTGTGATTGCGCGGTTTCGCCATTGCCCAGGCTTGTATTTGGTAAAATTATTGGGGTTAAATCCAGGCCAGCTTGCCATGGCTAAGATGTCACCATTTTTTGGGTTCATCACAACCACAGAGCCGCCTTTGGCATGCTGTTTGTGAACAGCCTCTGTCAATGCTGCATAAGCGATGCTTTGTATATTACTATCAAGGGTTAATGTTAATGTGCTGCCCATGTGCGGTTTTTTTAGCCATACACCACCGGGTAAGGAGTGACCGTGAGCATCGCGTTGCACAAGACGCGTGCCCGCCTGACCTTGCAGGTGTTGATCCATGCTTCGCTCAATGCCTTCCAAACCATGCCCATCAATACCTACAAAACCCAAAATATGCCCAGTCTCAGGGCCTAATGGATGATAACGTCGCCATTCATTTTCTTGGCGCACACCAGGAATATTTAAGGCTTTTACGCGTGCGGCAATGGCAGGGGATGTTTGACGTGCTAGCCATGTAAAACCTTTGCGATGCTTGATTTTTCGTTGCAGTTTGGATAATGGTATGGCAAGGGCTTTTGCCAATGCTTGCAAATCTTTTCCAGGGATTTCTGCCGCTAAAGCACCAATGGATGGTACTTCAATACTTTTGGAGAGAATGCGACCTTGGCGATCAACAATCGTTCCACGAGGCGCAGCCACATGATATTGGTGAAAATGCTGATGAGAGGCGCGGGCTTTTAATTCATCACCTTGCAGCACATGCAAATCAACCGCGCGGATAAGCAACATCGCCAAGCCAAGCGCCATCAAACCAATCACCACCTCCATGCGTCGGCGTGTATGAATATCATGTTGTTGATGTAGCTTACTCATGGTTGCAAGACCTGCATGGGGCGAGGTGCTTGCATGCCAAGCTCACGATGCGCTAGTTGGCGCAGACGATTTGGGCGTGATAAGCTGGCATATTCCAGACCAAGAGCTTGGATTTTATCTTGCTGCTTGGTTATTTCTTGCTGCAGTAAAGATGCGCGTTGAGATGTTTCAAGGCGCAGGTGTGATAGCCAGACTTGCGATGCAGCCAGTACACTCATGGATAGAAAAAGAGGGATGTAAAGCAAGCGCGTATTCATAACGCGGGCTCAGGAAGTCGTTCGGCAACGCGTAGCATGGCGGAACGACTGCGCGGATTTTCTTCCAACTCAGCTTCACTGGCGCGGATAGGTTTTTTTTGTACCCAGCGCATAGATGGAGTCTTGCCACAAATACACATGGGAAATTCTCTTGGGCAAGCGCATGGATTTACTTCTGCCTCAATCAAATCACGAATGCGTCGATCTTCACCAGAGTGAAATGAAATAACAGCAAGGCGACCCAATGGTGCAAGGCAATGCATAGCAGCTTTAATCGCCGTATCAATTTGACCATATTCATCATTCACCCATATGCGTAAGGCTTGAAAGGTGCGTGTCGCAGGATGGGTGGAACCATGGCGTGTTTTGGGAGGTACGGCATGAAAGCAAATGTTTTCCAACTCATGAGTTGTGTTTAACGCATTATTTTGTACTGCTTTTAGGATGGCGCGTGCAATACGCGCAGCAAAACGCTCGTCGCCAAATGAGCGAATAATGCCTGTAAGCTCTTTTTCTGAAACTTTTTTTAATCGTTCAGAAACTGGATATTCTGCCTCTGGATTCATGCGCATATCAAGTGGACCATTATGCTTGAATGAAAAACCGCGTTCTGCTTGATCAAGTTGCGGCGAAGACACGCCCAAATCAAATCCGATACCACAAATATCAGACTCTCCAGACTCGGATATAGCATGCTCTAAACCTGCAAAATCACTATGGATGATACGAAAACGCGCATCTTCGGCAGCTAAAACATTGGCGGTTTCGATAGCTTGTGGATCACGGTCTAATGCCAGTAAATGGGCCTTCTCTGAAAGGCGTTCTAACAGCATGCGAGCATGACCACCCCGTCCAAATGTAGCATCAACATAGTGACCATCAGGGTCAGTAAGCAGCGCATCGATGAAAGAGGAGGCAAGAACGGGGGTATGTTCTCGGGCTTGCATGTTAGATTCCCAACTGCTCAAGCGTATCGGGGTCTATGGCATCATTCTCTATTTCAAGCTGCCATAGCTGGGCATCCCATATCTCAACAGTATTTGACGAGCCTGCAAATTGCACCGATTTAGACAGGCTTGCATGTTCACGCAAGGATTGCGGTAGTAGGACGCGCCCTTGTTTATCAACCGTGCATTCAATTGCCGAGCTAACAACACGGCGTTGAATGCGGCGCAATGTGGGATTGGACGATGGAATGAGGTTTAATTTATCTAGGAAAGCCTGCCATTCCATCATCGGGTATACACGCAAGCATGCATCACGAATATCTCGGGTAATGACCATGCGATCATCATCGTAATCTTTGCGCAATGCATCACGAAAGGCAGCAGGCACATTCACCCGACCTTTGTTATCCATTGTATTTGCGTAATTACCGATAAACATGCTTGTCGTTATTCTCCCGTGTGTTATTACCCACACTTACCCACTTGCCGACAATATCGACCATATTTTTATGGATGTCAATGATATTGCATAATAATTAATCATATATTTCATAGTGTTATGGTAAATCGTTGTATTTATAGGGGGTTTGCGTGACTTGTGAATCAAGTTCTTTTGAAGTGTTTTATAAGTTATTGTTATATATGGAATAAATGAAATTTTTCTTATTTAAGAACAAAGGGTTCTGGGCGTGTGGGTTAAAGTGGGTTATTTTTTTATGAAATTACGATTGTTGTTTGTTTTGTGAGTTTTGTAGCTGTTTTTCTGCGCGTTTTAAATCTTCTGGTGTATCAACGCCCAAGCAGTGGAAGTTGCCAATACTGACAGCAATGCTGTGCCCATGATGCAAGACACGTAACTGCTCTAGCTGCTCTGAGTCGCCGCTTTCACATTCTCCTAGATTCTTATAATTAAGGAGGAAATCTTTGGTGTAGGCATATAGCCCAACGTGTTGTAATGCTGTGGATGATGCTGGGTTGCGAGGAAAAGGAATGGCAGCACGGCTAAAATACATGGCATGATTTTTGGCATTGCAAACAACTTTGACAACATTGGGGTCATGCAGGTCTTCATCGCGCAACAATGGATGAGCAAGGGTTGCCATTGCAAGCTTTGCTTCTGTTATAAAGGGTTGAATGACGGCTTGAATAGCAAGTGGGTCAATCAAAGGCTCATCGCCCTGAACATTGACCACAATATCGCAATTCATATCTTGTACAGCTTCAGCCAAGCGCTCACTACCACTGTTGTGTTCGCTATGGCTCATAAAAACATCACAATCAGCAGCACGCGCAACTGCTGCAATACGCTCATCATCGGTGGCTACAAATACATGACCAATATTGGCTTGCTTGGCTCGCTCAATGACATGTACAATCATTGGCTTGCCTGCTAAATCTGCAAGTGGCTTGCCAGGAAAACGTGTAGAGGCAAAGCGTGCAGGAATACCAACGGCAATGTTCACCTTATTGCTCGGTGCTTTTGGCATATTTAATAAGCCTTAATTTCTTGCCAATTGGCAGTGGCAGTGCCCACCTTGCCAACCACAACACCCGCAGCTTTATTTGCCGTTTGTGCAGCCAGAAGCGGAGAGTCACCATTGCATAAACACGTGGTAAATACCGCAATGACGGTATCACCAGCCCCTGTGACATCAAAAACATCACGGGCAGCTGTTGGGATATGATGGCAAATATCACCATCAAATAAAGTCATGCCTCGTTCAGAGCGTGTGATGAGTGTGTATTTCAAGTTTAGCATCTGATGAAGTTTGCGAGCAATGGCTTCGACATGTGTATCTTCGTTGATGTTATCCATGCTGGCCATGTCGGCGGCTTCGTGCAGATTGGGTGTGATAAAAGTTGCACCACGGTAAGCACTTGTGTGGTCGGGTTTTGGGTCAACAGCAATAATTTTACCAGCCAGTGATGGAATCAATAGCTCTAAAAATTCAGGGGTTAGTACGCCTTTTGCATAATCGGATAAAATAATGGCTTTGGTGTTGGCAAGTTGGCTTTTTAAATGTTCGAGCAAGCTTGCATGCATATCTTTTTGCAAGGGTGTTGACCATTCTTTATCAAAGCGTACAACTTGTTGATGGCGGGCAATTACACGGGTTTTAATGGCAGTAGGGCGACCATTCTTTTTGGTGAGTACACCTGCGTGGGCGGCATCAAGTTCAGCCAAACGTTTGTGAACCCAAGTGCCAGGCTCATCATCTCCCACGACACCAAACATCGCCGATGCTTGTTCTAATGCATGCAGGTTGCGAATAACATTGGCAGAGCCGCCTAATCGACGCTCGACTTTTTCAACATGAACCACCGGCACAGGTGCTTCGGGTGAAATGCGAGATACATCGCCAAGGACAAATTCATCAACAATGATGTCACCAATCACCAAGATCATGATTTAAAACGCCCTTCCAATTCTTTTACGAAGCTATTTGCCTGCATATATTCCTTGGCATAGGAGCTAAGTTTGATGGCACGACGTAATAAATAATCGGCACGAACATTATATGTCAGCCAGTTGTAGCGGAAAATGGAATCATGGCTACGTTTGGCTGCATTTTTATCGAAGTTTATAGCCTCTGGTATAGCGACCTTCTTGAAAAGAATTTGAATATCAGGGTTGTCATTATCGGTGAATGTTTGCACGACTTCAAAGCCCGCGGCTTTTGCTATATTTATCAGCGTATCATGGGTGAAATTATAGGTATGGGCAAAGTGAAATAAACGACCAAAGGTTGCAAATGGCGCACCAACATTGGGGCACTCGATATACAGCAAAGCATCGTCTTTAAGCAGGCCACGCATGTGTGTTAAGGCGCGTTTGGGGGAAACAAAATGCTCAATAACATGGATTAACAACACAACATCTCGTGAGTGGTCTGCTTCAAGATCGTATAAATTGATATTTTCTACATTGGCATGCAAGACATCGCGGGTATAGCTATTGAAATCAGTATTTGGCTCAATGCCCGATGCTTGAAAATCTGCGGCTTCAAATGATTTAACCGTGCAGCCAATACCAGCGCCTACTTCAAATACCTTGGAATTTTCAGGAATGAACGACTTTATTTGTGTAAGAATACGTTGCCCATTGTTCCATGCACGCATAATTCGACGTGGTGATGGTTTGCTTTCACCATGATAATCACGGCGATAATCTTTGGCATAATACTTCGAGATTTCATCTTCATTGGGCATCGGCACATGCATCACCAAACCGCAGCCTTGGCACAGACCTGTTTTTAAAGCTTTGTTGTGACGGTCATATTCGGAAATAATTTCGAAATCTGTGCCGCCGCAAAGATCACATGTTTGATGCATCGGTGTAGTCAAAAAAAACTCCTTCAAATCGTCTTCTTGAATGGGGTATCGCCAAGTCTGCCAGCCTTAGAGCTTGGCGGCGAGTTTTCTACGTTCGCTTACTTCGGTTTTAAGTTGCCCACAAGCAGCAGAAATATCGCGACCCTTTGATTCGCGTACCACGGCAATAAAGCCAGCTTGTTTTAATTCAGCACGAAAGGCTTCTACATGGCTGCGCGCAGGGCGTTGCCATTGACTACCTGAAAAGGGGTTGAAGGGAAGTAAATTGATGGTTGTTGCCATGCCATCAAGCATCTGAATCAGCCGTTTGGCATCTTCGAGACTGTCATTAATGCCGCCAAGCAATACATACTCAATAAGGATGCGCTTGCGCCCGTGTTTGTCGATATAGGCACGCATGGCAGCTAAAAGCTCTTGCAGTGGATACTTTTGGTTAATAGGCATGATATGGCTGCGTGTTTCATCTGTTGTAGCATTGAGAGACACTGCCAAAGAGCAAGGTAATTCATCTTCAATCATGCGATAAATGGCAGGCACAAGCCCTGCTGTGGATAAGGTGACGCGGCGCGGGGAAAATGCCATGCCTTTGGGGTCAGTCACCATGCGTACAAAATCAGCCACAGCATCATAGTTGTGCAAAGGCTCACCCATACCCATTAATACAAGGTTGGTAACAGGTTGCCCCATGATATGGCGGGCGGTAAATACTTGGCTCATGATTTCGGCAGTGCTTAAATTGCGTGTTAGTCCGGCTGTCGCAGTAAGGCAAAATTTGCAGCCAATCGCACAACCAACCTGTGTGGAAACGCATTGTGTAAGTCTGCCAGATGCTGGAATTAGTACACTTTCAATTTCTTTGCCATCAGGCATGGCGAGTAATATTTTACGTGTGCCATCCCCAGCTTGTTGGTCGGCAATGAGTTTTGGCTCAAATAAACGAACATGTTGGTCAAGGTAGGTACGTAATTGTTGGGAAATCTCGGGCATAGCATGCCAATCAGTCATACCGCGACGAAAAATATAAGCATTGAGTGTTTCAGCATGAATATCTTTCACACCAGCATCACGACATAGAGCAAGTAATGCTTGGGCATTCATGCCTGTCAGGTAAGGGCGTTGCTCGAGCTTATTTTTTATGTCATTTAACATGTAAGAAATAGCCGAGGATGATTCTCCTCGGCTATGGAATTATAGACCGTATTTCGCCTTGTTTGCAGCCACATCTTCAGCCGATGGTGGGGTATCTTCTTCCACTTCTGCCAAGTCGAATTTATCACGTTCGGTATCGCATAATTCATTCAAAGCAATATCGGATTCAAACACTTCAGGCACATCCTCTTCAGGATAAATAGCTTCCCAAGGGCATTCAGGTTCACAAACAGCGCAATCAATGCACTCTTCTGGTGAAATTAGCAGCATGTTTGGTGTTTCTTCGCTAACTTCTTTGGGTTGATAAAAACAATCAACAGGGCATACCGCAACGCATGCAGTATCTACGCAATCTTTACAAAGTTGGGTGACAACAAAAGCCATGATGATACCTCATATATTCAGAATTCCGCGAAGCATAGACGAGTGGTAAAACAAAATCACCTTTCATCGGTATAGTTTATGATATGAGCGACTAGAAATCTAAGAGCAACTCATCTTCGGGCTTGGTCGATTGGCTGATGATTTCCTGCAAGAGGGATAGAACCAATAACTTTGAGTCTTCTTTTTTGCGTGGATCACATGGAATGATAGGTGTGTCACCTGTTTCTAATTCGCGACCAAGCTCATCAAGCTCTTTGGCTCCTGGCAAGTCTCTTTTGGTAGCTCCAATAATGATTGGCATCTCGGATAGCTCGCGGTAATATTTATACATAGCCTTACCTTCATCAATGGCGCGCTGGCTACTTGAATCAATTAAGAAAATAGTGCCAAGGGCTCCTTTAGAAAGAATTTTCCACATGAAATTAAAGCGAGATTGACCAGGTGTACCGAACAAGTGAACATCGAGTTCATCATCCACATGTAAAATACCAAAATCAAGCCCTACGGTGGTCATGCTTTTGTATTGAGCTAGGGCATCTGTGGCTTGCACATCTTTACCCGAAGTTTGTTCATCACTGACAAATTTAATCAGTGTGGTTTTGCCAGCATTAAAAGGTCCAGTAATGAGTATTTTAGCTATATTTTTTTTAATAGTCATGCCTACATGCCCCTGATGCGACGTAAGATGCGTGCTGCAATACCAGCGTTGGTGTTTTTATCGTTGTTTGCTTGTGGTGAAACTGCGCTGATAAGTCCCAAACAATAGCCCAATACAAGAACTTTTACACGCCGTTTGAGCATTTCACTATCAGCGGCATCGTTTAAAAAGTCTTTTAATAAGAAGTGATCTGTTTTGACGGATTGTTGGTACAGCATAAGGTAGGTGAGTCCATCATTGTATTCGTAGCGGTGTAATGGAATCATGCGAATGCGTACGGGAGGTAGTTTAAAAAAAAGCTGCTTGAGAGACATGATGGTTTCATAATTCCATTGAATGTCGTTGATAGCTCGGCTAATAGAGACTGTAGGGTTTATGGAGTCGTGGCTATTTCCGAATAGTTTTTTTTGCCAGTCACACCGCTGGACAGCTTCAGAAAAAAAGATTGGAAACTCTTTGGAGGCTTGGACTTCGTCAATAATGTTGCCCATGCTAATGGTAATTTCCCCACGGTGCCCAGATTGTGACATATAGGATAATGCACCAGTGCTTTTTTGGGCAAGTATTTTTCGTAGTAAACTTAGCTGTTGAAAGTTAGGCTGAGGTTGTGTTGTAGTACCTGACATGTATTTCCTCGTATAAAATATCTACCGTAAGATTTTTTTGCAGTATAGACTTCAATGCATGGGAAGTAAAATGGATATAGAAACATTGAGAATAGTGGGTGGCGTTGCAGAAAGCTTGGTTGCTATCGCTGATATTCAACAGGTTTTACAGCAAGAGCAGCAGCAGTTGGGGCGGGATGGTGATTTTATTGGTAAGAGCACCACAACCCTCTATGCCAATGATGCGCATGTGGTTAAGCTGCATCCAGTACAGCGGTTTGCCGATGAGCAAATTGCCTTTGCTTGGGTTGGTCACCATGTAAAGAAGGAGTGTGAAGCCAAGGTTTATCATCCTTCGCGCAATTGGTTTATTATGATGCATGAAGGGCATTGGATCCCTGGAAATATCACGCAGCGCTTGCAGCCTGTACACAATATTTTTGAGATGTTGGATGTGATGTTGCCAGAGCATTTGAAGTTATTGTCTGATATTACGGCGATGTACCTTGATTATGCGGTACGTGTTGAGAAACGTTTGGATGAAGGATTATCCAATTTTGGCTTGGATGGTGATAAGCTTTATTATTTGGATGATGATATATTTGAATGGGATCATTTTCATGCATTTAGTGCCTTATTGGCAGGCTGGCTGCGGCGCTATAGTTTAAAGTGGTTTGATACAGTATCTGTTAATCAGTTTGCTGTTTGCTTGAACAATCATTTGCATCATTACTTTCAAGATGTGCCCGGTCTGGATGCATCGCAAGTTATGGCAGAGCAATTGCATGGCATGTTTTTCCCTGATGGACCTGTTCAAGATGCTGCGACAGCACTGGTTTCTGTGTTGCGTTATGGTGACACTTCTACTGTGGGGAATATCGGAGGAACACAGCAAAACTTTAAGGATTTAGACGAATTTTCCAAATGTTTTCATGAAGATGAGCCGATTGCTATTTTGGCAGATGTGCATGCGAATTTACCAGCTTTAGAAGTGGTGCTTACCGAGGTGCGGCACCGTGGTATTGAGCGTATTTTTGTATTGGGTGATTTGGTGGGTTATGGGCCTCATCCCAAAGCTTGCATTGATTTATTACGCAATGTTGGGGCGATTAGCCTACGCGGGAATCATGATCATGCCGTAGGTAGTGGCAATATGGTGCGTAGCATGACATCGTCATCATCTTGGACAGCGGAATGGTCGATACAATGCCTTGCGAAAGAAGATCGTAAATATTTAAGGCGGTTGCCGCTGCGTATGATCAGTCGCCCGTGGCTTGCTGTGCATGGTGCGCCTGTGGATAAAACTTTTTTTAATGCGTATGTATATAATCGAACAGCGAAGGCGAATATTGCTTGGCTGCAAGAGCATGGTTTTCGCTTTGCTCTGCATGGGCATAGTCATTTGCAGGGGGTTTATGTTTTGCAGGCGGATGAAGCTATCTGTCTTAAAGATTCGCATATTGATTTGGATGCTTATCAAACCAGCTTGATTTGCCCAGGCTCGGTTGGTCAGCCGCGAGGCGGGGAAGTGGGGGCTGCTTTTGCTATATTAAAGCCATTAAGTGCCCAGCTTGAATTGTTGTGTTTACCATACGATGTTAGCGAAGTGATACAGGATATGGTGATTGAGCAGTTTCCAGAGCAACTTATGCGACGCTTGAAAACGGGAGTGTAGTTCAGGGCAATCGCTTAAAATATGGTTATCCACGTCCTTAAATATCAGTTGTTTCCTAAAGTGTACAAAAAAATCGTCATTTCCGAGGTTTTTATCGAAGATCCATGGTTTAAGTGGATCCCCGATAGAAGCATTCGGGGATGACGGATTGGAAGGCATTTAAAAAAATAATGAAACACTTATTTTTTTTGATGCGATTGCCCTGGAGTGTAGTTGCTCTTTGCTTGGTATGCGGACTGATGGGGTGTATAGTTGGCTTATCTTAGAAATATGAGGTGCTTATGAAAGTAAATGAAGCGATTGATGAAATGATGGATGTTGATGGGGCAATTGCAGCTATCCTTGCGGATTCGGATAGTGGCATGGTATTGGCGGCGAAATCGAAGGGATTTGATACGGATACGGCTGCTGCAGGGAATACACGTGTGGTTCAAGCCAAACGTGATACCATGAGAATGCTAAAGCTTGATGATAAAATTGAAGATATGTTGATTACGTTGGGGTCGCAGCTGCATTTAATTGCACCACTGCCATCCAATGATGCGATTTTTGGTTATCTTGTGGTAGATAAGGCAGGTGCGAACTTGGGAATGGCGCGAGCTAAATTAAAGGCTGTGATGTCTGAAGTTTCTTTTTAAGAGGCTTATGAGATAGGGTTTACAAAAAGAGACCTGTTCAGGTCTCTTTTTTTATTTTAGGAGTGCTGATTGAAGCTGGTTGGATAAATTGGCAGTGCAAAGCTCGTGAGTTCAAGGTAAAGATTGCAAGTAATATGTCGTGATTCATGTTTAGAGTTACTGCATTCAATAGTGAAACTGTCATTCCATACCTTAAGCCTTCTCTCTGACTTCGCTATTTACGTTAAGCATAATCAAGGAAGCTTTCAATGCGGAAGATCAAACAAGACCTTTCGACTGCGCTTAAGGTGACAGGAAAAAAAGGGTTAAAGAAATAGATCACTTTAAACGTATTGGTTTATGGGCAAAAAGGAGCTACATCGGCTAAAGTTTTGCGAACGACGCTCCAACCCATACCTATATTGGCTTTTTTTCCTGTAATAAGTACCAAGAGGGCATCGGGCGAGCCTGGTATGGTTGCCATAAAGTGGTAGGTATGTGTAGATGTGGTTTGAATTTCGCGCATGCGACCGATATGTTCTTCATCGCCAGCATGGCTTGCGAGAAGTTTGTAAACATTGTTGATGTTTTGACCGCGAAAAAGGGATACTGCGGCTGCGCCAACAGCATCAAGGTAAGATTGTGTAAAATAGGGAACCGTATGGTGAAGCCCAAGCAACATGCCTGTGTGTAAATCAACGACACCACAGCCCAAGGCACCCTCAACATCATTGACAATATTTTTTAAAATTGAATTAAGTTCCATTAGAAATTCTCCTATTGCTTCTAGTGGTTCGTATTTAGCCAAACTAAGAAGGTATAGTAATTCATGTTTGGTGCCATCGCCATGCCTAAGTTCTTTGGTGGATTCCCGTCTTCACAGGAATGACGAAGCAAGGTGATCCGGCCCTGTATTTACTACTGGGCATTTCGAGAAACTCGGCAATAGCGATGTTATAGTGAATCATGTATTGAGTTGCCGCTAGTCATCCCCGTGAAGACGGGGATCCATCACCTTTCTGATTTGAATCGTAAGTAGAGCCTCGATAAAAGAGCTGGGTATGACGGTAAATCTAAACATGAACCACTATATGACTCATTTTATTGCTGCTTTGTTATGAGTGAAAATCAACGTTGTTTAATTTGTGTGAGTTTTTTCGAGGTGCCTTGTAAATCAATTTATAAGGAAAAAAATACCCGTACAATATACGGGTATTTTATACATTTCTCTTAAAAACAAATCAAGGGCAAAATGATGCCACAGTTGGCATGGCATTGCGTACAGCAGCCCAGCCCATACCAAGGTTGGTTTTCTTGCCTGTAATCAGCACCAATAGCGCATCGGGTTTACCAGGTAATACAGTCATAAAGTGAAAGGTATTGTCGGAGGTCATTTGAACTTCAGAAATTGTACCAACACTATCGTCACCTTTTTGCGCACCTAGCATTTTATAAACAGTGGTGATATTTCTGCCACGGAATAAATCCACGGCTGCGGCTCCTACGGCATCCAAATAGGACTGTGTAAAGTAAGGGACGTTATGTTGCGCTCCCAAAAGCATGCCACTGTTTAAATCTACAACACCTGCACCCAGTGCGCCATCCACATCACTTACAATCGTTTTTAATGTATCATTTAAGCTCATTTTTCATTCTCCTGTTATATCATTTAAGATTTGTTGTAACTATTCAGCATATTCATTCAAACACCTTGCTGAATAGTTACGATTTGTTTCTCATTTCTTCGGCTTCTTTCATGACCCTTGCTAACAAAGCGTCAGAATCAAAGGTGAACACACCACTTTCTTTAACTTCCTCGGATGCGGTAGCAACCGCTTCAACAATTTCTTCTGCAACCCGTTGGCTTGATGATAGCACCATGCCCATATTGGCATCGGCTCTGCCAATAACAGTTAGAATTAATGAGCCCGCATGTAAGATGACCAATGAACTGTCTTTGGAATCACTAATCACTTTATCACTCATGGCCTGTCCAGCTTGTCCAGCCAGAGCATCTGTCAATGAAATGACGGAGGCACTCATAGCGGCTACAGAGTCTGCCTCCAACTCAAAATTAGAGCTGGCTTGAGCGAGTAAGAGCCCATCTGGGCTTGAGAGTACGCTAGCAATAATAGCATCAGAGTCTTTAACCAGCTGATCTAATCGTTTTTGGCATTTTTTTGTTTCTTTTTTATTAAGAGCACAAGAAGTCATATAAGGCACATTATATAATATTTATGTGACATGCAAGTGAATTGGAATTGTTACAAACTCGATATGGTGAGTGGCATGCTTCTAAATACTTAAAATATTAAAAAAAAAATCGTAAGATGAGATATGAATTGCTTGTTTATTTTATTGTAACAGGAAGCTGTCCAGGGCATGTTGTGACACATTCGCTGACCTTTTCTTTATTGATAGAGGGCCAGAATGAACGATCTACTGCCAGCCAGCGATCAGCAATATTTTGATTCAAACCTTCTTCATAAATACATTGGCGCAATATTTTTTCGCGGTATATCGCCATATCGTCAGTGATAAACATGTGCATATGTACCAATGCTGGAGGTTGCCCTGAATATGTATTGGGGCCGCCAAAGGCAGCAACCATAAATTCAGTTTGTTTGCGAATGAGCCCTTGCTTATGTTTGCCTAGAAAGAATTGTCCAATCCATGAGTCTTCAAAAATAACATCATAGAAAGCTTGATGAATACGGGTGATAACTTCGATGCCTCCAATATCTTCCAATAAGCCAGTATCATGCTGGGAATCATGAAAATGCTCTTTTGGGTGGGCACTGTTATCGTTCCATTCAGTTTGTTTTTCAGCAGATTTTTCCATCATTGCCATGGTATCGTCATAGACTGAGTGCCATGCTTCGCGCAAAGAATCAGAAAACTTCTCATTTAAATGTTCGCTTAGGGCAAGCATAAATGCTTGTTTGAAGGCTGGTAAGTGGGCTGAGCGCATGCCATAGCGAATATGACGGCAGGATAACGCGGCAATAGCTTTTTCCATATCATCCAAGCGTGTGGCATTGCGAAAGGTTGCCATCATACTTGAGAATTTACGGTTTAAAAAAACGGCACTGCCATCGAAGACTTCCATTTGGGAAGCATCTAAGCGGAATAAATGGGTGAAGAAACGGGCACACAGGGCAGGCATGCTTGTGCCCAAGTATTCGATATTCTCGCTCACCAGTTGTCGATCTTGAAGTTTGATTTGAGTAGGTTTTGACATATAATTTATTCAGGCAAGTTAACGAAAATTTTAACTTGCTCTGCCATGGTATCGAGTGCGCTGACTACTTTAGGCGGTATTTTTTTAGTTAATGCGGCAAAATAAAGGTGCTGACCGTGATCTCGATCAATGCTCCATGCCAACATAACAGCGGCTTTATTGCGAGGCACAACACAGCAGCATGCCATATCACCCATGCCACCAAGCTCGCTTATTTTTCTACCAGAAGATAGCCAGCCAGATAGGTGCGCTATAAATTCATCGTGCATATCTTCGCCAGACATGGCGAGCATAAGACCATCGCCATCGGCGACTACGCAACCTAAAAAGTCATATTCATCACAGCATTGTGAAAGGTACTCTTGAAGGTTTGTAGCTTGGGTCATGGCATGTTTCCTTGTATATGAGTCAAATGCATATGCGGTTTATACTCTTAAAAACAATGCGGGTAAAGAAGCAGGCAATGGCATTATAATAGAAAGCATTACTGTAGGGCACCTCGAAAAACCTCGAAACTTCGTCAAACTTGTGCTTTTCATCCCTAGGGAGGTGCTGATCAACTCAATAAATGATGCCTATGCGCCCAAAATCACCAACGCTGGCGTTGGCAAACTTAACAATAGCGGTGCTATTACTCATTTCATTGCGCCTTGCTATGAGTAAAAATCAGCGTCGTTTGACTCGTCCGAGGTTTTTCGAGGTGCCCTGTAGTATGAATGTAAGTTGTCATTTTGAAGCAGAGTAAGAAATACTTATTCCAAAGTATTTATAGAGAATGAGTCATTCCCGAGGTTTTTATCGGGAATCCATAGGCTAAATGGATCCCCGATAGGGGCACTCGGGGATGACTCGATGGGGTTTCATCGATGAACTGTATGAAATACTGGTTGTTTTGCTTTTATGTAAGGTATAAATGGTAATGAAAGGCTGCTTGTTTAATATCTATTAAGGTTTGAGGCTCTAGCCCTTGTTGAAGCAGTTGTGAGCGTAGCTTTTTCAAATCAATATCTGCATCACGGATATGCTGGTGAATATGTTCGGGCATGATGCTTTCTAATTCTAAAGCCTGTTTGGCAGGTAGGGTGATATGAATAGGCTCTTTATCTTTAAGTTGAATGTGAATATGTAGCTTTTCGGCAGAGCCTTTGCAATCGGGCAAGGCATGGCTTGGAGCGTTGCCAGGCTGCCAAGTTTTGGCCTCTTCGATGGTATGTTCTGGGACAGCTTGTGTAAGAATAGGCCACCATGGTAGCTGTACATCGAATGCTTCAAGTTGTGTAACAAGACCTTGGAAAATGCGTATGATAAGAAACAAATCAGCGGGAGCTGCTGAGCGAAACCACCAGCGTTGATCGCCCAACAAATCAGCAACGCTTGCGCTTAAATCCCATGTTGCAGGATTAAAGGGTCTAGCTTCGGTAAAGGGTTGAAATAAAAGCTGCGCCAATAATGGTAGTTTATCTTCAATAAGTGCCAGTTTTTCGGCATGAAATCCGAGTTCGACAAAGGTATCAAGTAGGATGGTATGGCATTCACCACGACAGTGAAGGATAAGTTTTAACAATGCCAAACGCCGTGTTTTATCAATGCTAACCATGCAGCCAAAATCCAATAATACGGTTTGAGGCTTGCTTTCATGGTATTGAAAGAGAAGGTTTCCAGGGTGCGGGTCGCCATGCACAAGCCCAAATTCAAAAAGGCTTTGAAACATGGTTTGCATCAATGTTCGGGCGATATAAAGCTTGGCTGGTAAAGTCCATGTGGCAGCTTCAGATAGACGCACACCTTCTGCCCACTCCTGCACCAATATATTTTTACGACAGAGTACGGGAAATACATGTGGAATATGCAAGCTTTCGACATGCATACTTGAAGAAAACTGGAGTTGTTGTTTCATTTCATGCAAATAGTCCAGTTCATCATGCAAGGTGTCGCGAAGTGTTTTTTTGTAGCTGTCCAAATCAAATGCCCATGTTTTCACGGGGCCACCTGCTGGCATGAGCCCAGCCAATGTCATTTCTGCATCAATGGCAGTTGCAATATCAGGATATTGTACTTTGACCGCGATACATTGTTTGTCGTTTAAGAAAGCACGATGTACCTGACCAAGGGATGCTGCCGCGCAACTTTCTTCAATATCCTTAAGCATAAACTGTAGGGGTTGTTGCCATGACTTTTCAAGAATGGACCTTATGTCTTGTAGTGGCCACGGCTCAACACTGTTGGTGAGTTTTGCATAGGGTGTTGCATCGTCCATGCCAGCTAAGAATTGCCCAACCTTCATCGGAAGACCGCGAGATCCAGCCAGAAGCTCAGATAAGGCATGTTGAGCCGCTTGTTGGGTTGCTTGGCTTTTTGCATTGCGAATACTGCGTGTCGCCCAGCCAATACGACATAGTCGGAAGCAGCGTTGAATAATATTAAGCATTATGACGGATCTTGCATATAAGTAGTGGCATGGATGCCTTCTTGTTGCATGGCATCAAACAAGGCTTGGTATTGAAAATCTAAAGTGATTTCAACAAAAGCTTGCATGGCATGCGCTTCTTGAACCATCAGGGAGCCAGCTTCTACGGCAATGTATTCAGCACGCTGGGTGACTCTTTCGCGGGCTTTTTCACGAAAGCTTAGAGGGGCGATGCGTAATATTCGACGGGTACAAGCATCGGTTTTGCTGTCCCATGGCAGTGAGCTAGGCAAGCTTATTAGCTCGCCCATTTCATCTTCATTGAGGACTTTAGAAAGTCGCAGTGTAATGCCACAATCACAAAGCAGCTGTTGCTCAATACGGTTGTGATGTTGCTCGATAGGCGTTACGGCTTGAATATCTGGGCGTTGCAATAAAAGTTCGCTGTCTTTTTCGATATGGGTGCATTGGACTTCAATGCTGGGGTTGTTGGCACTACCGTCTTGCAGGATGATTGTAACTGAGCCATTTTCAACCCACCAGCCATAACCAGATCGGTATTCAATGTGAAAGTTTAACGCATCTTTTAAGAACTTGGCAGTGATTTTAGAATCTGCGGTGTTGAGATATGTAGCTACAGCGAATTGCATGTTTTGTTTCCAATAATACGCGTGCCATTGGGTAGGTAGAAGTGGCTAGAGGAGGTGTGTATTTGACGGCTGCCAAAATAATCAATGTAGTTGGAAGTCCAATGATCCCAAAGCTTTTCAGGCTTATCATGCCATTGCCATGAACAATCACAAAGCTGTTCAAATAACGTGATGAGATCCTTTGAAATAGGGCTTTCGATGTTGCATTGATATAATGGTTCTTTTTCACCATCACGGTAAGGATCTACATATAAACGCACCCGTGATAACGGTTGTACTTGCGTATCTATAATCGGACAATCAAAGATGACATCAAAGCGCTCACGCCCACGTGGGTTGTCTTTTGCTTTGCAGCCAAAACTGATGGTTGCTGATTCATAGGTGCTTATGCCTTCGGTATATTCTGAAATAAACACAAAACCCATAAGCCGCTCAGGCTCATTTAAAATATCTTGCATAAATGCCAAAGCATCGCTGGGAATGTCTGGCAAGCTTTGAAGTGTTTTTGCTGTATTTTGAAGCAAAGAGATGTCATCAGTTGCATGCAATTTAAAGCTTTGGAAGGTTGTTAAGCCGTATTTATTCCAAGCACGTGACCAGCCCATTTTCCGAGTTTGGCGATATGACTCCAAGATGCCCATTAAAAAACAAAGGATGCGGGGAGGTTGGTTTTGCTTGTTAAGACTACTTAAGGCTTTTTGATAGCTTGTTTCATCGGTGATTTGAGACTTTGGCATGTGCCTATTATTCATGCTAAAGATGCTTGGTTCAAGCGTTCGTATGGGTATGCTTTTGTGTATGTATCATGTTTCAATAGAGTGCTATGATTGGGGCATGCCTCCGACGTTGCCCTTTTCGCCATTTGTCCATTTACATAACCATTCTGATTTTTCACTTTTATCAGGTATGAGTAGTGTAAAAGAGATTATTCAATCAGCCGTGAAATTGCGTCAGCCAGCTGTAGCCTTAACAGATTATGGCAATTTATTTGGCGCGATTGCCTTTTATTCACAAGCTTTGAGTGCAGGTGTAAAACCTATTATGGGTTGTGAGTTGTTTGTATGTGATGATTATCAAAAGCGCGTGTCGGAAGGTCCGCGTGGGCCTCGTTATGCGCAAATTGTTTTGCTGGCACGCAATAATGAAGGCTGGAAAAACCTTTTGAAATTGGTGTCCATTGGTTATTTGGAAGGCTTTTATTATAAGCCGCGTATCGATAAGGCTTTGTTGCGCCAGTATGGTAAAGGTTTGATTGCATTATCAAGTGGTAGCATGGGTGAAATTGAGCTTCTATTGCAAAAAGGTGATGAAGGTGGTGCGCGTGCTATGGCACGGGAATATCAGGAGATATTTAATCAGGAAGAAGGCGAGTCCCCTTGCTTTTTTATTGAGCTACAAGATCACGGCTCCTCTGCGCAGCGGTTGTTAAATGAGAAACTGATTGAGTTGGCTTATAGCTTGGATATTCCGCTAGTGGCGAGTAATAATAGTCATTTTATTCAACGTGATGATTTTGAGGCATTTGAAGCTATGCTGGCTTTGCGCGATAACCGCACGCTTGATGATGTGGAGCATGGCTTTAGTCAGGAATGTTGTTTTAAATCGTACGAAGATATGAGGCAGTTATTTGAAGATGTGCCTGAAGCCATTGCCAATACCATGCATATCGCCACACGCTGCAATGTGGATTTGCAGTTCGGGCAATACAAATTACCAGATTTTCAAACACCCAAAGGCATGGATTTGGCTGATTATATGCGTAAGCAAGCGGGGGATGGCTTGGATGCCCGTTGGCCTGCGATTCTTGCAGGTAAACCCGATGCAGAGCGTGCTGAATACGAAACGCGTTTGAAGTTTGAATTGGATATTATCAACCAAATGGGATTTCCTGGGTATTTTCTTATCGTTGCAGATTTTATTCAATGGTCAAAAGATCAGGAAATACCTGTAGGGCCTGGGCGTGGTTCAGGAGCAGGCTCGCTGGTGGCATACTGTATGCTGATTACGGATCTTGACCCGATTAAATATGGTCTTTTATTTGAACGTTTTCTTAATCCAGAACGTGTTTCCATGCCCGATTTTGATATTGATTTTTGCATGACTCGGCGTGAAGAAGCAATTCGTTATGTAACGAAAAAATATGGTGAGGAAAAAGTTTCACAGATTATCACTTTTGGCGCGATGAAAGCCAAAGCTGTGATTCGTGATGTTGGGCGTGTATTGGATATGGAATTGGGTAAGGTCAATATGATTGCCAAGCTGATTCCTGATGAATTAAAAATGACCCTGACAAAAGCCGTGGAAGCAGAAAAGAGGCTTGCCAAGCTTATTGATGAGGATGATGAAGTCGCACGCTTGTTTGATTTGGCATACAAATTAGAAGGCAAACATCGCAATGCAGGCACCCATGCTGCTGGTGTGGTGATTGGTAAAGATGCTTTGGTGGAAAATGCGCCGCTATTCAAAATCACAGGTGCAGAATCCAAAGTTGTGCAATGGGACATGGGAAATTCTGAGAAGATGGGCTTGATTAAGTTCGATTTCCTTGGTCTTAAAACCCTAACCGTGATTGATTTGGCTTGCCGCTTGGTGCGCAAACAAAAAGGTGATGAAAACTTCGATATTACCACCATTCCCATGCATGATGATGCTAGTTTTGAATTGATGCAGCGTGGTCAAACTAAGGCTGTATTTCAGGTAGAGTCGCAAGGTATGCGCGAGCTTTTAACCGAATTAAAACCAGATTGTTTTGAGGATATTATTGCGCTTGTGGCATTGTACCGACCAGGGCCTATGGAATCGGGCATGGTTGGTACGTATGTGGAATGCAAACATGGTCGTCAGGAAATTGTTTATCCATTGCCGCAATTAAAACCAATTTTAGAAGAAACCAATGGGGTAATTTTGTATCAGGAACAAGTGATGCAAATTGCGCAGGTATTGGCGGGTTATAGTTTGGGGCAGGCGGATATGCTGCGCCGTGCGATGGGTAAGAAAAAAGCTGAAGAGATGGCAGAGCAGCGTAAAATCTTTATGGTAGGCTCTGAAAAGCAAGGTATTCCAGCCGACAAAGCCGAACATGTTTTTGATTTGATGGAAAAATTTGCAGGATATGGTTTTAATAAATCGCATTCGGCAGCGTATGCGTTGATTTGTTATCAAACAGCCTATTTAAAGGCGCATTTCCCACAAGCCTTTATGGCCGCGACCTTATCCTGTGATATGGGCAATACCGATAAAGTGGCAATTTTGGTGGCAGATTGTGAGGAAATGGGGCTGAAAATGCTGCCACCTGATGTGAATGCCTCAGATTGGGAATTTGTGCCAGAAGGTGACGCAATTCGTTTTGGTATGGGGGCAATCAAAGGCGTGGGAGAGGCTGCGATTCGTAGCCTAGTAGCAAGCAGAAAAGCAGGTGATATATTTACGTCTTTTGATGATATGGTGATGCGTTTGCCAGAGAAAACACTCAACAAACGTGTTTGTGAGGCGTTGGTCAAGGCTGGGGCTATGAATGATATGATTCCTCATATGCGTTCGGGCTTGGAAGGTATGAGTGCTGCTTTGGATGAAGCAGCACGGCGCAGGCATGATCGTTTAGCGAATCAGGTGGGCTTATTTGGCGTGGCTGAGCCAAGTGAAGATGGTAATGATTTGTTTCCATGGTTGGATGCATGGGACGAACGTGAATGTTTGCAGGCAGAGCGAGAGGTGTTGGGCTTCTATTTAACAGGGCACCCACTAGAGAGTTATCTGCATCAAGTATCAGGCTTGGCAGATATAAATTTACGACAATTACCCACATGCTTGGATGAAGCCAAGGTGGTGATTCCTGTCTTTGTATCGGCGGTACGCGAATACCGAACGGCACGTGGCGCGATGGGGTTTGTGCAGCTTGAAGATTTACATGGGCGCGCAGAAATGGTGGTGTTTTCTAAGTTATATGAGTCGTGTCGTGAAATATTACAGGTAGATGCGCCCATATTACTGGCTGCGAAAGTAGATGCGTCCAAAGAAGAACCGACGCTTATTGCCGAAGCAATTATTTTGCTTGAGGATGTGTTGCCAGAGTTGGTTCAGCGTATTATTTTGGATGTTGATGCAACTGTATTGAACCATGAAAGCATGGTGCTGCTGCAAAGTTTATCGGCGGGATTGCCAGAGGAATCGCATACAGATGTGCAATGGCGGTTTAAAGTAAGCTTGGCAAATGGCAGTATAGCGCAACTTGAATCGACATTGCCCGCACCTTTGTGGAGCAATAGTGTGCGACGATCATTGCATGAACAATTTGGTGCGGATGCGGTATTGGTGCAGTGTGCGACTTGGAAGCCTGTTATTGTAGAGAACCGAACATTTCGTAAGAAAACAGCTTAAGTGTTAGAGTTAGATATATGAAGCTAGGAGAGAATCATGGCCCACAGTTACCTTGAATTTGAGCGTCCAATCGCTGAAATGAGTGCGAAAATTGATGAACTATCACGCATGGGTAGTGATGCCGATGTGGATATTGCGGAAGAAGTAGAACGCCTTAGTAAAAAACGTGATCAATTGATTGAAAAAACCTATGGTCAAGCGACCCGTGGTCAGATGGCACAGTTATCTAGGCATCCTGACCGCCCTAATTTTTTGGATTATGTGCCGTTGATTTTTGATGATTTTAAAGAGCTTCATGGTGATCGTACTTTTGCGGATGATGCTGCCATTGTGGGTGGTATTGCGCGTTTTGGTTCGCGTTCCGTGATGATTGTTGGGCATCAGAAAGGGCGAGATACCAAAGAAAAAATTCGTCGTAATTTTGGTATGGCAAGACCAGAAGGTTATCGTAAAGCTTTGCGACTTTTTCACCTAGCAGAACGTTTTGATATGCCAGTGATGACCTTTATCGACACAGCAGGTGCATGGCCTGGTATTGATGCTGAGGAGCGTGGGCAGAGTGAGGCCATTGCACGGAATCTTATGGAACTGGCGGTTTTGAAAGTGCCTGTCATTTGTACGGTGATTGGTGAGGGTGGTTCTGGCGGAGCATTGGCGATTGGTGTGGGAGATCGTTTGTATATGCAGCAATTATCAACCTATTCTGTGATTTCACCTGAAGGTTGTGCAGCTATTTTATGGCGTGATAGGGCATTTGCCGATAAAGCTGCTGAGTCATTAAAACCAACCGTGACAGATTTGCAGGCATTGGGTTTGATCGATGGTGTGATTCCAGAGCCCAAAGAGGGTGCGCATCGCAATTTGGAAGAAGCTGCATCGATGATGTCTGAAGTGTTGGATAAGGCATTGAATGAAGTCTTGGCGATGCCGGTAGAAAAATTATTGGCACAGCGTGAGCAGCGTTTGCGTCAGATGGGTGAATTCGCAGAAGGTTAAGTCCCACAGGCTCTTGGCTCTTGTTGTTTTGAAAGCCATGCGTATGCTTCGCCGCCCACAGAGTTTGATGTTTTGTGGTACGGAGAGATGTCTGAGTGGTTGAAGGAGCACGCCTGGAAAGCGTGTGTACGTGTAAACGTACCGAGGGTTCGAATCCCTCTCTCTCCGCCATTTGTAGGAAAGCTGGAAGTTTTAAGGTTAGAGAGGGTGAGAATCCGAGAATAGGGTTCGATAAATCGGCAGGATAGCTGATTTAGATGGGTGAAAGCCTACCCGTAGGGCAAGGGCAGGAGCCCGCAGTCAACCCCTCTCCGCCTAGTTTGATTGCTGACTGAATGGATTGCAGTCAGATGTTTAGTTTATGAATATAAAGGTGATGTGTTTGCTCCCATTATATTCAACAGTTGCTGATCGGGTCGGGCTCCGCACGGTGGATGCTTGTGAACCCCGTCAGGTCCGGAAGGAAGCAGCGGCAGCAGGTTATGCGCGCGTTGCGGTTCTGTCTGGCTCGGTCAGCTCTTTTTTTGTCATCACCCAGCCCACCTGCTTTTTGTCCGATAGCCGCATCAGAAATGCTCATGTGCAGTATACTCGGCTCTGGCTCCTGCTTCGCCCTACCTCCTCCATCCATGGAGTCGTGCGCGTTTTTCTTTGTCCTCAAGTAAATATCAGGCAAGCTGGATAGCAACAATGCCATGTTTGAATCTGTTTCTTGCCTTTTTTCTTGGCGATATGGGTTCATAAGCTTTAGTTTTCCGATATGGTATTGGATCGGTATATTTTCAAACTCTGGTTTGGCCCTTTTATGGGTATGTTGCTGATAGTGACTGGCGTGTTGCTGCTTGGACGTATTCTGAAACTGTTGGGGATGTTTGCCGATAAAGGTATGGAGTGGAGCATTATGCTCACCATGTTAACGGCAATTTTACCGTACTTCCTCGTATTAACTGTTCCCATGGCATTCTTTTTTGCTATGCAGGCAATGATTTTAAAATTATATGAAAATAGTGAGATGGACGCGTTGCGTGCGGCAGGGTTGTCTTATATTCGGATCTTTCGATCATTGTTTGTGGTGGCGATAGTGTTGTGGTTAGGGCTAACGTTTACGGCGATGCAGTGGATGCCACAGGGGCAAAAGGCATTTCAGGGTTTATTGGTAGCCGTTCAAAAAATGAAACCAGCACCAGGCTTTGAGCCTTTACGCTTTAGCCAAGATTTAGAGAATTTCACGGTGTATGTGAGTGGTACGGATGATGAAGGTGTATTTCAAGGTTTTATGCTAGAAGATAGACGTTCACAGGTGCCTGTGGTGTATATGGCTGAGTCAGCGAAATTAGACCGCGTGGCGAATGAATTGCGCTTTACACTATTTCATGGAACTCGCTTGGAGGGAGAAGCGGGAGATTTACGCTCATTGGCTTTTGATCGCTATCAAGTGGCAATGAATTTGAATGATCTGGGTTTGTTAAAGGTTCCTGTTTGGCGCAGTCGCGTATTTGAAATGCAGGCAGAGGAATTGTGGCAGCTTGTTCAGACGACACACCGCCCTGATGCTGTAGCTGAATGGCATAGGCGCTTAATTATACCGACATCCATATTGATATTTTTGCTATTTTGCTTGCCATTATCCCACACATCAAAACGCTCAGGCAAAACAGGTGCATATATTGGTGGTGTTGCTCTTATATTATTTATTTAT
>Ga0256829_1000631_pt1 | contig 34013 bp, 30 predicted proteins | sample 131447metaG_FD_185979 | JGI IMG/M metagenome (GOLD analysis project Ga0256829, IMG submission 185979) | Hydrothermal vent microbial communities from Lau Basin, Pacific Ocean - 131-447 | ecosystem: Environmental > Aquatic > Marine > Hydrothermal vents | place: Pacific Ocean: Lau Basin | collected... | reverse complement strand
ATAGGTAAATGTATGGTCCTCTTCAAAAAGGGCAGCAAGCAAGTCACCTATATCTGCATTTTGTTGTCCTGATGATTGTACGTGTCTTACCATTTTATCTATGAGTCTTGCCAATGCAACACTCTCATAAGGATCTTGTTTCACATTTTTTGGTAAAACTTCCATACTTGTTTTAAGATACTCGGCAAGTTCTTCTTTCATTCGTGTAACATCGCCGCCACAGGCTTCGATGATAGCAGCTCCATCAGAAGAGCTTAGAAGCAGATAGAAAACATGCTCTATGGTAAGGTATTCATGGTTGAGCTGTTTTGCAAACAGGATGGACTTTTGAAAAATATCGTTGAGTGATGCACTTATCATCTTACTCCTCCTCCATCATGGCTCTGAGTGGAAAACCATTATCTTTTGCCTTGCGTTTGACCTGCATGACCTTTGTTTCTGCAACTTCATAAGAGTAGACTCCGCAGAGTCCCTTCTCTTTTTCATGCACTTCGAGCATAATTCTCTGAGCATCTTCATAGCTTTTATGAAAAATACCCATAAGTACGTCTATGACAAAATCCATAGAAGTATAATCATCATTTAGCAAAAAAACTTTATACTTTTTTGGATATTTTAAGGCAACTTCATCATAAAGTTCAAATTCTGTGTTTGTAGGCATAGTTTTTACTTCGCTGCGTTTAGAAAATCATTAATAATATCTTGCGGGTCTTCCAAACCTATAGACACACGAATAAGTCCGTCTGTGATACCAAGGAACTTTCGTGTCGGTTCATCAAAATCGCTGTAAATAGTAGAAGCCATATGAAGGGCAAGGGTTCTACTGTCGCCGATGTTCGCCGTAATGGTAGCAAGCTCCGTTTTTCGTAAAAAGTCAAATGCTTTCTCTTTTGTCTGCATATCGATGGTCAAAAGGGTGCCACAACCATTTTGGAATTGCTCCAAATATCTCTCATGGTGAGGATGCTTGGAAAGAGAAGGATGGTTAATGTCCAATCCCTGCTCACTCAATGCTTTTGCAACAACTTCTACACTTTGAACGACACGCGGTAAACGCAGTGCAAGAGTTTCTAATCCTAACATTGTCTGATAACTTGCATGTGCATTTGCACTCATACCAAAATCTCGTAAAGCACGCTTTTTGGCATTAGGAATAAGCGCCATTGCACCCATTTTTTCAATGAATTTTGCTAAAAAGGCATAGCGTGATGTTTTAAACTTATCATCTCCATCGTTGATTGCACGAAAGACTACACAGCCACCAAGAGCAGAGGAGTTTCCTGAGATGATTTTTGTTGTAGAGTAGACAACGATGTCAGCACCGAGCTCTAAAGGAGAGATGCTCAACGGTGTTATGGTGTTGTCAACTATAAGTGCTACTCCTGCATCATTTGCCATTGCAGCTATGCGTTTAATGTCAGGAAGACGCATATTCGGATTGCCTACACTCTCTAAAAAGATTATTTTTGTGTTTTGATTAATGGCTTTTTCAATATTGTCAAATTCATCAACGTCAAAGAAGGATGTTTTAATGCCAAATCTGCTGATAGTTTCATTAAAGTATGAGTATGTTCCGCCAAAGAGTCCACCTATACTTATTATTTCATCACCCTGAGAAAGTAAGGAGAGTGTTGCTAAAGTTGTTGCTCCCATACCGGAACTTGTTGCAACTGCTCCAATGCCTCCGTCCATCTTTGCAATTATTGATTCAAGCTTCGCTGTTGTCGGATTACCCATTCGTGAATAGAGTGGTTTTTTTACACTACCGTTAAATATACCCTCCGCGATTTCAGGTGTGCCATATGCAAATGCTGCTGATGATGTAATAGCAGGGGATACTGTTCCCTCTTTTGATCCAACACTTTGGACAAATTTTGTACAATGTTTTTCAAATTTATTCATATCTAGTTTATACCTTTTTGTAAGTGATTAAATTATATCAAATTGGATATAAAAACTATCCTAAAGAGTTTAATTATGCTAGAATTATAAAAAGAATAGATAGGACAAATAGAGATGGATAACACTACGGCATTAAATAAGCTCGACGAAAAAGTTTCACAGATTATCAGAGAGTATAATACATTAAAAAGTGAAGCTGAGACAATGCGAAATGAGATAATGACACTTAAAGCAAATTGTGAGCTTAAAAACCAGGAAATTGAAAAGCTAACAGAAGAGAATGCGATGAAAGATTTGGAAATAGATGAGATAGTCAACAAGATAGAAAGTATATTGGGCTAAGTATTTATGAGTAGAAAAATAGGTTTACATATTGGAGGTCGTCGCTTTGACGTAGATGTTGAAGAGAAGTTCGCAGCTTTTTTAGAAAATGAGATGGCTAAAGACTTTAAAATTGACGGAAACAATGACCTTAAAACTTTACTGCAGGCCTATGTACGAAAAAACCATGAACTTTATCTTCAAAAGCAGAAAATAGAGGAAATGCTAGAAAAACTTGAGATATGATATTGTTTTTAGCATGCTATAAGTTTAAACTGCTATAATTTCACCCTCTTAACAAAGAGATGGTGTGCGCTCGTAGCTCAGCTGGATAGAGCACTGGTTTGCGGTACCAGCGGTCACACGTTCGAATCGTGTCGGGCGCACCATACTTACTTACAATAAACTTTCCAAAAATTTATCATAGCTTATTTATTGAACAACACTTATGTAAACTCCTTATCGCTTAACTGGATAAAGCAGTCCCCTCCTAAGGGATAGCTCGTGGTTCGAGTCCACGTAGGGAGACCAGATGAAAAACGTGTTATAATCACATTAATGAAAAAAGATATAAATTTTAAAGTAGAATCTCCATATAAACCTGCTGGAGATCAGCCCAAGGCAATAGAACAGCTCTCACAAAGCATTCTCAAAGGGAACCGTTATCAGACACTTGAAGGTGTTACCGGAAGTGGAAAAACCCATACTATGGCGCGAGTCATTGAGAATGTAAAGATGCCAACTATCATCATGACACACAACAAAACACTTGCGGCTCAGCTCTACAGTGAGTTTCGGCAGTTTTTTCCTAACAATCATGTGGAGTATTTTGTCTCGTATTATGATTACTATCAGCCCGAAGCCTACATTCCGCGTCAAGACCTTTTTATAGAAAAAGACAGTGCTATCAATGATGAGTTGGAGCGACTGCGTTTGAGTGCGACGGCAAATCTGCTCTCTTACGATGATGTCATTGTTATTGCCTCCGTTTCTGCGAACTATGGACTAGGTGACCCTGAAGAGTATCAAAATATGGTACAGGTGCTTGAAATAGGGGATGAAATAGCCCAAAAGAAGTTATTGCTGCGTTTAGTGGAGATGGGATACTCCCGTAATGACACCTATTTTGACAGTGGACATATTCGTGTTAATGGAGAGAGCATAGATATTTATCCTCCCTATTTTGAGCAAGAAGCGATACGTGTAGAGTTTTTTGGCGATGAAATAGAAGCGATTTATACTTTCGATGTGATAGACAATAAAAAGCTTGAAGAGCATAAAAGTGTCACAATCTATGCAACGTCGCAGTTTAGTGTTTCTCAAGAGAAGATGGCTGTTGCTATGAAGCGTATAGAAGAGGAACTTGATGAGCGGCTTGCATACTTCCAAAAAGAGGGTAAGCTTGTAGAATATCAAAGATTGAAGCAGCGTGTAGAGTTTGACCTTGAGATGCTGCAAACAACAGGAATGTGTAAGGGAATTGAGAACTATTCGCGCCTGCTAACAAACAAAAAGCCGGGAGAAGCACCTTTCACTTTGCTTGATTACTTTGAGCAAAACCATAAAGAATATTTAGTCATTGTGGATGAATCACATGTCTCACTGCCTCAGTACCGTGGAATGTATGCAGGTGATAGGGCGAGAAAAGAGGTGCTTGTAGAGTATGGTTTTCGTCTGCCTTCAGCGCTTGATAACCGACCGCTTAAACTCGATGAGTACATCAACAAAGCGCCCCACTATCTTTTTGTCTCGGCTACTCCTGCAGAGTATGAGCTTGAACTCTCCGCTGTAAAAGCTGAGCAGATCATTCGTCCTACTGGCTTACTTGACCCAATTATAGAGATAAAACCATCAGATAATCAAGTTGAAGATATTCATGATGAGATAAAAAAGGTAGTAGCCAAAGATGAACGTGTCCTCATCACAGTACTCACAAAAAAAATGGCAGAAGCACTTACAAAATATCTTGCAGATCTTGGTATAAAGGTGCAGTATATGCACTCGGACATCGATACCATAGAACGTAACCAGATAATCCGATCACTGCGTTTGGGAGAGTTTGACGTACTAATAGGTATTAACTTGCTTCGTGAAGGACTGGATCTGCCTGAAGTCTCTTTGGTTGCGATTTTAGATGCAGATAAAGAGGGCTTTTTACGCAGTGAAACAGCACTTATTCAGACCATAGGGCGAGGGGCAAGAAATGAGAACGGGCGTGTCATTTTATATGCAAATAAAATGACCGGCTCAATGCAAAGAGCCATAGAGACAACAGAAAAAAGACGCCAACTGCAAGAAGCATTCAATAAAGAGCATGGTATTACTCCAAAAACAACCAAAAGAACACTCGATGAAAATTTAAAACTTGAGGATCATGGTAGAATTTACCAGAAAAATAAAAAAATGGACAAAATTCCAGCGAGTGAGCGAAAGGCAATTGTAAAAGAGTTGTCATTGAAAATGAAAGAGGCTGCTCGTGAACTCAATTTTGAAGAGGCGGCACGACTACGAGATGAGATAGCAAAAATAAAAAAATTATAGGAAAAAAATGGAAGAGACATTTAACAATTTGGCAACATATGGATATATAGGACTTTTTCTCTACTCTTTGGGTGGAGGATTTGTCGGTTTGGTAGCAGCCGGGGTACTGAGCTTTATGGGAAAAATGGATTTGACGCTCTCAATTGCCATTGCGTTTAGCTCGAATGCTTTGGGTGATGTCTTGCTTTTTTGGCTTACGCGTTATCAAAAGAATATGATGGTTGCAGGGTTGAGAAAGCACAGACGAAAGGTTGCGCTTGCACATGTATTGATGAAAAAACATGGAGACTGGGTAATATTTATACAAAAGTTCATTTATGGACTTAAAACGGTTGTGCCTATTGCTATTGCTTTGACAAAGTATGACTTTAGAAAGTTCGCTGTATTAAATCTTTTTGCAGCTGCTATCTGGGCTTTAGCATTTGGTTTGAGTAGTTACTATTTTGGTGCAGTTTTAAGTAAAGTAGCGATATTCATTAGTGAGAACAAGTGGCTTGCCCCTGTGATTTTGATTACAATTGGCGGTGCTATATGGGTTTATATGGAAAGAGTAACGAAGAAGAAAAAGCGGTAGAAGCGATAGAAAGCTTTTAGCTTTCTATCTTTGGACCTGCAGTTGAGAAGTCAAATTGACTATCTGCATCTTGGTAGCGTTTGAAGTTTTCTATGAACATTGCAGCTAACTCGTCTCTGGCTTTATCAAACGCCTCTTTATCTTCCCATGCATTTCTAGGGTTAAGAAGTTCAGGATTGATATCACCTAAAGTCTTTGGTACTTGGAGGTGGAAAGTTTTTGTAGTGTCAAACTCGCTCTCTTTAATAGAACCATCGAGTATAGCATTGATACAAGCACGAGTATCTTTAAGGCTCATTCGTTTACCAACACCGTATGCTCCTCCAGTCCAACCAGTGTTTACAAGGTAGACATTTACATTGTGCTCATCTATTTTTTTACCAAGTAAATCAGCATATACTGTTGGATGCAGTGTCATAAACGCCTCTCCAAAACATGCAGAGAATGTTGCAACAGGCTCAGTAATACCACGCTCCGTTCCTGCAACTTTTGCAGTATAACCACTTAGGAAGTAGTACATTGCCTGCTCTTTAGTCAGTTTAGATACCGGAGGTAAAACACCAAATGCATCTGCTGAGAGGAAGATGATATTTTCAGGGTGTCCAGCCATAAGATCTGGTTTGTGGTTTGCGATATGCTCGATAGGGTAAGAGACACGAGTGTTTTCAGTTTTGGAATCGTCACTGTAATCTACGACACCATCTTCATCAACTACAACATTCTCTAAAAGAGCATCTTTTTTGATTGCACCGAAGATCTCTGGTTCATTATCTCCATCAAGATTGATGACTTTAGCGTAACATCCACCTTCAAAGTTAAATACACCATTATCATCCCAGCCATGTTCATCATCTCCGATAAGTGCACGTTTTGGATCAGTTGAGAGTGTTGTCTTTCCTGTTCCGCTCAGACCAAAGAAGAGCGCAGTGTCCCCACGCTCTCCAACATTTGCCGAACAGTGCATAGAGAGTTTCCCATCAAGTGGAAGCCAGTAGTTCATCATTGAAAAAATACCTTTTTTCAATTCACCACCATACCAAGTACCACCAATGATACACATATTTCTCTCAACATCAAAAAGAACGAATACTTCAGAGTTCATTCCATGCTCTTTCCACTTCTCATTTACCGCTTTACAGGCATTTAAAACAGTAAAGTCAGCTTGAAATGTTTCAAGCTCTTTCTCAGTTGGACGGATGAACATATTTTTAACAAAATGAGACTGCCAAGCAATCTCAGTTACAAAGCGGATAGATTTTTTTGAAGCAGGACTTGCACCACTAAAAACATCAGTGACGTAAAGGTCTTTTCCTGAGAGTTGCTCACGTGATAGCTCTAGCAACTCATCGAAAATCTCTTCACTAATCTTTTGATTCACATCCCCCCATGCTATATACTTGTTTGACGGTGCACGGTCAACAAAGTATTTGTCTTTTGGGCTACGACCTGTGAAGATACCAGTGTCAACAGTAGCTGCACCACTACTCGTTTCACGTACTTCACCATTTTTGAGTTCGTGCTCTTTTAGCTCATCAAAGCTAATGTTGTGGTAAATCTCACCAACATTTTTAAGTCCTAAATCTTCTAGCTCTTTTGTCATATTCATATTTTACCTTCTGGTATATATTGTTTGATACTTTATCGTAGTGTATCATCTCTAGGGTGGAATTATACTACTTATAAACCTAAATTAAAAGTAAATTATTTGATTTTTGTTGAATATTATGATTAATTAAAATATATTTAAAACAAAAAATTAATTTAAGGAACTTTCGCTAAAATTTCAGCTCAACAAACAGCTCGATTAACTCAGTGGTAGAGTACTACCTCGACAAGGTAGGAGTCACTGGTTCAAATCCAGTATCGAGCACCATTAAAATCCTCCCAAATCTTTTGTATATATAAAGTAAACTCCCTGACCCGTATCATGTACATCAACATCAATTCGAAATGATCTTTTGAGATTGTACTGGAGTATCATACTTGAGGAGATGTCATTTTTGTAGACCACTCTGATTTTTTTATTGAGTCTTGCTCCCACTTCATAACCTAGAGTACCATTTTCATTATTTAAAATATTCAGTGTATCTACATGAATACCAGTCGTCTGGTTAAAAATCGTCTTAATACCTGTACCAAGTAACAAATAGTTGATTGAAGCTTTATTTGATTGTGTAGAGTTGTCAAAGAGAGTACTTGCGGGCTCATCAAAGAGAATATAGGACATTATGTCATTTTGACTCATTGCTGGATTTGAAGAGAAAATAAGCACTGGTGAATTGAGTGTATTTGTTACAAGTATAACAATGTCTTTATAATCAATTGTTTGAAAGTGGAGCTTTACATTAAGTTGTGGATTAAGATGTGTTTCTCCTAAAAATATGAGTTCACTTTTATCGAAACGAAACTCTTTGGATTGACTCATGATAGAACCGTCAAGTATTATGAGCTTACCATAGACTTGCATTTTTTTGCCCGCATTTTTTGTGAGTGTTATTGTTGGAATAAAATGAACATTTATATCTTTTGTTTTGTATCGCAATTTATTTGCTGCATGAATATGAAGGTTCAGAATAAGGTTATTTCTTTTCTGTTTTTGAATATCTTGGACAATGATTATATCATCATCATTGATGGCATAATCACGTGTTGGCTGATAAGAGACGCTACCGCTTAAAAGAGTGATATTACCATCGACAATCTGCTTCTGTGTGTTTTGTACCCGTATATTAATATCTGTTTTTGCAAGGACATCAAAATCTTTTGTTTTAAATGCAAATTTATCGCTATGGAGGTTGAGTGCCATTGTACTACCAAGAGGGTCAATAACACCGCTAAGTATAAGGTTGTTATACACATAAAACTGTTCAACATAAAAAATTAGATTGTGGTCAACATAAATTTGTGATGTTTTATTTGAATGAAATTTTTGTTCTTTATAGTGGGCTGAGTAGTTATAAATATTGATTTTTTTCTTTTTATAACTGGTTCTTAAGCGAACATCCTTTAAAACATAGAGGTTTTGGGAATCTGTTTTGGCACTTAAAAAAGGTGCTGTTATAGTACTTTTAATAGAGAAATGCTCTTTGATATGGATTTTAGAATGGATGTGTACTTCACCGTCATAAATCGTTTTATCATCAACAGAACTGAGATTTGTATCATCAAGCAGTTGTTTAATGGAAGGAATGCTTGTGTTGAGGTTAATATGAACAGTGTGATGTGTGTCTACATTTCCTTTGAGATTGAAGAATGCTGAGGCATAGTTTCCTTCTCCCTCGAGATTATTATGCTCATTTTTGACAATATGGGCTTGAAACTTGTTAGCATTAATCTGAAAATACTCTTTTGTACCTTTTTGTGTGAAATTGAACTCTAGTGGCAGCAGGGAATTGAGTTTGTAGTCTTGATAAATGGGGTTGTCCAGTTTTGGCTTGATCTGTGCCGAGAGTTGTTTGTAGTCTGTTTTGTAATGGAGTGTTCCATTAATATAGGCGTATGCATCCTCTGTATGAAAAACACTCTCTAAAGAGAAAGGAGAGAGGTAGAGTGTTGAGTAGGAATTAAGTGAAAATTGATGTTCTTTCAGCTTTTTTGGAAGAGAGTCAACAAATGTGAGTTTGAGTTTATTGTTTTTGAGTTTGATTTTGTATTTGTTATAGTCATTGGATGTGAGATGCACAAAATAATTTGAACTGTTTGCATCGAGCGTGATACTATTTGTATTTCCAGACAGATTAGCATCGACATATTTGATAGGAATGTTTTTTGGTAGATTTGTAAACTCTGTATGGAGTGTTGTGTTGTAATCTCCTTCTATATTGAACGTACCTGTTTGTTTGATGATTGAGAGATAGTTTTTATAAGAGAGGGCATAGTGACTTTTAAGTGTAAATATTTCTTTATCAATAAGGTAGCTAAGGTGTAGCTTTTGATCATTTATGGTAACATCGTTATTTGATGTGAGGGTAAACGCAGCAATATATGTTTGAAGATTAATTTTTTTTGTTGTGATGTTAAGGTCTGCAGCAAGGTACTTTGGCTCATTTTTGAGAAAATGAAGATAGTGATGGCGTATTGTAGGTGACAGTGCCACATTATCGGAGTGTGAGATAATCTTATTTTTGACAATTTTTGCATGAATACTTGCGTTTGCATAGTAAGATTTTAGTTTGATAAAGAGAGAGTCGGCATTAAAGCTTCCGTTATAGAAAAGATTTCGCATTTGAAGATCAAAATAGTAATGTTTATGGTGGATGAGTAAATCTGTTTTGTACATACTGGTTTTGAGTACTAAAAAAGGGATAAGATTGATTTTTTCTTTATCTGAGTCCATACCTGATATGCGGTCAATATTCAAATAGAGCTGTTGCGTTTGAATATTTTTTATAATTGGTTTGAGTTTGATAAATGAAAGTAGTTTGTAGTTGAGTTGTACTTTTTTTGCCCGTAAAATATCTTTGTATTTGAGATTATACAAAATGACACCGTTAAAAAGGGTACCTTCTACTTTAGAGTACTCAATCTGGTTGGATTTGAGAAATTCTTGGGCTAAAAAGACAAGCGTATATTTATGGGTCAGGAGAATAATCACAGCTACAGATATAAGGCTAAACGCAACGATTGTTCTGTGTACAAAATGATAGCTTGTCTTTATCAAAAGAGCTCTCCTACATGGAAATGTAATGCATATTGTTGTAATGGTTGTTTTGGATTGAAACCAATATCGACAGCTAAAGGTCCAATAAGTGTTTCATAACGTAGCCCGAAACCGCATGAGTAGTAGCCAGTAGTATTGTCTGGTATATAGGTTTGACCAATGAAACTGTTGTCATTAAACGCAACCCCTTTGAAGTTTTTGTAAATGTGAAATCTGTACTCTATGGTCGTTTCAATGATGGAGTTAAAGCCTACAGGATTGTTGTCGTTATCTTGTGGCCCTAAAAGCCTGTATCCATAGGCTCGGTTACTGTTCATACCCCCTGCAAAGAAGCGGTAAGAGTTTGGAACATCACCATCATAGATATGGAGGGAGCCTATTTTGATTTTTGTCGCTACTATATTTGTATGTAGGGGCAGTATATAGGCTCCACTAAGTAGTGCTTTGTAATATGTTGCATCTGAGAGCTTATTTAACACAGAACCCTGAATTTGAGCATCAAGAAAGAACCCTTTTGCTGGATCGAGAATTTTATCTCTGGTATCATATTTCCAACTGATTCTAGGTGAGATGAGGAGTAGTATGTTTTCAGGAAAGAGTACAATGTCTGTACTGTCATAACTATGTGAGGTATCTATAATCAGTGCCTCCTGCAGCCAGTTTAATTCATCTCTTTGGGAAAAGTAGCCTTTTGCCAAAACACGACTCTCTTTAAATCCAAAAAAGTTTTCATTTTCAAAATTGAGTTCACTCCCGAGAGTGTTTTTTTGAGCAAGTGGCATTGTAAAGCCGAGTTTTACACTCTGTTTAATACGGGTTGCTCTTGTGTCAAGTGAAAGTGTTTTGAGGTTACCATAGAAGTTCCTATGTTTGATTCCAAGTGAAACAGTAGGACCCTCATCACTACTGGCTCCTAAACCAATTTGAAAACGTATCGGTTTTTGTGTCTCTTGGATATTGACACTTACATTGACATCGTCTTTATGAGAGATTGCAGTCTGTATAATTGCCTGAGATATACCATCATAGGCATAGAGGTTCTTATAACTTTTTTCAATTAATATAGGAGAATAAATGTCCCCTTCATGAAAATAGAGTAGGGATTTTATGATGTCATCGTCTATACTCTTTGGAGACTTTATGATAATAGTGGAAAATTTACAGAGCTTGTTTGGTATGACCTTATAGACAAGTTTCGCACTGTTTTGAACAATATCTATGTATGCTTTTGTATCAAAGGTAGCATTGGCATAGCCATGGTTTTGATAGAGAAGTTTTATTTTCTTTTTACTCTCTATAAATTTTTGTGCATCAAATATATCACCAACTCGAAAGCCAATGTTTTTGGTAATGGGAATGGGAGAAATGGTTTTTATATGTGTGATCTTTATTGGTGTATTTTCTTGAATGGTGAGTATAATTTTGCTGTTTTTTATTTTTGATGTTATACGGGTGTGGTAAAAGCCTTTTGATTTATAGAAATCTTTTAAAGTATCTATGGCTATAGGAACAATTTTTGGATTTATCTTTGGGTCATCTTTGTAAAACTCATAACTGTAGGGTTTGTAAAGATCTAAAACCTCATACAAAGTTCTTTCTTTAAAATGTTTATTGCCATGAAAAAGTAGTACCAAGTTTTGGGCACAGAGAACTGAGCTTATAAGTAACAAAAGTAGACCAGTGACTATTTTCATAAAGCGTGTGTTCCAAGATAGTGATTTTTTTATAGTAAATGGAGTATATCATATTGAAGGTAAAAAATATTGCAGAGTTAAGATGGTGGAGCTGTGCGGAATCGAACCGCAGTCCGAAACCTAGCTACTCCCAACGTCTACATGCTTAGAAAGGTTGTTTCATCTTATCTTGCTTCACACAACCTGCAAAGCTACACAAGACCAGCCTCTAAAGATTCATCTTGAGCGGAGACACACTCAAGGTATATCTAAATGAAGGGTTATACTTCAAAATCCTGCTTATTTAGAATCCACAGGTGAAGCAGCCCGCCTCTTTAAGAGGGGATAAAACTTAAGCTACTGCTAAAGCTGGGCGATAATTTGTATTGTTTGCGTTTAAGCAATTGTGAGCCGTGTAACGGAGTTGCTCAGTCCGACATGCAGTTGAGAGCCACTAGGTCCCGTCGAAACCAGGTCAGCCCCAAAATGTTTATACAAATATATAGTTATTATATCAAAATTTCAGTTTGTTTTGTAAATATATGAAAGGGTGTTTGATATAAAAGGTGGTGGCCTGTCTCGGAATCGAACCAAGGACACAGTGATTTTCAGTCACTTGCTCTACCGACTGAGCTAACAGGCCGTTTGTAAAAAGTTCTTTAATTAAGTGGTGGCCTGTCTCGGAATCGAACCAAGGACACAGTGATTTTCAGTCACTTGCTCTACCGACTGAGCTAACAGGCCATCAATTAAAGAGCGAAATTATAGCTCGTAAGTACTGAAAGGAAGCTTACACTACCTAATTTTCAGTGTTATAAGTGCCAAGATGTTTGAAAGAATAGCAATGATCCAAAATCGTACAATAATCTTGTTCTCTGCCCAGTTTTTCATCTCGAAATGGTGATGGATAGGTGCCATGAGGAAAATGCGTTTTTGACGCAGTTTAAAACTGCCCACCTGTAAAATGACAGAGAGTGTCTCTATAACAAAAATAGAACCGATGAGCAGTAGGAGAATTTCACTTTTAGAGATGATAGCCAAGTAACCTAAAAATGCTCCGATGGTAAGTGAACCACTGTCTCCCATAAAAACTTCAGCAGGATGACAATTGTACCATAAAAAGCCAGCGAGTGCTCCAATGAGTGCACTTGCAATTATAGCAACTTCACCGACTTGAAAGTGTGGCATCAAAAGGTAAGAGCTAAGTTTCACATTTCCTGTAATGTAAATAATAATGACAAATGATGAAAGGGCAGCTATAGAGGGTACTGTCGCAAGACCGTCAAGTCCATCTGTAAGGTTCACTGCGTTTGAAGCTGCAACCATGACAAGGACCCATAGAATCAGCGCAAAACTTCCCATGTCAAAGAGAGGTGTTTTGAGAAATGGAACATAGAGATCTGTGTTGAAGTTGGCAAAAAAACATAAAAAAGCAGCAATTAAAAGGGCTGAGGAAATCTGCAAAAAGAGTTTTGTTCGCGCCTGCAGACCTGCTAAGTTTTCATTTTTTTTGATTTTTGCATAATCATCTTGAAAACCAATAAGAGCAAAAAGTGTCAGTGTGAGCAGCCCGCCCAGAGCATATGCGTTATTTAGTTTTATAGTAAGCAGTGAGGCAAAAATGGTTGCACCAATAAAAATAACACCACCCATGGTTGGGGTGGAAACTTTTTCCTGATGACGCTCGGGTGCCCACTCGTTTATTGGTTGTACGCTTGCGTTGTTCTGTGCCCAGCGGATGAACTTCGGCATTAAAAAAAGTGTAACGAAAAGAGCAATAAAAAATGCAAAACCTGCGCGGATAGTGATGTATCCAAAAATGTTGATATTTAATAAAGTGTGAAGCCAATATAACAATATTTATCCTGTTCAAATGTAGTCGTTTGTAAAATCGAAGTGACATTATAGTATAATCGCAAAACAAATTTACTAATAGGAATAAAATTGAGTAAAAAAACAATTTTAGTCATCACTGACGGTATAGGCTACAGTGCAAAAACTGAGCATAACGCTTTTTATAGAGCGAATACACCGACATATGACAAACTCTTTAGTGAAGTGCCTCATGCACTCATAGATACTTTTGGCTTGAGTGTTGGTCTTCCTGAGGGACAGATGGGAAATTCTGAAGTCGGTCATATGACCATAGGAAGCGGGCGCGTACTTTATCAGGATCTTGTGAAAATCTCTTTAGCACTTCAAGATGGTTCAATTGAGCAAAATGAAGTGCTTCAAGAACTTTTTAGTCAGTCAGATAGACTGCATCTTATAGGACTTATGAGTGACGGTGGGGTTCATTCTCACATAGATCACTTTATGGGCTTGGCTGATATTGCTGCGAAAAATGGAAAAAAGGTCTTTTTACATTTGATTACAGACGGCCGTGATGTTTCTCCTACATCTGCACAAAAATACCTTGAAGAAGTCAATAAACATCTTAATGAAAATGTACAGGTCGCGACTATTGCAGGACGTTTTTACTCAATGGACAGAGATAACCGCTGGGAGAGAATAGAGCGTGGCTATAATGCAATAGTAAATGCAGAGCCTAAAACAGATATGTCTCCTGAAGCATACATTGGACATTCATACTCTTTAGGGGAGACCGATGAATTTGTTGAGCCGACTGCGTTTACGGGGTATGATGGAATGAAAGACGGGGATGCTGTTTTAACTATTAATTTTAGAAGTGATAGAATGCGTGAGATGGTAACGGCTTTGGCTGATGAATCATTCACTGCGTTTAGTAGACCGGATATGAAGGTTAATCTGGCAACCATTACGGAATATGACAAAAGTTTTACATATCCTGTGATGTTTCGTAAAGATGTACCACAAAATACTCTGGCAGAAGTAGTTGCAAAAGCAGGGCTTCGTCAACTCCATACGGCAGAAACAGAAAAGTATGCGCATGTGACATTCTTCTTAAATGGTGGCATAGATGAGCCGTATGAAAATGAGACACGTGTACTTATTCCATCTCCAGATGTAAAAACATATGATATGAAACCGGAAATGAGTGCAAAAGAGGTCGGTGAAGCTGTTCGTGATGCAATGGATGCGGAGTATGATTTTGTGGTTGTCAATTTTGCTAATGGTGATATGGTCGGTCATACAGGCGATATAAACGCAGCGATAAAAGCAGTAGAAGCAGTAGATGAAGAGCTTGGTCTGATTTGGGATAAAGCAAAAGAGAAAGAGTACTCGCTTGTACTTACATCTGACCATGGAAACTGTGAAGAGATGAAAGATGATGCTGGAAATATTCTTACAAACCACACGGTAGGTGAGGTTTGGTGCTTTGTAGACGCAGATGGTGTTGAAAAGGTAAATAGAGGCGGACTCAATAATATCGCTCCAACAGTGCTCGAACTTATGGAGCTAGAAGTTCCATCTGAGATGGATAAAAGTCTTATATAAAATAAAATTAAGGGAGAATACAACAAAATGAAATTTAGTGGAAAAAATGTACTTGTAACAGGTGCAAGTCGTGGAATTGGTGCGCAGATTGCAAAAACACTTGCAGGATTTGGTTTAAAAGTATGGATAAACTACAGAAGCGGTGCTGCAGAGGCTGATGCTGTAAAAGATGAAATAGAAGCAAATAGTGGAACAGCGGCTGTTATCGGTTTTGATGTAAGTGATGAGGCTGCGTTTGTCGATGCCATTAAAACTATTGTAGCAAGTGATGGAGAACTCTCTTACCTTGTAAATAATGCCGGAATTACAAATGATAAACTCGCACTTCGTATGAAGCTTGAAGATTTTATGTCTGTAATCAATGCAAACCTTACATCTGCATTTATCGGTTGTCGTGAGTCTATGAAAGTGATGCGCAAGAAGAAGTTTGGTTCTGTTGTAAACATCGCTTCAATTGTAGGTGAAACAGGAAATGGTGGGCAAACGAATTATGCTGCAAGTAAAGGCGGTGTGATTGCCATGACAAAATCATTTGCTATCGAGGCTGCAACAAGCGGTATCCGTTTCAATACCGTAACACCTGGTTTTATAGCAACAGAGATGACAGATGTACTCAGTGATGATGTGAAAGAGTCTTTTACTTCTAAGATTCCTATGAACCGTTTTGGAAATGCAAGTGAAGTGGCTGAGGCTGTAGCATTTTTACTTTCAGACCACTCTAGTTACATAACAGGTGAGACATTGAAAGTAAATGGTGGGATGAATATGGCGTAAATTAAGATTTTTATGCTATAATTACGAGATTTTAAACTTAAAAACAGGAGCTATAATGGCACTTTTAGACGATATTAAAGAAGTAGTAGTAGAGCAATTAAGCGTTAACCCAGACGAAGTAAAAGAAGACGCGAAATTTGTAGAAGATTTAGGTGCAGACAGCCTTGACGTAGTTGAACTAGTAATGGCTCTTGAAGAGAAATTCGATATTGAAATTCCTGATGATGAAGCTGAAAAAATTCAAACTGTACAAGATGTTGTTAACTATATAGAAAGCAAATAGTTGATTTTTACTGCCAAAGAGAGTCTCTCTTTGGTTTGAAATGTTTTTAGTAGCTAATTGTAAAAATTGGCTTTTAAAAGTATTTAATTTATATTATATGATGGAGAGAAGTTGATGAGAAGAGTCGTAGTAACTGGTTTGGGAATGATAAATTCTGTTGGAAATGATAAAGAGAGTGCATTTAAAGCAATGTGTGAGGGTGCATGTGGAATTGATACTATCACTCTCTTTGACCCAGAAAAATATGCTGTAAAAATAGCAGGTGAAGTGAAAGACTTTGACCCATCGACAGTAATGCCTCCAAAAGAAGTGAAGAAGGCAGACAGATTTATTCACCTTGGATTAAAAGCTGCACAAGAAGCAATGGCGGATGCAAACTTTGGTGATGATATAGATATGGAAAGATTCGGTATAAGTGCCGCTTCTGGTATTGGAGGACTCCCTTCAATTGAGAAAAACTCAATTGTTCTACATGACAAAGGGCCAAGAAGAATTTCTCCATTTTTCATTCCTGGTGCTCTTGTAAATATGCTCGGTGGTTTTGTTTCAATTGAACATGGAACAAAAGGTCCGAACCTTTCGAGTGTTACTGCATGTGCTGCTGGTACACATGCTATAAATGAAGCTGCGAAAACTATTATGTGTAATGGTGCAGAGAGAATGTTGGTCGTTACTGCTGAATCTGCAATTACGGGTGCTGGTGTTGGTGGTTTTGCTGCGATGAAAGCACTCTCAACAAGAAATGATGATCCAAAACATTCATCACGTCCTTTTGATGCAGACCGCGATGGTTTTGTTATGGGTGAGGGTGCAGGTGCACTTGTACTAGAAGAGTATGAAGCAGCAGTAGCGCGCGGCGCGACAATTTATGCAGAGATTGCAGGTTTTGGTGAGAGTGGTGATGCAAACCATATTACTACTCCATCTTTAGATGGTCCATCTCGTGCAATGAAAGCTGCTTATAAGATGGCCGGTGAGCCGAAGCTTGACTACGTAAATGCACATGGAACGTCAACTCCTATTAATGATAAGAATGAGACACTTGCTCTTAAAGCACTTCTTGGTGGAAAAGAGAATTGTCCTCCAATGAGTTCAATTAAAGGTCAAATTGGCCACTGCCTTGGTGCTGCCGGCGGTATTGAAGCTGTAACATGTTTAATGGCGATGAGAGATGGTATTATTCCTCCAACAATTAACTTTGAGAATGCAGATGAAAATTGTGACCTTGATTATGTTACTGAAGGTGCACGAAAAGCAGATTTAAATGTTGTTATGTCAAATTCATTTGGATTTGGTGGAACTAACGGTGTCGTGATTTTCAAAAAAATCTAGTGGAATAAGGATTTAATTTGGCTACATACTTAGACTTTGAATATAAGATTAAATTTATTCAAGAAGACATAATCTCTGCTCAGGTACGTCATGATCATGCTGCTGTTGAAGAGTTGAGTAAAAAATTAGACAAAGAAGTTGAAAAGATATATAAAAATCTTTCTGACTTTCAAAAGCTTCAGTTAGCACGTCATCTTGATCGTCCTTATGCTCTTGATTATATCAATCTTATAATGCGAGATAAGTATGAGATACATGGTGATAGACATTTTCGTGATGACCCTGCCATTCTCTGTTATATGGGTTACATTGGTGACGAAAAGGTTATGGTCATCGGTGAACAAAAAGGGCGCGGAACAAAAAATAAGCTCAAACGCAACTTTGGTATGCCGCATCCTGAAGGGTATAGAAAAGCACTTCGTGCAGCAAAACTTGCCGAGAAGTTTGGAATTCCTCTTTTGATGTTAGTAGACACTCCGGGTGCATACCCTGGAATCGGTGCGGAAGAGAGAAACCAGAGTGAAGCTATTGCTCGAAACCTGCTTGAATTTGCAGAACTGAAAATCCCTACTATCTCTGTAGTTATTGGCGAAGGTGGTTCTGGTGGTGCCTTGGCTATTGGTGTTGCAGATAGATTTGCAATGATGCGTTACTCTATTTTTAGTGTTATCTCTCCTGAGGGTTGTGCAGCAATTCTTTGGAATGATCCTAAGAAAGTAGAAACTGCAACGAATGCACTTAAAATTACAAGTGCTGACTTGAAAGAGTTGAATCTTATTGATGATATCATCGATGAACCGTTAATTGGTGCACATCGTGAGAGAGAAAAAGCTGCGAATGCACTCAAAGAGTACTTTTTAGAAGAGGTTAAAAAATTAAAAGAGATGGCTCCTGAAGAACGTATGGATACACGTTATGCAAAACTTACTGCACCGGGTGAGTTTAAAGACAGTGCATTAGAGTCTGAAAATCCATCACTGCTTGATAATTTATTGAAGCCAAAAGGCGGAGATAAAGAAGAGGCTAAATAACTCTAAGATTGCTCTTCTTTTAAAAGAGGGTCAAACTTCGGTCTTTTTAACCGAGGTGCCGTCTTTGAAAATCCTATTAAATCTTCTACTGTTTTTATCTCTTTAGGTATATTTTGCATACTCAATAACAACAATCCATATGTCGTTATAACATCACTCATAGCCCGATGGTGTCTTGCGTTTGGATTAAGATGCAGTGTTTCGTTTAGATATGAGAGTGCATAGCGGTAAGAGACAATAGTTCTCTCTGCTAGAGCTAAAGAACAAAGACTTCTGTTAAGTAATGGCTCAAGCCCTATTTTTTGCAGACTTTTGGAGATGAAACTGTAGTCAAATTTGACATCATGTGCTACAAAAACTGCATCTCCTAAAAAGAGTTTGAATTGTACAAGCGTCTCTTCAAGTGCGGGTGCATCTTTCGTGTCAAACGCAGTGATACCTGTGATTTCAGTGATATGAGGATTGATCTCCTCCGTTTTTACTAAAGAGTCAAATCTGTCGATTATCTCTCCGTTTTTTACTTTTACTGCGGCTATTTCAATAATCTGATGCTTTTCAATTTTTGAGCCGTTAGTCTCTATGTCGACGATGCAAAATTCAGCATCTTCAATAGGAATAAACGCAGTATCAAAGTAAAATGCCCCTTGATTTTTCACAACATTGAGCCCTTGTGCTTTCCATAATTCTATGGTTACATCAAGCTCTTTAGAGAGCTGGTCTTTTAATGTTTTGAGTGAAAGACCTTTTCCTGAAAGACGTGAGATACTTTTTGCATCAAGTCCTAAATCTTTACTTAGCATTTTTAATAAACTCTTGAACTTTTAAAGGTTCTTTTTTTCCAGGTGATGTTTCGACTCCACTGCTCACATCAAAAGCATAAAAACCATACTCTTTTAATTCTAAAATATTTTGCGGGGTAAGGCCGCCTGCAAGGATGATTTTTGAGCAGTCAACATTCTCAAACCATTCGATATTGAGACGTTTTCCCGCTCCGCCATATGCTTCACAGTAGGCATCAACCAATCTATATTCATCTGAGTAGCGATAAATGTCATCGGCATTTTGCGCACGTATTACTCTGAGGAATGGTGTTTTTAATGTTTTATAGAGGCTCTCATCTGCATCAAAGTGAATTTGCGCAAGCGTAGCACCTGTATAGCGGCAAGTCTCATCTATAAATGCAGCATCAACATTCACAAAGAGTGCAACCTTTTCTACAAAGGGAGGGAGCTTTTCTATGATTGCTTTTGCATCATCAGGTGCAAGGTATCTTGGAGATTTTTCGTAAAATACAAAGCCAAGTGCATCGGTACCTGCCTCTATGGCGAGCATTGCATCTTCATAAGAGGTAATTCCACAGATTTTACAACGCATTAGATTTGAAGGCTTTGTATGGCTGCTTTTCTATCAGAATGCTTAAAAACATAACTTCCTGCTACAACAACATCCACTCCTGCATCTTTAAGGAGTTGAATATTTTGATCACTTACACCGCCATCAACTTCGATAAGGCAGTTAGGATTGATTTTCTCTACCATCGCTTTTAATTTTTTTGCTTTAGGAATGACCGTATCTATGAAACTTTGTCCTCCAAAACCGGGATTGACACTCATAAGTAGTACCATATCTAAAAACTCTAAAATATATTCCAACTCCTCAGGACGGGAATTAGGATTTAAAACTATTGCAGGTTTTATACCATATGAACGTATTTTTTGAATAAGTCTATGAGGATGCTTCTCCTCTTCTATATGAAAAGAGATATATTCCGGCTTTAAAGGAGCAAAGAGGTCAACGAAAAATGTGTTATTTTCAACCATAAGATGAATATCAAGTGGCTTTGTAGCTGCTTTTGCAATTGCTGAAACGACTACGGGCCCTATGGTTAGGTTCGGTACGAAATGCCCATCCATCACATCTACATGGACGAGGTCACACCCTGCATTACATATCTCTTCTACATCCCGTGCCAGATTTCCAAAATCTGCAGAGAGTACACTCGGAGCTACTTTCATTTAGTTTCCTTCTCAAAATTATTTGCGAATTATACTCCGATGATGCTTTTATCTTGTTAAGAAGAAGAGAAACTTGTCATTGTCAAAGGCAAGGTCTACCTGTACCCCTTTTTTGTCTTTGGCAATCTCAAGCAGTCCATCTACCTCTTTATAGGTCCTTGGAAGCGTAATATCAACATGAATATTTTCATCACAAAGAAGTGTTTTTATTTTTCCTCCGACAATATTTACAAGTTCTGCAAGGGTGTCAAGAATGAGCTCGATGTCATCTGTGCTCTCTCCAATAAGAAGTTCACAGGACTTTTTTGCAATGTCGAGTGGAAAAACAAGCATAACCATTCCATCAATATCTCCGTAAAAGCCAATGGAACTTGCGATTCTATTGTCAGGATTTTCAATGTGTATATTGTCTATATTAGCTGCCTCTTTCATTGCCTGTGCATTGGTCATCATCTCTATTGTAGCAACGGTGGCTTCTATAAAGTTTGAGAGTTCAGATACGATGACTTTGTTGAGAGGACGTTTATTTTTACCTCCGGCAGCCGAACTCGCTCCAAGTTCATCGAGGAGCTCTTTGTTTTCTAAAATATCATTCATCTGCTCATAAAACATAATTCCTGCATCTTCGAGTGTCTCTTTGAATGCAATAGGGGTTTTTTCAAATGTCATACCGACAAAACAGATAGTGGCATTGTATTCGGCTGCTGCAGAAGCGAGTTTTGAGAAAAAGTTCAAAGCATGGACATTCATGCTGACAACTTTGTATGCATCAAAAATGAAAAGACGAAAACCGACGTTCAAAGAGTTGTTGTGGTAGGCAATATTAAAAGTGTTGCCTATCTCTGCATCTAAAAAAGAGGAGAGGGTGTATATAATTGCATTACCGGTGACACGGGTGGCTACTTGTTGTCCCATTTGACCAAGATAAGATTCATACAATATTACATCATATGCATCTTCATTTTTTGATTTTTCCAAAAATTCCTCTTTTGACTGGATGACAATAGGGTTGTGCCCATTGTCATGCAACTCAATTGCCAGCGCTGCTCTTTGTGATTTATCATCACTGTAAAGCAGTACATTTTTTGCCTGATTTTTATAACCGTTTGAGAAAAGATTAGCAACTTCTTGTGTTTTAAAGAGAGAGAAAGTAAGTTCATCTTTGTAAAATTTATGGATAGCATCATACTTTTTTGTATCATAATCACAAAATCCGACTATTATATGTTTGGCACTACGGACCTTATTGAACATTTTGACAAATGTGTCGAGACCATTTCGGTTGAAGAAAATGACCTTTTTGAGTGAGACCAAAATCATATCTGCATTTGTACTGAGTGTCGCGTTTATGTCATCGACACTCAGTAATGCTGTCGCGGAGTTTCCATCCAAGAAGCCTTGTGGATGAAAGACACCAATACCATTTTTGACAACTGCTCTCATTCTATCTCCATTATGTGTGAAAAATCTTCATATATATCTTGGACATACTCTATGTGAAACTCTATAAAATCATTGAGACCAGCTTCGATGTAGAGTGGTTTGGAAAGGGTAAAAAAGAGTAAAAGGTGCATCCAGCTCCCCAAGGCATTTAGCTCCTTGTCTTCTAAGGGTTTTATACCACTAGCAGCTTGAACAATCTGTGAGCACTTCGGGGGCATCTGCCATTTCGTTGCGATGGCTTCGCATATATCAAAAAGATCCATTTTACAAAGTCGTTGTAAAATAGTGTTGAGGTCTATCTCACTGACACTGCGTAGGAGGGCCACATCATCAAGCTTCTCGCAAAAGAGTGCCTCAGAAACGATGATGCTTGCAGGTAGCAGGGTGATAGCATTTTGGACATCTTGATCTTCTATGTTGAGATGTGTGAGTATCTTTTGCCAATTTTTACTCAGTTCTGCTTGTAACTCTGCAAAGGAGCTCTTATTGAGCTTAAAAAGTTTCCATTTTGCAGGAGATAAGAGTGAAATCATATAGTTGTAAACTGCCTGCTGTGATCTCTCAACACCTAAGATACCAAAGATTTGTGAGATATCTGAAACTTTGCTTCTAAATCCAAATATCGGTTTATTGACAAGCTCAACAAGATAGGACTTGAGCGCCAAATCTTCTTGTGCAATATGAGCAGCTTTGACAAGTTCTCCTTGTGAAAGTGTTACAAGTGTTTTTTGAAGAACCTGCGGAGCAGGAGGAATTTTTTGGATGTAAGCATCAACTTTTTCTCTAGTAATCAAATGATTCCCTTCTATTTTGTGTAAAACATCGTATATTCTAACTACATATATATAAAATCAATATAAATTGTTATGAAACATAGGAAGAATTGCGGCTTAAGTTGAAGTTTTGCTTTTATTTGATACAATTCGCAACTTTAAATATCATTCAAGGATACTCAAATGGCAAGAAGATGTGCTATTAGCGGCAAAGGCCCTATGAGTGGGAACAATGTTTCTCATGCAAAAAACAGAACAAAGCGTCGTTTCTTATTAAACTTAAGAACAGTACGTATCACTTTAGAAGATGGTACAACGAAAAAGATTAAGATTTCAGCAAAAGAGTTACGTACACTGAAAAAGAACGCGTAATCTAGGGAGTTGTTTTGAATCTCTTAGAGAAGATTCGTAACTTCCTCAATTGGGAGACTCCTCCCAAACCTGACAAAAGACTTCTGCCTGAAGTCTACCCCCTTTTAAAACCTTTTCGTTTACCTATTATACTTACTGTTGTTGTTATGCTTATTGGCACTATTGGCTATGTGCTTATTGATCATTTTACGGTTATAGATGCCATCTATCAAACGGCCATTACATTTACGACTGTAGGTTTTGGAGAGATAGCGCCAATTTCACATGCCGGAAGAATTTTTACGATAAATTTGATTATTGCAGGGTTTGCAGTTTTTTCAAGTGCAATCGGTATTTTGGTAAATGAATTAAATAAGGGGCATATTGTTGCCGCTTTTAAGGAGAGAAGAATGCTCTATAAAATTGCACGACTGAAAAAGCATTTTGTTGTTTGTCACCATAATGATTATACTATAGAGGTCACAAAGCAACTTCGTAAAAATCATATCCCTTTTATTGTAATCGATCCTAGAGAAGAGATTGCTGAGTGGGCTGTTGCGTATAAGTACCCTTACTTTCTCAAAGCTGAACCACATGCTGAACTTGCTATGCTCAAAGCACACCTCTCTTCAGCAAAGGGTTTGATAACGCTCTCAGATAATATTGCAGATAATATTGCTCTTATTGCTTCTGTGAGGCTCTTTGAAAAAGAGCATAATCTGCCACGTCCTTACTATATTATCTCCTCCGCAGAGAGCATTAGTGATGTAGAGAAACTGAAAAAACTTGGAGCCGACACAGTAGTTTCTCCTACAAAACTAACAGCGCAGCGGGTCAGTGCAATGGCAGCACGTCCCGATATGGAGAATCTGCTTGAGGAGTTTTTGTATAAAAATGACAACCCTCTTGATATGCAGGAGATTCTCATTCCTCGTTACAGCTGGGCAGTGCTTAAAAAGCTCAAAGAGACACATATTCGTGAAATCGCGAATACTTCTGTTGTGGGTATTACGAAAAAAGATGGCAAGTTCTTAAGTATGCCAAAGGGTGACACGCTTGTAACAAGTGAGTCAAAGTTACTGGTCATCGGCACACAAAAAGGTATAAAAATCACAAAAGATATACTCGCTAAAAGAGTAAAACCAAAGGAGTTGAAATTTGTATAAATTAACAAAAATAGAAGGCGGTGTTTGTGCCGCTGATGGTTTTTACGCAGATGGTGTAAGTGCAGGGCTAAAACCTAATAATGCGAAAGATATGGCATTTATCTATAGTGAAACTATGTGTAAAATCGCATCGACCTTTACTACAAACAAGATGGCGGCAGCTCCCATTAAGCATTTTAAACGCAAGGGTGAGTTTGAGACGAACTTTGTACTCATAAACTCAAAAAATGCCAATGCTATGACAGGTGAAGCAGGTATAAAAGATATAGAAGAGATTTTAGCAACGCTTCCTCAAAATGTCTCAAACGCAGTGATGAGCTCTACTGGTGTCATTGGGGTAAGAGTACCAAAAGAGAAGCTTATAGCAGGTGCAAAACTTTTTGACTTGAGCAAACGTGAGCCAAACGCAGCAGCAGAGGCGATTATGACAACAGATACTTTCTCAAAGCAGATAGCCTATAAGGTAGAACTAGAAGATGGTAGCAACTTTCACATAGGTGCAATGGCTAAGGGTGCGGGGATGATAAACCCTGCAATGGCTACAATGCTCTGTTTTATTACAACGGATGCAGCTGTAAGTAAAGATGAGATGCAAAAACATCTTGATAAAAACGTAGAAGTAACATTCAACGCCGCAAGTGTCGATGGAGACACCTCGACAAATGATACCGTGATGCTACTAAGCAATGCAAAAAGCGGCAGTTATAACAGTACTGCGTTTGATGAAGCACTTCACAACATCATGCGTTTTTTAGCACGTGAAATGGTAAGGGACGGTGAGGGTGCGACAAAACTTGTGACCTATGAAGTAAGCGGTGCAAAAGATGATAAAGAGGCAGAAATAGTTGCCAAAGCACTCTCAAACTCCCTGCTTGTCAAAACAGCACTCTATGGAGAAGACCCGAACTGGGGAAGAATTGCTTCAACGGTTGGAGCAAGTGGTGCAGAGGCATATGAAGAGAAACTGACAATCTCTTTTAATGATGTCTGCGTTTACAAACAGGGCGAACTTTACTTTGACGCAGAAATGGAGAAAAAAGCTTCTGAAGTTATGAAACTCAGTGAGTTCACAATCTATTGTGACTTAGGAATCGCTGATGGAGCTTTCACTGCGTTTGGCTGTGACCTTGGATATGAATATGTAAAAATCAATGCGGATTACAGAACGTAATTATTCTACTCTGTAATCCTCTTTAAACGCAACATAACGAGTTGCAGAAGCATAAAGTTCTGCAACCTCTTCATCACTTAACTCTCTGACAACCTTTGCCGGTGAGCCTATGATGAGTGAGCGGGGCGGAAAGACTTTGTCTTTTGTTACAAGGGCTCCCGCTCCCACTATACTCTCTTTGCCTATAACTGCCCCATCTAAAATAGTGGCACTCATTCCGATAAGACAAGCATCTTCTATGGTACAACCATGGAGCATTACACGATGGCCTACGGTAACATCATTCCCAATGATGGTTGGATTGCCTGTGGATTTGTCTCCATTTTTATAGTGTGTGACATGGATCATAGAGAGGTCTTGAATGTTTGTTCTATCACCTATGGAAATGTAGTGCACATCCCCGCGGACAACGCAGCCAAACCAAATGGAGCAATCTTCTCCGCATGTAACATCACCGACAACATCTGCTGAGGGTGCTATCCAACTTTTTTCTCCTATTTTTGGGTCAATTCCTTTAAATGTATGTAGCATTTTTTCTCCTAACTCTCTATGAAGAGGCGTTCTGCAAGCTGTGTTACATAGCTTGATGTCTCTTTTCTTGTCGCTTTTGCAATTTTGTTGACATACTCCTCAAGGAGTTTGTGGTTATTGATGTTCTTTTGTCCCTCTACAGCTTTTACCTTGACATAGGTTGCATTGCTTTGGAGTTCATGAGCGAGGACATTATCTGCACATTGAAGCTTGAGTATCTGTATGATTTTGTTGCGTGAGCTCTCATCTTTTACGGCAGTGAGTAGCTCTATGCGTCGTACAAGGTTTCTTGGCATCCAGTCCGCACTTGAGATATAGATTTGCGATGCATCGTTTTTAAAGTAGAATGCACGGGCATGCTCAAGGTACTTACCTAAAATGGAGATAACACGAATGTTTTCACTCACCCCTTTTATGCCCGGTTTCAGACAGCAGATTCCTCGAACTATAAGCTCAATTTTTACACCTGCCTGAGAAGCTTTGTAGAGTGCGCGGATGACATCTTCATCCACAAGTGAATTTACTTTTGCTATGATATGTCCATTTGTCCCCTGTCTTGTCTCATTATGAATGAGCGAGAGCAGTTTTGGTTTGATCTGTGAAGGCGCCATATAGAGTTCGTTGAGCTTTCCTTTTTTACTAAAGCCCGTTAAAAAGTGAAAAAAGCGTGTCAGGTCATTCGTGACGGCATCTTTACTAGTCATATAACTCATATCGGTGTATATTTTAGAGGTTGCAGGGTTGTAATTCCCTGTTCCTATATGAGCGTATTGTTTGAGTTTTCCATTTTTACGGCGTGTAACAAGAGCCGCTTTCGCGTGTACTTTGAATCCTTGAATACCGTAGATTACGTGCGCCCCGGATTTTTCCAAAGCCTTCGCCCAAATCAAGTTGTTCTCTTCATCAAAACGGGCTTTGAGCTCAACCATAACAGTGACCTGCTTACCGCTCTCACTTGCATCGATAAGTGCTTTGACAATAGGAGACTTTGTTCCTGAACGGTAGAGGGTCATTTTGATAGAGACGACATCGTTGTCCTTTGCTGCACATTGTATGAAGTTTACAACAGGATCAAAACTGTCATAAGGGTGGTAGAGCAGTACATCCTGCTTTTCCAACACAGAGAAGTAGTCTTCACTGTTGTCAAACGGAGGGAGTACTTTTGGCTGGAAACTTGGTGCTAAAAGATGCGCAAAATCTTTGTTTGAGACTATTTGCCAAAGGCTTGAAAGGTTTAAAAAAGTGTGGAATTTATAGATGTCATCTTTATAAATATGGGCGTGACGGTTAAAGAAGTTGATGATCTCATCATCTGCGTTTGAACCGACCTCAAGGCGTACCATCTCTCCTTTTCTACGGAGTTTAAGACCCTCTTCAAGGATCTCCATAAAATCATCGGCTTCTTCTTCTTCAATGGCGATATCAGCATTTCTTGTAACACGAAAAGAGGCATATTTTATGAGGGTATAGCCTGGAAAGAGTTCATCGACATGTTTTTCCACTACGCTCTCTATAGGTACATAGGTGCCGCTGCCGAGTTGTACAAAACGGTTAAGGACACGAGGGACACGAATAATCCCAAAACGCTCTATGTCCTCATTGTCGCTGTCACGCAGTTTTACGATAAGTCCGAAACTGAGGTTGTTGAGGTGTGGAAAAGGGTGTGTTGCATCCACGGCAATAGGAATAATAACAGGATAGATGTTCTCATTGAAATATTGGTTAAGTGTGTGTTTATCTTGGTTATTGAGTTCCTCATATGTCTTTATGGCAATTCCATGAGGTTCGAGCTTTTTAAATATTTCACTGCGGCAGTGCTCAACGACCTGCTGTTCCTGGTGGAGATAGTTACGTATTTCGCGGAGTTGTTGCAGCGGTGTGAGTCTGTCTGCTCCAGAGACGATAATACCTGCAGAGAAGAGCTTTTTCAGACCTGCAACGCGTATCATGTAAAATTCATCGAGGTTTGTGCCATAGATTGCCAAAAATTTTAAACGCTCTAAAAGTGGGAGTGACTCATCTTGTGCCTGTTTTAAGACGCGAGTGTTGAACTGCAGCCATGAGAGTTCACGGTTGATATAAAGATTTGGATTTTTTAAATTTTGCATACTCTATGAACCTTTTTGTGATATATTATGTTTATAGGGCGCTTATTATACCCAAAGTTACTTAATTACTCCCGTGCCTGCGGCATTTGCTGCGTGATATATGGTAACGCCGTTCTTACGCCCATAGTACTCCATAAGTAGTTTTTGTAGTGTGGGCTCTATGGAAGGGACGAACCATGCGTTGTTGCTGATGGCAACGAGGTATTTTACATCTCCCGCATACAACGCTTGACAGGTTGCTTCGTAGCAGATGGCATTTCTAAATTTTATCCCTTTTATAAGAAAGTCAGTAGGGTGTTTTGCCGTGACGAAGTCACTTGCTCCTGCGAAGAAGGTATCATTGACAAACTTTTTCATAAATGAAGGCAGAGGAATATACTCTCCAAAAGGAACAAGGATGAGTTTTTTCGCAATTTTATACTCTCCTTTTTGGAAAAAGTAGGTGACATTATAGTTGAGGTGATCTTCGCGAAGCAGAGCACCTGCAATGATGTCGATGTGTTTACTCAATGCTTGAAGCTGCGAGAGTAACAGTGGATTTTTGTTCAAAAAAAGCGGAATGACAGATTCAGGCAGTACAACGAGATCGTAGCCTTCTTGTGTTGCTCTTTGTATTTCTTGAAATACCATCTCAACGGTTGGCAGCAGGTTCTCTCGTTGCCATTTATCTTCCTGCTTTATATGGGTTGCAACGAGTTTTATCTTCAAAGGAGCATCATGTTGCGGTGGATAACCATAGTTAAACGCAGCGACTAATAATAGTAACGGCAGGAATTTGTACTTCTTTTTTTGTATGAGTGCAGGCAGGCTCAGAGCAAGTAAAAGAGCAATAAATTGGTAGTTATAAACTCCTATGTAGCTGTTGATGAAAGGGAGTTCGAGTTTCATCCAGTTCCATCCAAGGGGCTCGAAAAAGCTCAAAATAAAGAGAAAAAGTGCGCGCCAATAGGGTTTGTCAGTAAAAGCAAGCGGAGCAAAAAAGAACAGATACAATACTCCAAAGCCAAAGGTGACAATAGGCGTCATATAGCCCACACCCTGATACTTAAAGCTGTAGCCTATCCAGTAAAACCAAAAAAGTCCTATGAAAAAGCCCGCAAATAATATGCTGCGTTTAGGAATGTAGAGTAGAAGTGTAAATGCAGAAATACCCAAAAGAGTGTTGAGAAATTTGTTTGTTATACCGTAGTGTGCGAGATAGATGAAAGCACTAAAGAGCAGTGCGCTTAGCAATCCTGTAAAAAGATGGGTCCATAACTGTTTCATAAGTGAAATTGTACTCAATTTACTCGTTATTTAGTATATTTCTTGTATAATCCCCAAAATTTTACTCAAGGAAGCATAGAAAATGGAAATCATTTCTCAGTTATTACCGTTCGTATTTTTAATCGCAATCATGTACTTTGTGATTATACGTCCACAACAAAAAGAGGCAAAGGCAAAGCAAGAGATGCTTGCAGCACTTAAAAAAGGCGATAAAGTGATCACAAACGGCGGTTTTATCGTAGTTGTACATAAAGTAGAAGAGAAGTTCTTAAGTGTCGAGATGAACAAAGATACTATTGTTAAAATTACAAAAGATTCCATTGCAAAGAAGTACGAGGATGAAGCTTAATTACCGAATTGTCATTTTTGCTTTGGCATTGGTATTTGGTATTGTCTTCTCAGTACCTTCACTTTTACAAACACAAGATGGCAAAAAAATAACACTCGGACTTGACCTTCAAGGCGGTCTGCATATGCTCTTGGGTGTCAAAACCGAAGAGGCGATAAAGTCACGTATCAAATCAATTGCGGCGAGTATTAGACACTACGCTGATAGAAATGATATTTTGATAGACAATCTCAACTTCGATGATGGTAGTGTGAGTTTTGAAGTATTAGATAGCGATGATACTGAAAAATTCAATACTTTTCTTTCAAAAATTGAAGGTGCAAAGGTTGAGAAAAACGGAAATGTCTTTAGCCTTTCATTTGCTCCAAAAGAGGTGCAAAAGATCAAGAAACAAGCGATTTCTCAAGCCATTGAGACCATTCGTAACAGACTCGATCAGTTTGGACTTTCAGAGCCACTTGTTGCTAGACAAGGTAAAGATAAAATTCTTGTAGAGCTTGCAGGTATCAAAACACCACAAGAGGAGCAACGTGCCCGTGAACTTATCTCACGTGCAGCGAAGCTTGAACTGATGGCTGTTGATGAAGATAGAAATGCAAGAGTTTACAATATGAGTCAGGCAGATGCTGCAGAGTATGGTGATGTCATTTTACCCGATGCCAAGAATCCACAAATCAAGTATCTTGTCCATGAAATTCCTATTTTAGACGGTGGCATGCTTACAGGTGCAAATGTCGGTTTTGATAAAAACAACCGTCCTGTAATCGACTTTAAACTAAACGCAGAGGGTGCTGACATTTTCGGTGACTTTACCGGTAAGAATGTTGGAAAACGTCTTGCTATTGTTCTCGATGGAAAAGTCTTTTCTGCTCCAAATATTAATGAACGTATCGGTGGCGGTGCAGGACAGATATCTGGAAACTATACGGTACTTGAAGCAAAAGATTTGGCTATTGCACTGCGTTCTGGTGCACTGCTTGCACCAATTTACTTGATGGAAAAACGCTCAGTAGGGCCAAGCTTGGGAGCTGACAGTATTAAAGCTTCGATGGTCGCACTCTTTGGTGGTTTTGCACTTGTAATTATTTTTATGGTTGTTTACTACCGTATGGCTGGTGTCATTGCAAACATTGCACTTATTGCCAACCTTTTCTTGCTCTTGGCGATTATGAGCCTCTTTGGAGCAACATTGACACTGCCGGGTATGGCAGGTATTGTCCTCACGGTCGGTATGGCAGTCGATGCCAACGTTATTATATCTGAGAGGATTCGAGAGCTTATTTATGAGGGTAAATCTATGCACAAAGCTATTGAAGAGGGGTATGCAAACGCAATGAGTGCGATTTTAGATGCAAATATTACAACCCTGATTGCTGCAATTGTACTTTATGTATATGGTACGGGTGCGATCAAAGGTTTTGCTATTACGATGAGTATTGGTATTTTGGCCTCTATGCTTACGGCTATTTTGGGTACACACGGTATTTACGATATGCTTGAAGATAAGATCAAAAAGAGTAAAGATTATAAATTTTGGTTTGGAATTAAGGGGTAATTATGGAATTTTTTAGATATAAATCAGCCCTTAATTTTATGGGTAAATCAAAAATAGCGATAGCGATTTCTATAACGCTCATGTTGGCATCATACGCTATTTTGGCGACAAAGGGTTTTAATTACGGAATTGATTTCGCAGGTGGAACAATTGTTCAGGTGAAGTATGATAAAGCCGCACCAATTGATACGATGCGTGAGAAGTTAAAGGGTAATAAGCTCTTTGATAATGCTTCCATAACGGAATTTGGCTCACCAAATGAGGTGGTTATCCGTATGAAAACAAGTACCGGAAGTGTTAGCAAAGATGTTGGTGATGTAACGCGTCAAGCACTCAAAGGCACTGGAAACTTTGAAATACGTCGTGTGGATATGGTGGGACCAAAGGTCGGAAATGAGCTTCGTGAGAAGGGACTGATGTCTATGTTCTTGGCGATTGCAGGTATTTTGATATATGTTGCATTTCGCTTTGAGTGGCGTTTTGCAGTAGCTTCCATTGTCGCACTTATTCATGATGTCTCCATTGCAAGCGGGTTTGTAGCGCTCTTTGGCATTGATGTAAACCTTGATGTCCTCGCAGCACTTTTGACGCTTCTTGGATACTCACTCAACGATACTATCATTGTATTTGACCGTATTCGTGAGGGAATTGTGACATCGAAAAAGACAACGAGTCTTCAAGAGATAATAAACGAGTCTATTACACGAACGCTCTCAAGAACGACACTGACATCACTTACGACATTCTTTGTGATCTTTACACTCTTTATGTTTGGTGGTGAGATTATTCATCCGTTTGCGTTTACAATGCTTATCGGTATAGTTATAGGTACATATTCATCTATTTTCGTTGCTTCACCAATTCTTTTATGGTTTGGTTTTGATGTGAAAAAATACCACGAGAAACTAGCTGAAAAAGCAAAAAGAGAAGCTGAGAAAAACAGAATGCGCGAGCAGTTTGAATCAGGTGTAATGTAAAAAGGAGCAGGATATGGATTGGGGTAAAGTAGTATACGTATTTTTTTCATTGATGAGTCTAACGTCTATTGCAGGATTTTTGTATGAGAACACTGCAATTTCGCTCTTTGTAGCTGCAAGTGTAAACTTGATATCTACAATTTTAAAAATAGGCGTGAGAAATCTGCTCTCTGCAGAACTGTTGGCATCATCTTTGGTGGCTGACTTGCACCTAATCCCTGCGTTTATATTTTTGGTTATCGTGCAAGATGACTCATGGGCGATCGCACTCTCAATAGGTGCGCTCATAGCAAATATTTTCTCAATGGGACTTGTTTACATTGAGAGTAGTAAAACACACGAAGAGTATTAAGAGGAAAGAGTTTGGAATATAAGGCACAAGAAGTAGAAAAAAAATGGCAAGAGTACTGGAAAGAGCACGAGAGTTTTGAGCCGAGTGAAGATTTCACACAGGAGAAGAAGTACATCCTTTCGATGTTCCCTTTTCCTAGTGGACGTCTGCATATGGGTCATGTAAGAAACTACTCTATCTCAGATGCTTTTGCACGTTACCACAGACAACAGGGAAAAAATGTTCTACACCCTATCGGGTTTGACAGTTTTGGTATGCCTGCTGAGAATGCTGCTATCAAAAACGGAAGCCATCCAAAAAGTTGGACATACGATAACATAGACTATATGAAAAACGAGTTTTACTCTCTAGGTTTTTCATTCTCTCGCAAACGTGAACTTGCAACAAGTGATGAACTCTACACAAAATTTGAGCAGGGCTTTATCATCGATATGTACAACAAAGGTCTGCTCTATCGTGAAAAAGGGATGCTCAACTGGTGTCCACACGACCAGACTGTGCTTGCAAATGAGCAGGTAGTTGATGGATGCTGCTGGAGATGTGACACGCCGATCGTGAAAAAAGATATGAACCAGTACTACTTCAAGATCACTGCTTATGCAGACGAACTTTTAGAAGATCTGAAAAAGCTTGAAAACGGCTGGCCAAAACAGGTGCTCACTATGCAGGAGAACTGGATAGGAAAATCAAACGGACTTGCGTTTGATCTGTTCTTTGATGAGGCAAGCAGAGCAAAACTTGGTAATAAATTTGAGAGTTTTGATGTCTTTACAACACGTCCGGATACTATTTACGGTGTAAGCTACACGGCTCTCGCTCCGGAGCATGAGATTGTAACGTATATGATAGAGAACAATCTTTTAAGCGCAGAGCAGATTGCAGAGATAAATGCCATGAAAAATGCCTCTTCAATCGATAGACAAAAAGAGAAGTCTGGACTCTCACTAGGACTTAATGTTATTCATCCTCTTACAAAAAAAGCTGTACCTGTTTGGATAGCGAACTTTGTGCTTATGGATTATGGAAGCGGCGCTGTTATGGCGGTTCCTGCGCATGATGACAGAGACTACGACTTTGCTAGAAAATATAATCTGCCTATAAACGCAGTCATTGCACCATTTGAGGGTGAACATGATTTTGCTAAGTCGGCTTTTACTGAGGTTGGAAAACTGATAAACTCGGGTGAGTTTGACGGCATGAACTCCAAAGAGGCACAAGCAAAAATCATTGACTTTTTTGAGGCGAACAAACTTGGTAAACGTACAACGAACTACAAGCTCAAAGATTGGGGTGTGAGCCGTCAACGTTACTGGGGTGCGCCTATTCCTTTTGTTCATTGTGATAAATGTGGACTTGTGATGGAGAAAAAAGAGAATCTTCCTATTGCACTTCCAGAAGATGTGGAGATTACGGGTGAGGGAAATCCACTGGAGAATCATCCGACG
>Ga0256829_1000630_pt1 | contig 34024 bp, 47 predicted proteins | sample 131447metaG_FD_185979 | JGI IMG/M metagenome (GOLD analysis project Ga0256829, IMG submission 185979) | Hydrothermal vent microbial communities from Lau Basin, Pacific Ocean - 131-447 | ecosystem: Environmental > Aquatic > Marine > Hydrothermal vents | place: Pacific Ocean: Lau Basin | collected... | reverse complement strand
CCCATGAAGGGGTCTAGGATTGTATTTGTGTCGTCTGGTAGGTGCGTGATACACCATTTCATAACACCTAGCGGCTTTTGGGTTGGGTGCTCTCTGACATCATCGCCTTTTCTTATCATGCCATTCCGCAGCCATTCAATTTTTCTTACGGCCTTATTCAGGTTTGTCCATGCCATTTCGCAATCAGCAAAGTCATTACTTCCGTTTTGCTTATCCCAAATAAGCCAACATTTTGTTGGAGGTAGGTGAAAATAATTGCCGCCAAATATGATTTGATGATTTGAGATGTCTAATATTTTATTTATAACTTCTTGTTCTGGTGGCTTTTTATCCCATGTTTGTGTTCTTGACCAGTTTGTTTTATCAGCTTTACTTTTACCCGGTCTTTTCTTTTTGTTTTGATATGTTTTTTCAATAACATCAATCCCATAAGGCGGGTCTGTAACCACAGCATCAACTTTATCAATATCCTTCATCACCTCTTGGCAGTCCCCTAAATAAAGCGTGCAATCGCCGATGATCTCTTTTCTTTTGTATGTCATTTTTATCCCCTAAACCAAATCCGCAAAATCAATGTAACAGTTTTCAACTTCTTTTAAGCTGGCATGCTTGCCCCAGCCATGCTTCCAAGCAACGCGAAATAATGCGTCTGCTTTTGGATGGTTCTTCATGTCGTGTTCTTTTTCTAAGCGTGTTTTAAGATCAAATCTTACATCGCTCAATTCTTTAATGTTGGTTATTTGTTTCATATCTATCTCCCCTGTTAAAAAAATGCGGTGGTTACTTTATGCCCCCACCGCTGGGCTCAGTTAAAAGGTATTTCATCCTCGAAATCATCAGCAGGTGGTGGCGCACCGTGATTCTTCTGGTCTTTCTGTGGATCGTAACTCGCACCCATTGCTGGGGCTGTTGATTGTGGCTGTTGCTGTGCGCCTTCGGATTTACCGCCAAGCATTAACAGCTTGCTATCAAAACCACTTAGGACAATCTCTGTTGTGTATTTATCGTTTCCATCCTGATCCTGCCATTTACGTGTCTTTACAGCACCTTCAATCAAAACCTTTTGGCCCTTGTTTAGATAATTCTTACAGACTTCAACCAAGCCAGGATTAAAAATGCAAATCCGATGCCATTCTGTCGCTTCTTTCTTTTCTCCTGTGGCTTTATCTTTCCATTTCTCAGACGTGGCAACTGTAAAATTAACCACCTCTTTACCGTTCTGCATTGCTCTAATCTCTGGGTCGTTCCCGAGATTCCCAATTAACGTGACTCTGTTCATTATTTCCCCTTTCTTATACTGGTAATTCCGTAAAGTCAGCGTCAATCACGCCGTCTTCATCATGCTCTGGTGTTTCTGCTTTTGCCTTTACAGCTTTCTGTGCAGCGGTCTGTTTCTTTTCAGTCTTTTCCGTTGGTGCTTCTGGCTCTACATTGCGTGAAACACGTTCAAAATCTCCATTGTCGCGCGCGTCTTCTGCTTCCAAGATATTCTCAAGATCCGTTGATTTTGGCAATCGCTTGGCATGACGGCGAAATACAGTTTTACGCGCCATCTCGTCATAATCTGATTTCCAAACAGGATTAACAAATTTCTTGCGGTCTCGAATTGCGTTAATCTGGTCAACATCCATCCACTCGCGTGAGATACCACCATCTTTAAGCTTCACAATGCTATACGCACCAATCGTTGCTCCACGCTCTTTAAGGGCAGGTTTATGGGATAGGCGTTCATTATCACCTAACTCATAATCAAACACGTCATTCTCTTTTACAACGTGAATACTAATTACAGAAACATCTCCGCTATTGCGCACAAGCTTCATAATACCCTCAGTCATTGGGATATATGTCGCTTCCTTCATGCCCGTTTTATTGTTGTTATATGTAACAATCGCAGCTTCACGACCGTCAATTAACAGACCTTGCTGGGCAGCTGTCATCAAGCATTTAATAACGCTCTTATGATCGACATTCTCCTGCAACAAATTCGGGTCGCTGTTAATCGCTGTAATTGCATTCCGTGTAAATCGTTCCGATGCAATGTGATCTGGAAGGGCAGCTTTAAACTCTCCGTCCATCTTTTTAATTTTTGCTGGTAGTGTATTTTTTTTATCACTCATTTTTTATCTCCTATATATTTTACAGCAATTCTGTTATAGCCATCACGACCACCGATTTCATTTCCAACCATGTCCGCTGTGATTAACGTGGCTGGGGTGTCTTTAACTGTGATAACCTTCACTTCATAATCTTTAGAAAAACCATGTTTGGCATTCTCTAATCTCATGACGTTGGCGATCTGTGTTTTAGTCTCTTTCAATTCTTTCTGTGCTTCTTTAACTTCACGGTTCAATCTGTGATATTTCATCAGCAAGTTTTCATTGTCGCTTAGATCAATATCCTGATCTCCATCGCATAATTTTACAACTAAATCACAATCTCTGTAAAGGTCGATATCTGGCTCTTCACCGTCCTCAACCTGTTTCCAGAATTTCTTTGTTTCAGCTTCTAAGACTTTCATCATTTCTTCATCACGTTCCCGAATAATCAGATGGTGGTCATAAATACCTGTCCAGACGGCAATCACGCCCCATTTATACTCGGGGCCAGCTACCATTAATTGATGTTGCAACTGGATTTCAATATGCGGTGGGGCTTCGTCCTCTTCCCATTTTTCCTTGTATTGAAAATAATCAACCGCTTTTATCTCTAAGATACCTTTACCGCGCTCTGGGCAGATAACTTCAAAGTCAAAACTTGAACCCATTTTCAACTCTGGGATGCGGATATAATCTTTAAACAGGTGACCTTCCCAGCCATGTTTTATCAGCACCTCATGCCCTGCGAACTCTTCCATGCGACTACCAATTTCAATCCGCTCATTCATCTTAAAAGGCAATTCCACGCCGTTCTTTTTATTATGATAAATATCAAAACGCGTGTTATATGGCGACACGTCAAACAGCGCGGACATCATTGTGGATGTGATATCTTCATCTCGCAACTTTAGCCAGTGTTCTTCGTTGTCTGGGGTGATTGTTATTCTTTTCATTCCTATCTCCTTTTCTAGTTAAACAATATACTAATGTTTATCACCCTGTCAAGAACTTATCTAATATTTTTCTCAAATCTACAGTCTCACAGGCAACCCCTGAAATCCCGCCTTGTGCATTCACAGCATCCACAAATCCGCGCTGTTGAACTTCACGCTTTCCAGAGCTTTTAAACCACTTATCCACCTCTTTACGGTCTCTTTTAAATTCAATCGCTGTAAATATCGCAAGCTTACGCCCAATCATCTCTGGTGTGATCTCCACAACCGTGAATCCTATCGTATCGCTCGCACCATTCGGGCCAAGTCCATATTTCACAGGCTCGCCGTTCTTCTTATAGGCTAGGCCACGCGGATTATTAAACAGGCGCATATCCAATTCCTTAGACGCTTCCTTGCGCGCTGTATTCTGAATATTAATTTCCTTAGTCATAATTATAAACTCCCTTTTTTCTTAGCCAATACAGCGTTCTTCGCAAATAGTGATGGGTTCTTAAACCCTTGCTCAACAGCTTTCTTATAATAATAGTTATAAACATCTTCCTGCTCTCTGCGACTATCACGCTTAATCTCTTGCAACGTGCCATCTTCCATCGTCACCTCGCGCTCTTGGGTGGCGTTTACGTGACCGCAGTTCGGGCATTCCTTAGCTGGTGCATATACAAAAAAGCATTTCTCACACTGCTTCGTTGCAACCCCCTTCTCGCCTGTGTGATTGATCGTCTCACCCAATAGTGACCATTCACGTTCATCACATGGAAATCCGTGGTTTCGCTGGCCATTCTTGTGAAAACTATTCCCAGCGTGATCCAGAATAATACAGTCATCCTTTTTCTTTCTTAACCCACGCCCCCATTTTTGCATCTGTAAAGGCAGCGATCCAGTCGGTCGTAGGTCGCTTAAACATTCCACCGTTGCAGGCATTCCTGCCGCGCTTGCCAAGTCATAACCAAACAGGCAAAGGTCAACAGTGCATAGCACGAGGATCTCTCTCTTAGCGAACGCCCTAGCAATCTTTTTCCTATCTGCTTCCTTAGTGTCACCGTCCATGTGAACCGCTGGGATGCCTGCACTCCTGAAACCCTCGGCCAGAATGTTACTGTGTTTAACCGATGTCGTGAATGCCATATTCAACCGACCCATGGCCAGATCCCGATAGTGTTTCACAGCGTCGCCGATGATCTTTCTGTCCTGCTCCATGCGCTTTTTCAGTTGCGCCCCGTTATAATCGCCCTTGTTTTTATCAAACTTCACACCAGACAAATCAGGCATCGAGGGCTGAAACAATCTATAGTCAGATAAATAACCGTGATCAATCAGCCACCGCATATCTTTACCCTGAACCATCACGTCAAACCATTGCGCCAATGGCGTTCCGTCCATTTTCTTAGGCGTGGCAGTCAACCCAATAATCCAGCACCCCTTGTCAGCATAATAATCAATGATCTTGCCGATCTGCGCATTCCCAAAGTGGGCTTCGTCAATAAACACAATGCTAGGCTCTAACCTATCCAGCTTCGTGTGTAGCGTTCCAGCTGTGCAAATATACGCATCAGCGAACGGATTATAGTGCATTCCAGAGGCAATACTGCTGTGTGAAACCCCCAAGTCCGTGAAACTCTCGCTTGTCTGTCTGCGCAGCTCCTTCCGTGGTACAACAAATCCAGCCTTTAATCCCTTAGACAGCGCCGCTTCAATCATAGCGCCTGCAAGCCTGGTCTTACCGAACCCTGTTTCAGCACGAACCAAAATCCGCTTATAACCCCTTGCCATTTCCAAGCGCACAGCATCATATAACTCGCGCTGGTGATCCCATAGTGAAATAACCATCTTATTTAATCCAACATCTATGAGATTTATTCTCCTCACCGAACTTCCGAACTTTCTGCTCATACCCTCCTTTTTTCAGAACATTCTCAACACGTTTTTTATTCAGCACATTTCGATCTTTCAAATCCACGCCAAGCGCCTGTAAAATACTATTCACCTTAACAGGCATTCTCTTATCATTCAGTTCATCAACCGCATGCATGATCGCTTCTTCCCAGATGTCCTCTTTCAGTCTTTTCGCCTGTTCAGCCTTGGCCATTTCAGCCTCTTCATGCGTTGGGCCAATATACATCCCATCTCTATAGTGTGTCAGCGCCTCCGCCCATAGCTGTAATCTATCTTCTCTAAGCTTATCAATATCAATCTTAGTCGCCAACACAGGCCAATATCGGCGGTTACCCGTCATATCACGCAGATAGTCATATTCATTCGTTGAAGCGCCAATCACAAACTGCCGTGGGAAATATTCAATCGTGCGACCATAGGGTAGGCGGCATTCATCAACCTGAACCGTGATCCATTTCTTAATCTCAGTATCATCTTTCTTATTAAACCCCTGCATTTCAGGAATCTCCAAAATCATAGCGCCTTGGATCTTCATAATCATATCCTTGTCGCCGATGTCTGTAATGCTTAGATCGTCATTGAAATAGCTTTCATCTTCAAATGTCGCCAATTCTTTCAGCAACGTTGACTTACCGATCCCCTGATTTCCTTCAAACACAAGAATGTGATCAAACTTACAACCAGGTTCAAACACACGCTTCACCGCAGCGACCAACCACTTAGTTCCGACAAAATCCAAATATTCATCCGGTGCATCAACACAACCCGCATAGGTCTTCAACCATCTATCAAGGCGTGGCACACCATCCCATTCAAGCTTGCTGATATATTCCCTTGCTGGGTGGATCGCATTTTTCTTACAAGCCACCTGAACCGCCTTAAATGTTTTATCCACACTTGATGACAGGCCATGACACTCAAACGCCATAGACATCTCTGTTATTACCGTATCATTCACACGTTGCACCCGAAATTCCGACTCCTTTTCCCATGGTGGGCATCGCACTAGCATCATCTGATGGGCAAATTCATCATACGCAAACATACCTTTAAATTCTGGGTGATATTCCAACAGTATCTTCATATTGTGCATAGAACTAGATTTCAGATTGCCATATTTATCTTCAATCACCATGCTCTGCCAGTTCTGCTCGACAGTCTCCCCTAAATCCCTTTTCGTTGGAATGTGGCCTTCATCTTCATCATAGGCACTTAATGGTATCACCTGCGAGGCATCGCTTTCTGTGATATTCTGAACATCCCCGACACTATCAAGGCGATCTCTCACCTGCTCAATACCATAATTACAATGAACATCATTAAAATCTGTCGTTCTGTGGGGATCGTCTGCTGAAACCTCTGGCCAGATGCAAAACGCTCTAATAACCGCCGCTGCCTTGCGCGCTTTCTCAAGACCTGGATTCCATGCAGTGCCATCTGGCTTTTTCGTCCACTGGTCATTGTCAGCGCAAATCACAATCTTAGCATCTGGATATTTCAAACGGATCTTTTCCGCAACAGGCTGTAAATTCCCAGCATCAAATGCAATAATCACGGGATTATTCACGCATGCATATCTCACACTTTGGGCGGTGGCATATCCCTCACATATATATATTACCGATTTATCATCATCAGCCGATGCAATAAACCCATAACAGCCCTGCTTAATCCCGTACTTAATAAACCGCTTGCGCCCATCTGGGTAGATTTTCTGTAAATTAACAATCTTATTATCAAAATACATCGGCACATAAACGCTGTCTTTATAAATACGCGCGCATAGTAATTCTATTTTCTTGCGTTCCAGGTATTCTGTCGTTCCTTTATTCGTGCATGTCGCCCATCTTTTTACAGCAATCCTTGCCGCTTTTTCATATCCTTTTTTAATTTCGCGCTCTTGCTTTTTTCTCTGGGCATCGATTTTTCTATGGATTTCTTTGCGCTCTTCATCTGAAATTTTACGCTTGCTTTTACTGTGCCATTTATGTGTGACACCTTCTTTAAATGAGTGATACCATCCGCAAGCAAAATCACCATCTAGTCGCAGCTGATAGACTGCGGATTTCTTACCGCCTTTATCGCCTATCACGGCATAGCGTCTTTTAACGTCATCGGGAATGATCTCGGATTCCTTTAGTGGCCCCCAACCGCTAGACTGCATATGTTCAATAAATTCTTGGATAAAATTCATGTGTTTGTAACTCCCTATCTTTACGAAAACAATCAAAACATAAACTTTATGCCATGTCAATACAGCTTTTTGAAAAATTAACTTTTAGCGTCCATGATTATTATGACAAAAGAGCTTGGACACGAATATGTTAAATAAAGTAGGGTATTATAATACCAAATGTAGTAAAATGTAGTCAAAATGTAGTCAAAATGTACCCTGAATTATCCTTTAAAATCAATGGCTTAACCTATATTTACCCCTATTTACTACATTTATATTACAAACTTTTTTATATTTTATATATTTCTGGACATCTGGACATTTTCAGAAAGTTTGTCCAAATGTCCAGATTTTTTATGCCCTATAGGAAAGATGCGCACCTATTTGTAGTTTTTTGCCCTTTTTTTTGGTTAAGTGCCTGTAATATAAAGGTAAATCAGGGTACATTTGTTTGTAACCTGAATGTAGTCTTGATTTTTTTGCGCTTTTTGCTGTTTTATTGTTGACACATTAAACAAAAGTATATACAGTTATATTATACACATTAACGGCGGGCATGGTGCTTCGCCATAACTTAGAAGAAAAGGAAATTATTATGTTACCAGCAATCGTTGCAAAATTCGTTATCCCTGCCATCGTAGCAGGAACAATCTCAACAAGTGCAGCTGATGATGGCGCGGTCGCAAAAGCTTTCGAAGCGCATACAGGTAAAACAATCAAGGTTGAAAAAGTTTATAAATTTAATGACTAATCAATAAAATGGTTAATGACTATATGGGCGGTGAATAAAAAACCGCCCTTTTTTTTACTTGACGCATTAAACGAATGTCTATAGAGTTAGGTTAGGTAAATTAATAAAAGGAGATAGGGGTGACAAATAAAGCAAAATATGCAGTTGAGGCGTTCACACAATTTGCAAATTCGTTAGATGACGCTGGAGTGACATTTGAACAGCTCATTAATGCGGTTGTTAATAATCAGCCAGAAGAAGAAAAGCCATGGCCTGAGAATGGTGAAATTTATTATCACATTGGTGCTGATGGTACTGTTAATTATGACAGGTGGCAAGATCAGAGTTGGGATAAAAACGCAAAAGAACTCGGTATCTACAAAACCCAAGAACAAGCAGAACAAATAGCCCAAAACCGCAAAGTCCACACAATGCTAAAAGAATTGGCTGGTGGGTTTGTGCCTGATTGGGATAATGAAGATCAGGATAAGTCATTTTTAGTTTGGTGTCATTTTGAATGCACGGTTAAAGTGTTTACGTCTCAACACAGGCAAAGCCCTAGCGCGGTTTATTTCAATGGCATAAAAGATGCCAAAAGAGCCATCAAAACCGTAACCGAAAAACACGGCAAAGACGCAATCAAAAAATATTGTTTGTATGGGGTGATTTGAGATGACACAAGAAACAGAACTAAAGCCATGCCCATTTTGTGGTAAAGGTAAGCCAATATTTAGAAAATATTATTCACCGCACTATAATGGCTCGGGGCAAGAATTTTTCCACGTTGAGTGTCGTAGGGATCGTTGCGGTGCAAAATTGAAACCAAGAAGCAACCCAAGGAAAGCAAAACAAGACTGGAACACCAGAGCAGAAGATCCAACCAAGGCGCAATTTATCGATGCTTTGGACGGATTGGTAAAAGATATAGAAACAACAAACAATCAAAAGACAGGACTGCGTTGTTTCTTCCATGCACAAAAAGCATTAGAAAAAGCAAAGGGAGAGTAAGCAAATGAGTGATTTTTATTCAATTAAAGACCCAGGTTTAAGCCTTAAACATTGCAAGCATTATTTATGCGTTGATGATTGGGACAATGTGTTTTTAGCAGAATATGACGCCGCTATTGATAGGTTTTTTATCAACTATGAAAGCGATCACGTTCAACAACGGATTAATTTTATCTTCAATCAAGAAGACGGTTATTATCACAGCGATGAACCAGCATTATCTTTTCATGGAAATAGAAATGTCAGAGAGGACTATAATCCTTTTCGTGGAAACAAGATTGAAAAGGTTCGTTTGTTTGAATTGGATATTAGAGGTGTAAAATGACAGAAAACACAAAAGCAAAGGGAGAGAAATAGATGGGAGATATATCATTAGTTGTCGCTGTAAAGATAGGAGATGAGGATGATGGTGAGGCTATTATCAAAGTTGAAACTAAAACTCTCCACAATTTTCCAAAATGCATGGAGGCAGCAATAGAAAAATTCAGAGAGATATTTTATGGCTATGAGATATGGGATGGAGCGATTTCATATGAGGGGTGTACATTTGAAGAAAATCATAAACGCACAAAATACATTCATATATTTAGAATTAAGGAGGGATGAAAATGACCTACGAAAAAGAAATTAAAGAGCTGATTGAAGCGGGTGAGAAAGCGCGCGATGTTACTTGGCGTTATAGCGAACGATTGAGAGCAATAACATCACCGCTTGAACCTTTTGAACCTATTATTGTCAATGTTTTTTCATTGCCTGAATACGAGGATAACGGCAAGTTTATAGAAAAGGCCGCCAATTCACGCCCAGCCATCAAAGCCATGTATGAAGAAAACAAGAAACTTAAAGAGCGCATCGCAGAGCTTGAAAAGGGTGATGGGTGGCAACCTATTGAGACTGCGCCAAAGGGTAAAAGGATTATATTAACCTTCAACTTTAAAGATGTATATTGTGGGGAATATGAAGATGGTTTGTGGCTTGATGGCGACTATGAAGTGCCGACGCCAACCCACTGGAAACCCCTACCAACACCACCACAGGAGAATGAATAGATGTCAAAAGATTTAATCGTGCTTGGCTTCTTTCTTGTCTTTACAATGCTGGTAGTGATAGACGGAAGATTAAAACAACAACATGCTATGATTGTTGGAATCAAACAACAGACGGACAAAACAGCAGATCCAAAGCTGTGGACAATGGAAATCATCGAGAAAGGATGTAAAAATGAAAACTAAAATTCTAAAAGAAAGACAGCTGGAGGTGCTTAAACTGTATCTTCAAGGAAAATCACAGAAAGAGATGGCTGAAAATCTTAATCTGACAGTCCACTCAATCAAACAGCACAGCGAGAACCTGCGCAGGCATTTCAATGCTGATACAATGCACCAGGTTCTTGTCTGTGTTTTAAAGCCATCTTGCGAGCAGTTAATTAAACAGATTGATCGTGAATTAAAAGAAAGAAAATAGAAATAAACTATTTACACGCATGTTCTTTTGTGCATAATCATAGATACAGGTTGTGGCGATCGGGATAGGTAGTAATGAACGACAACTTGTTTTAACCGCCACCGCCTGCACCAAGATTAATCATCAAAGGGGATAGTGATGAAAAAGCGATCAAAAGCGCAAATAGTAAATCAGGACAAGATTAAGCAAAAGACAATGTGGCAGTATTACCGAGGTGATCCGCTACCGCCAATACCAGATGAAGAGCGCGAAAAACTTATTCAAGAGCACCTGAAAAAGAAAGGTGCTAAGAAATACCCAGCATTATATGCGGATGGGTTTAAGCCGGCTAATTAATTGCCTTATGGGGCGGACGTTATTGTTTTAACGTGGTTTCAAAAATTACCGCCCCACCATTAAACAAAGGAATAACAATTGCCAAACCAAAAGAGATTATACAACAGCGCTAAGTGGCGAAACGCTAGGATTGTATTCCTAAAGCACAATCCATTATGTGTATTCTGTAAAGAGCAAGGCGAGATAACACCAGCCGATGTTGTGGATCATATCATTCCGCATAAGAACGACCTCACTCTATTCTGGGATAGATCAAACTGGCAGCCACTCTGCACGCCATGCCACGCAAGCGCCAAGCAAAGAATGGAGAACGGAAAGGACGTGCCTGTTACTGGATTGGACGGATGGGACGTTTAAAACGATTTCAAGACCTGTACAGAGGCTTTAAAAATTTGCTTGCCTAGATAGCTAGATTATTTTATTCTTAATGTGTGGTTAGATATATGGCAGGGGGGCATGAGAAAAGTAGAACTGTCATCGAGCGTTAGACACGACCCCCCCTTTTCTTTAAAATCTAACCCCAATTTCACAGGGGAAATGACATGAGCAGAAAAAAAAGAACTGACAGCATATCGGAAAGCGTAAAAGTAGCGCAGGCATCTTTCACAAATATCGAACCTCCAGAGCATATCGAGCTTGAAGAAAAATATAGAATCTATTTTGACAACGTGATTGCAGAATTTGCAAAGTCAGAATGGACTAATCACCAGCTTGAGATTGTCTGCGTTCTTGCCCGTACGATTTGCGATTTAAATGAACAACAGAAATCATTGAACAAAGAGGGGTATATCACGGAACGCCAAAATGGAACGACTGTTGAGAACCCACGAATGCGAGTGGTGAAATCATTGACTGGTGACATTCTCTCTTTGCGCCGCTCATTGGCTTTACACGCGCGCGCGAAGTCTGGTGATAATCGTGATGCTGCCAAGCAGAAAAAAGGCACGTTATCAGGACAGCTTGATGATGTTGACGATCTTATTGCACGACCAAACTAAGGCGGTGATATGACAAGGGGTGAACGCGTCATTGCATTTATTGAGAAATTCTGCCTTGTGCCTGAGGGGCCACTGGTTGGAAAGCCAATAAAGCTGTTAGATTTCCAGAAAAAATTTATTTTAGATGTTTATGATAATCCTCATAAAACACGCGTTGGTGTTTTGTCAATGGGGAGGAAAAATGGAAAAACGGCGATAATTGCATGCATAGGCATGGCGCACACTGTAGGCCCAGAGGCGAAGCTTAATTCTCAGATTTCGTCTGGTGCGATGTCAAAAGAAAATGCTGGCTTGGTATTCAAGGCCATGTCTAAAATGATTAACTTAAATCCTGAATTGCAGAAACTTACCAGAGTTGTGCCGAGTAAAAAGCAGATTTTCGGCCTGCCTATGAATGTTGAATATATGGCATTGGCTAAAGACGGTAAAACCAATATGGGTGGATCTCCGTTACTGTTGATTTTGGATGAAACTGGCCAGGTTGTTGGCCCATCGGATGATTTTATTGATGCGGTTGTGACCTCGCAAGGGGCGCATGATGAACCATTAAGAATAGTTATTTCCACACAAGCGGCGAGTGATAATGACTTGCTATCCATTTGGATTGATGACGCTTTGACAGGTGAAGATCCGCAGAAGATATGCCACCTATATGAAGCTGATGAATCTTTAGACTTACTCGATGAAAAGGGCTGGTATCAGTCGAACCCCGCCTTGGGTGTTTTTAGAAACTATGAAGATATGAAAAACATGGCGCATGATGCGCACCGCATGAAAAGCTTTGAAAATAGTTTCAGGAATTTATATTTAAATCAGCGTGTTTCTAAGCACAATCCTTTTGTGGCAAAGTCTACATGGGATAGCTGTATCGTTGATAGAAAACCGCCTATTTCTGATTGTGAAGAAGTTTATGGTGGTCTTGATTTGTCTAAGAGAACGGATTTGACGGCGTTTGTCTGCGTTGGGTTATATAAGGGCGCTTGGTATGTTTATCCGCAGTTATGGACTCCGAGCGATGGCCTCCATGAACGTGCGAAGCGTGATAGATCGCCGTATGATGTTTGGGTAAATCAGGGGCATTTAAAGACAACGCCTGGCGCAACTGTGGACTATGAGTTTGTTGCTACAGAGATGGGCTTTGTTAATGACGAGGCTAATCTTGTGGCGGTGGCCTATGACCGCTATCGCATGGATGTAATGAAGAAAGAGCTAGAGCGTTTAGATATTGACCTGCCGCTTGTGGATTGGGGGCAGGGGTTTAAGGATATGTCACCTGCTCTTGATGCTGTTGAAAGCCTTGTTTTGAACGGAAAGATGAAACATGATAATAATCCAGTCATGAATATGTGCGCTGGCTCTGCGATTGTAACTGTGAACCCAGCAGGGGATCGGAAGCTTGATAAGGCCAAGACATCTAAGCGGATTGATGGGTTTCAGGCTCTTGCTATGGCTTGCGGTATTGCCGAGCGTAAGCACGAAGAAAAGATGGACATTGATGCGTTTATTAACGATCCGATTATTGTATAATATGCCGTTGAACTATGCTAATTTTAGTTATATAATGATAGTTGTGTAAAAAAATACATAGGCTTTTAAATGGGATTGATCAAACATTTAGCGACCTTCTTTACAGGCGCAGGAAACAGGCAAGAGGGTATTCAGGATGGTTCGCCATCTGTTGGAACGGAATCCGCTGTGCCTGTTACTATGGATACCGCTATGCAGTTGTCCGCAGTCTGGGCTTGCACTAAGTTAATGGCTGAAAGCGTTGGAAGCTTGCCTGTTAATGTGTATAAAATTGACCGCAAGACTGGCGTTCGGGCGAAAGATCCTGACCACTATTTGAGCAAGCTTTTTGACCGTAAGGTAAACCGATGGCAGACACGCCAAGAATTTTTTGAAACGCTTGTTTATCAGTATGTGTTGCTTGGTAATTCCTATTCACGTATTCAAAGAAATGGTGTTGGCGAGATTACATCGCTTATTCCGCTAATGTCTCAACAGATGGATGTTACCTTGTTATCTGGTGGCGCAGTTGTTTATGAATATTCGGACGGAAAGAATGTTAACGTCTATGCATCAGATAACATTTGGCATAATAAGCAGTTCGGCAATGGTATTATTGGCCTTTCCACCTTGGAATATGCCCGAACCAGCCTCGGCATTGCGTCCGCTGCTGAAAAGACGACAACGAAGATTTATAACAATGGCGGTAAGCCCTCTGGCGTTTTAACGATTGACGAGGTGATCTCTGCTGAACAGCGCAAGCAGGTAAAGGCAAATTTCTCTGAAATGAGCGAGGGTAATTCAAATCGCTTATTCGTTTTAGAAGCTGGCATGAAGTATCAACAGATTTCGCTGTCACCGCAGGATATTGAACTGCTTGCCTCCAGACGTTTCCAGATTGAGGATATCTGCCGCTTCTTTGGCGTTCCTAGCGTTTTGGTTAATGATTCCACAGCAAGCACGACATGGGGAAGCGGTGTAGAGCAGATTGTGCAGGGTTTCTATAAGCTGAATTTGCGCCCGTTGCTTGAGCGTTTAGAAGCCAGCATGAAAGCGAATTTACTAAGCGTTGAAGATCAGTTAGAATATGACATTGAGTTTGATTTTAACGCCTTGTTGCGCCCTGATATTGCCGAGCGCATCAAGACAGGTAAAGAAGGCGTACAAGGTGGATTGATTACACCTAACGAGTTTAGAGAAACAGAGGGCATGCAGCCTAAAGATGGCGGTGATGAATTATTTATGCAGCAGCAGATGTTGCCACTTAAATCGGGATTAAGAAGCGACCAGAAAGAGGTTTAAATATGAATTTATCTTACGATCTAAATGTAAAAGCATTGGAACTTTGGAAGCCTGAAATTGTGGCTAAGGCTGACGATGATAAAAACACGATCAATATTTACGATCAGATCGGCGTTGATCCTTGGACGGGGCTAGGCATGACAGCAAAGCTTGTTTCTAGTGTTTTACGAAACGCCAAGGGCGAGGATGTAGTTGTAAATATCAATTCACCAGGCGGTGACTTTTTCGAGGGTTTATCAATTCATACGCTGTTAAAAGATTATGAGGGTAATGTTAAAATCCGCGTTGTCGGTTTGGCTGCTAGTGCTGCTTCTGTGATTGCCATGGCAAGCGATGATGTCGAGATCGCTAAAGAGGGTTTCTTGATGATCCATAACGCTTGGTGCGTTTGCATGGGTAACCGTCACGACATGCAAGAATCTTCTGATGTTCTTGGGAAATTCGATGAAAGCATGAAATCGCTGTATGCAGAAAAAACAGGCATTGACGAGAAAAAAGTTGCTAAGATGATGGATAAAGAAACTTGGATTAGCGGTAAAGAAGCGGTTGATCTAGGTTTTGTCTCTGGTCTAATGGGCAATGACGGCCTTGAAGAAGATCAGGACAATGTGAACAATTCCAGCCTGAAAAAGGTTGATATTGCGCTTGCCCGCTCTGGAATGAGCCGTTCAGAGCGCAGAGAATTAATTAAAGATTTAACCAGTACGCCGAGCGCTGCTGATGACACGCCGAGCGCTGTAAACGAAGAGTTGTTTAAGGCATTGAGTGCTTTGAATGACAAGCTTAAACGATCTTAAAAGAGGAGACTTATATGTCTGAAAAAGATCCAGTTGTTCTTGTAGAACAAATTCAAGCGTCCGTTGATGCAGCGGCGGTTGAAAACCAAAAAACAATGGCACATCTTAAAGATGCTGTCGAAAAAACAGGTAATGACGCAGTTGAAGCTTTGCAAAAAGCTGATGCATCTGCTGAAAAACTGTCTAAAATCTCTGCGTCAATTATTGACATGGAGCAAAAACTAGGTGCTGATGTGATGGCTGGTAAAGCTGCCCCTGAAACACTTGGTCAATCTGTGATTAAATCTGATGCATTTAAACAGTTCGCAGCTGGCGACCTAACTAAAATGCGCGTTCAAGCTAACACAATTACAGGTCAAGAGGGTTCTCCGCCTGTAAATAGCGATACGCTTGTCCCAGAAGATCGCATGAACGGCATCGTGCCGGGTGCATTCCGCGCCTTGCGTGTGCGTGACGTATTGCCAAGCGGTGTTACATCTTCAAACGCTGTTACATATGCGCGTGAATTGCTATTCACTAATAACGCAGCTGAAACAGCCGAGGGCGCACAAAAGCCTGAATCTGTATTGACATTTGAGAGCGTGACAACTCCGATTGCTACAATCGCTCACACAATCAAGGTGTCTAAACAGGTTCTTGATGATGCTCCTATGCTTGCGTCATACATTGACGCGCGTATGCGTTATGGTGTTGAATTGCGCTATGATGAGCAGATCATTAAGGGTAACGGTACAGGCCAAAACATCTCTGGTATTTTAACATCAGGAAATCACACTGCGTTTAGTGCGACAACTGGTGAAAATGCCTTGGATAGCTTGAACCGTATGATTGAAAAAGTTGCTTTGGCTGACTATGCAGCGACTGCAATCATGATGAACCCTGCTGACTGGCATGCAATCGAACGCTTGAAAGTTGGTTCTGCCGACGATCGTTATATCGTTGGTAATCCTGCTGGCATTATGGGTCCTCAATTGTGGGGCTTGCCTGTTGTGTTGTCTAACAACGTGACAGCCGGTAAAGCGATTGTTGGTGCATTCGACATTGCGTACATGGTATTTAACCGCCAAGGTACGACTGTTGAAATCTTCAACCAAAACGAAGATGATGTAGAGAAAAACTTGCTAACAGTACGCGCGGAAAACCGTGGCGCGTTGGCATCTTTACGCCCAGCATCAGTTCAAGCTGGTGACTTGACTGTCTAAGGTCAACCCCTGATGGTATAGGGGCGGTTTATCTGCCCCTATGCTATTTTTTTGAAAGGACTTATCTGTGAAAATCAAGTTTATTAAAGAATTTACAAGCCCAGTTTTCGGAAATGTTTACGTCACAAAAGAAGTTGAAACAGACAAGAAAACGGCTGAAAAATATATTTCTGCTGGTGTTGCGGAAATCGTTGAAGATAAAAAAGAGGTGAAGCAAAATGTCGATCGTAAGTCTAAGTCAGGCAAAATCACATCTAAGGGTAGACCAAAGCGAAGAGGATAACCTTATCCAGACCTATATTGACGCTGCCGAGGGATCTGTTGAGAATTTCTTGAACAGAACCATTCCCGGCTCTTTGGATAGCCCTGTCACAACGCCTGCACCTATCATTTCTGCTATTCTGCTGATTGTTTCTGACCTTTACGAGAACCGAGAAGCAGCGAGTGAAAAAGAGCTAAACGAAAACCGCGCAGTTTCAAGTTTGTTATACCCTTATAGAGTGGATATCGGAATATGATTGTTAAAAAATTTAAGGTGACTGACAGCAATCTTAATTATGTTGAGAAATTCAAGGCAACATATGAAGATGTTATCCGTTTAGATTTCCACAAGTTTGGAAGCGGTGGCGATGCGTCTGATTTTGATGGCGTTGTATCGTTTGACGTTGCATATTATGGCGTTACCACATCGGTTATCTCACAGGAATATCCAAGCACGACTGGAAACGTAAGACAGGTTGAGATTGATACTTCTGAACTTGATCAGGCTGGGTTTTATGGTTTCCAGCTAACAATCACGGAATCTTCTAAGAAGTATGTAATCGCCAAGGGGAGTTTTGAACTTGAAAGCCTCATTGAATAAAGCGGTCTGCATTGCATCGGGTGAGAGCCTAACGCAAGAGGATGTTGATTATTGCAAGGGAAAAGCGACTGTTTTTATCGTTAGCGATGGTTATAAGCTTGCGCCATGGGCTGATTATCTATATTCCTGCGACACGCCTTGGTGGGATCTTCATTTTAACGATGTTAAGTATAGCTTTAAGGGGGAATTGTGGAGTTTATCACCAGAAACTCATGCGAAATATGGCGTTAATGTGATCGATTATAAACCAAGGCTTGACTGGTCAGTTGAAGATGGCGTTATTGCCACAGGTGGCAATAGTGGGTTTCAGGTTCTGAATATGGCCGATTTAATGGGGTTTGACGAGATAATTTTGCTTGGTTATGACATGGGATTTGATCATAAATCGCATTGGTTCGGGGATCATAAAGGCGGTTTACAGCGTGGATCTAATTTTAAGCGTTGGATTGAGAATTTCAATCGTGCTGCTCCATTAATTCAGACTAAGATTGTGAATTGCACACGAAAAACGCGCTTGGAATGCTTTGAAAAGGCAGATTTAAGGGATGTTCTATGATTAGTGTTGTTGCTGGTGATTTATTGGAGAAGTTCGGGCTATTTGATGGCTTAAAGGCGCATGGCGTTGATTTTGAAGTTACTAACAGTCCAAGAAACAAGAATGTTATATGCTGGGGGTGGCGCAAGGGTGAAGAATATAAATCTAAAGGTCACAACGTGCTTGTTTTTGAGCGCGGGTATCTTGGTGACCGCTTTGAATGGACATCGATAGGCTGGAATGGCTTAAACGGACGCGCAGATTTTTGCTTGCCAGATAATCCAGATAAAAACAGATTTTTCGATAATTTCGAACTGAAACCATGGAAAAAAGGCGGTGATTATATCGTTATTATGGGCCAAGTGATGGGTGATATGTCATTGCGAGGTAAGAATTTAACGGATTTTTACGAGCGGACAGCAAAAGAACTTTATCGAGTGCATGGTAAAGATGTGTTTTTCAGAACACATCCACACACGCAGAGAGCGAATTTTAATCCGAATATACCAAAAATTGGTGGTGGCTTAGATAGCGTTTTAGACAATGCATTCCTGACTGTTGCTTATAATTCCAACACGGGCGTGGATTCCGTTATTAACGGCATACCGAACCTTAGTTTTGATCGAGGCTCTATGGCTTATCAGGTGACAAGTCATGATTGCTTTGATATAATTAGACCAGACAGGCGTGATTGGGCTGTTAAATTGGCGCATTGCCAGTATTCACCAGACGAAATCGCAAGCGGTTATTTTTGGGAGCGAGTTAAGTGCAAATTGGAAAGCTAGACGAGCGTATTACATTGCAGGAACTTACAGAGGTTAATGAATACGGTTCATTGACACAGGATTATTCAACTGTTGCGACTGTTTGGGGGCGTGTTGTTTCCAGAAAAGGAACGGAAGCTTTTGAAGCTGGTCGAGTGAACGCAGAAGAACAGATCCGCGTCCAAATCCGATATCGTTCTGATGTGAATGTTAAATGGCGTGTGCAGATTGATGGTCAGGATTATAATATTGTTTATCTGGATCGATCTGCAAGGCGTGAAGGATATATGTGGCTTCATTGTGAATGCTTGGGGGCTGAATGATTGATATTAGACTAGGTGGCTTTGAAGAGCTTAACAAAACATTAACGCAGCTTCCAAAGAATGTTGAAAGACGTGTTTTACAAGCCGCTGTTACTAGCGCAGTCCGTGAAGGTCGTAAAGAGATTAAACGATCAGCACCAAGGGGTAAAGAGCGCTCTACAGTACAGAAGAAATACGGTTACAAACCATTGTGGAAAGAGCTGAAAGTAAAGCGTTTAAGACGTGTTGCACGTGGTGAAAAGGCCGCTAGGGTTGATACTGGTAATGCGTTTTGGTCGCTGTTTTATGAGCTTGGCACACGCTATCAACCAGCTAGACCGTTTTTCGGAAAGGCGTTTAGACGTGCCGAGGGCGCTATGGTTAAGAAATTAAGCGAACGTCTGAAAGTCGGTATTAATAAAGAGTTAGATAAACTGAATAGGTAATTGCATGGCTTTAAAAATTGTTGAGCGTGGATTTTATACACTAATCGCAGCTCTTGCGAGTGGTAAAGTTTATGCGATGAAAGCACCGCAGAACGTGCAAGGGGATTTTATTATTTATCAGACAGTAGATTCTGATAGATTTCGTTCGATTAATAATCCTAGCGGAATTGCCCAGGCGACTATTCAGGTTGATTGCTATTCCAATGACTATTTATCGGCAAAAGAACTTAGGGCAGAGCTTGAGGAAACGCTAGACGGCTATTCAGGTCGCGTTTCATATGGCAGTGACAGTCCACAAGATTTCGTTGACATCGAAGGCATTTCATTACAAAATGAAAGTGATGTTTTTGATCAGACGGATGAACCGTTCCTTTATAGGAACTTCGCGACTTTTTTGGTAACTTATAAGCAAAGGTAATAAAATGGCAGAAGCAATTGTAACACAGGGCTTTAAATTCGAGATCGGCAACGCTGACTCACCCTTAACATATACAGAAGTTAAAGAGATCACTAACTTCTCACTTTTTGACGGTCAGGCGAATGAGATTGATGTAACACACCTTCAATCAACTGCTAAAGAGTTCTTAATGGGCTTGCAGGATTTCGGTACTGGCACGCTAGACTGTAACCACCTGCCAAGCGATGCAGGTCAACAGGCTATGCGCTCTGCTAAGGTATCTGGTGACATTCAGGACTTTAAAGTGACATTCTCTGACGCTTCAACAGCTACTTTCCAAGGTTTTGTGCAATCAAATCCATTGACAGGTGGTGTTGATGCTAAAGTGGACGGCTCTTTTGCTATCCGTATTTCTGGTGATGTAACATTCGCATAAAAAAACAGGGGTTGATTTAAATGAATAAATACTTAGGCGAAGTGCCGATTAAACTTGGTGAAAAAACTTACAAGATTGTTTATGACTGGCGCGCTATTTCAGAGTTCCAGAGCAAATTTGGCAATAATGCGGATGTAAACACATTCAGCATTGACCAGATCGCTGAAACGCTTGTTATTGGCCTTTCTAAACACCATCCAGATATCACTTTAGACGATATTATGGCTGCATCTCCACCAATCGGTTATGTGTCTGATTGTATCGTTGAGGCTTTCGTTTATGCCCAGCATGGCGTTGAAGAAGGTAAAAAGATGATTGATGAAGCTAAAAACATTGTCAAAGAATCTAAAAAAAAGCCAAAAAAGACGACATAGCTGAAAGCCTTAAAATTGCCTATGAAATCGGGTTGACACCTTCTGAATTTTGGGTGTTGACCCCTTGGCAATTTTTTAAATGCTTAGAGGGCTATCGCTCTAGGAAAAATAAAGAGCATGATAGCGCCGCTTGGATGATGTGGCACAATGCGCTTTTATCTGGTGCGAGCGGCAAGAATTTCCCCAAGCTTGAAAAATTCATGTCTAGTTACAAAAAGCCTTCGAAATCTGTTGATGAAGGTGCTATAATGGGATGGTTAAAAGCTTATTCCAAGCGGTACAAAAAAGAGGTTTTAGAGACAGATGGTTCAAGTAGCTAAATTATCCGCCGATCTTTATGCGAATACCACACGCTTTGAAAGTGGTATGAAAAAAGCCTCTACTGTTCTTGGTCGTTTTTCTTCATCGCTTGATAGCAATCTCACGAAAAATGGACGCTCTTTTGACCGTTTAAACTCACGTATCACTAACACGAATAGAACAATCGGATTTTTAAAAGCGGAACTTGTTTCTTTTGCTGGCATTGCCGCGAGTGCATTTTCTGTTAGCAAGGTCGTTAAATATTCAGACACATATAAAGAACTTTCTGGACGCTTGGCCGTTGCGACTGATGGCGTGGGTGATCTTGTTAAAATTCAGAATGATCTGTTTAATATCTCACAGAAGAACGCTGCGCCTCTGAAAGATGTGATTGACGCATATTCACGCCTATCACTATCCCTTAACGATGTTCAGAAAAAAGAGAATGACCTAACGCAGATTACAGACCTGCTTTCTAAAACACTGCTTGTTAGTGGCACGAACGCTGCAGGGGCAGCGACATTCTTCCAGCAATTCGGACAAGCGGCATCTAGTGACTTTAAAGCCGTTGGACAAGAGATCCAGACCTTTGCAGATCAAAACGCCTTCTTTATTAAAATTCTGCAAGAGAACTTAGACACGGGCGGTAAGTCAATTAAACAATTCGCAGCTGATGGCCAATTGTCATTTGATCTTATTGCTAAAGCTTTAGTAAGTGGAAGCGAGCGAATTAACGAGGCTGTTGAGGGCATTCCAAACACAGTTGGAAAGGCTATGCAACGTCTTGACAATGCGTTCTTGCGCTTAATCGGGCAGAGCGACCTTGCGAATAATGGCGTTTCATCACTAGCTTTTGGTATTACCGCCCTTGCTGACAATCTGGGAAATCTATCTCTTGCTGTGGGTGGTCTTGCCGTTGTGGTAGCTAGTAGACTATTAACATCCCTAACAGCGACAGCAGCAGCCTTTGCGGCCAACGCATTACAGGCAACAGGTGTTACTGTTGCAGTGGCGAGAATGGCGGGAGTTTCAAGTACAGCAGCCGTTGCACAGACAACCCTCGCAGGTGCGCTTGGTCTTGTTTCAAGAGGTCTTGCCTTAATCGGTGGTCCCATCGGCGTTGCTGCGATTGCGAGTTATTACCTATGGGCGAAATCAACTAATGCCGCCAAGGATTCACAGGTAAAGCTTAATGAGTCTATGACTGCTTTCAGATCAAAGGCTGACAGCTATATTCTGGCAAGCGGTGATATGCGCAAGGCAATCACAGAAGATACAAAGGCACGTATTCAGGCGTATATTCAAGAATTGAAAACATTAGATCGCATTCAGAAAACGCTAGAAGGTGAGAATTTCCTTTTCAGAAAATCGCGTGAACTTGGATCCGCTCTTGGTATTGATTCCTCTGCAAAGGATGTTGAAAACCTTAAAAATAACGTACAATCAGCGATTACAGAACTCGAAGCTAGTCTGGATAATTTTGGCAAGATTGATCGTGGCGAAATTAAGCCTAGCGGAACGGGTGGAACGACTGGAGACACAACAGAATTCGACAAGGTTCTTGATGGCTTGAAACGTGAAAGTGATGAAGTCAGAATCCAGCTTGATCTTTATGGCCAGAAATCAGAAATCATTGACGCAGCTTTAAAACGTGCTGAAATCGAAGCGGAATTGAAAGCTAAAGGCATCGAGCTAACTGCTGAACAGACTAAGCAGATCGATGAACAGATCGAGCAGATCAGACGACAGAATGAAGAGCTTGGCGTTCAGAAAGAACTGACAGAAGAGCTTGACGACACATACGAGGATCTTGGGGATTCATTCGAGGATGCTTTTGATGCTGCTGTTAACGAGGGCAAGAAACTAAGCGATGTTTTGAAAGACCTTGCGAAAGATATTGCCAAGGTTGCTCTGAAAAAGGCTATTATCAATCCGCTTGCTAATGCGATCGGTGGGGCGTTTGGCGGTATATTTGGTGGCGCAGAGGGAAGCTTTGCCACAGGTATTAAGGACGTGCCAAGAGACATGACAGCGCGCTTGCACAAGGGCGAAACGGTTTTAACTGCGCAGCAATCTAATAAAATGCGTAACTCTATCAATGGCGGTGGCGGTGCTGTTTACAATATTGACGCAAGGGGTGCGAGTGCAGGCGTGGAGCAGAAAATTGCCAACGCGATAAAACAGGTTGAACAATTGCGTAAGGAAGTCCCATCTATTGCGGTTTCAAGCGTTAAAGACGCAGATTCAAGAGGGAGAGGAATATAATGGCTGTTACATATCCGATTGATTTTCCAAGTAGCATTTATTTAAGCGGTTTCTCAATCCGTGGCGTTAATGCAGTTTCAAGTTCTCAAAGCCCTTTTGATTTCTCACAACAGGTATATGATTTTGGCGGTGAGATGTGGGAAGTAAATGCTTCCTTGCCTGCAATGAATAGGGAAACGGCAGGCGATTATATCGCGTTTATTTTAAAGCTGAAAGGCAAGAAGGGAACGTTTTTATTGCCAGTACCAGAAGCAACGCCAAGAGGGGTCGCGACAGGTACACCGCTTGTTGATGGTGGATCTCAAACAGGTGATAGCCTAGATATTAAAGGCGCGACTGCAAGCGTAACAGGATGGCTTAAAGCAGGTGACTGGATTCAGCTTGGCACAGGTGCAGATACAAGATTACATCGTGTTCTTGATGACGTGGACACAGACGGATCAGGTGAGGCGACAATCAATATTTACCCATCATTGCGAACTAGCCCTTCTGATAGCGCAGCGGTAACTGTTTCCAATTGCAAGGGGTTGTTTAAACTAACAGAAGAGCCTATAATTGATATGGACATTAACAAGTTTTATCTTTTAGATTTCAATTGTATGGAGTCGCTCTAAATGGCACGTGACATCACATCAGGATTACAGACTGAAACAGATAGCGACAGCCTAAGCCCTATTTTAATATTTAAAGCTGAATTTGACAGCGGTGATTTAAATCTATGGACTGGATATGGCGAGCTTATTTGGAACTCTGATACTTATGTGGGTTCTGGTGATCTTGTGGAAATGTCACCGATTGAGGAATCTCAAACATTATCAGCTAGTGGTGTTACATTTGAATTATCAGGTGTTGATGGCGCGATTATTTCGATTGCACAGAATGAAGATACATTTTACCGTCCGATAACAGCATGGTTCGCCGTTCTTGATAGCGATGGAAACTTAATTGCTGATCCTTATAAAGTTTTTTCTGGAAAAATTGACGGATTAGAATGGCGCGATGACGGCGAAACCGCTGGTGTTGTAATTTCATGTGAGGGTGATTTGATTGTCTTGAAACGTGCTAAGGAATCCAGATACACGCAAGAAGATCAGCGTTCTGTTTATGCCAGCGATGAAGGTTTGGATTTCGTTGCGACATCGCAAGATATTGAACTGCCATGGGGGGCAGCTACATGAGATTGCAAGGCTGGGAAAATAAATTATCTAAATATCTGGAAAAGACAAGCGGTCGCCTTTTTAAATGGGGGAAAATGGATTGTCTTATATTTGCGTCCAATGCTTGCAAGCTTGTTTGTGGCGTTGATCCTATGTCTAAGAAGAAATCAGGCGATCCAGACACTATCCGAGGGGCGTACAGCACTAAAGAAGATGCTTATAAGCTTATCAAGCAACACAGAAGAACAATCACAGCTATTATGGACTTGCACTTTGACCGCGTAAATCCTCATTTTGCCCAGCGCGGAGATGTGGTATTATATAAGTTAGAAGGCGGTAAAACCTTTGGTGTTATCTGGGGCGGTAAAGCTGTTTTTAAAAGTTTTGGGAAAGGTCTAGTCATGACCGATGTTAATGAAAAAATGATTGCTTGGAGGGTTGAATAAATGCCTGCTGCTGCACCTATTATTGCCGCTGGTTTATCGGCTGGCCTTACAACTACAGGTTCTTTGCTTGCTGGTACGCTTGCGGTTAAATTCAGCGTGACCGCCTTTGTAGCAGGTACACTGACCGCCGCTGTTGGTTCTGTTCTAACTGGCGCGCTAGGTGGTGGTGAATCAAGCTCCTTCGCTGCATTTAAAACATCAGGATCAACACAACAGTTTAGACAGCCAGTGACGGAACGAAGAATTGTTTACGGTGAGTCAAGAGAGTCTGGACCCGTTGTTTATGTCGGCCTGACAAATCAGAACAAATACCTTCATATGGCAATTGCCCTTGCTGGTCATGAGATCGAGGAAATCGGCGAAATCTTAATCGGTGAGGAATCTATAACCACCGATATGCTTGATGGCGATGGCACAGTAAATTCTGGACGCTATGAAGATGTCATCCGCATTAAAAAGCACCTTGGAAGCGATAGCCAGACAGCCGATAGTGACATGGTTTCAGAGATTCCAGAATGGACAAGCAATCACAGATTGCGAGGTATTGCCTATATCTATGTGCGCCTTGAATGGGATCGCGATAAATTCCCAACTGGGATCCCTAATATGTCGGCTTGGATTAAGGGTAAAAAGCTTTTCGACACAAGAGATGATACGACACGTTATAGCTCTAACATCGGATTAATGGTTAATGATTATCTTACTGATAGCCAATATGGCTTTGAAACAGCGCAAGATGATATTAACGAAACAGATATTAACGCAACGGCTAACTTGTGCGATGAATTTGTAACCACAACGAATATCAATCAGGACTTTACCGAGGTAGACACATCGCTGAACCTGCTGACTATTGATGCTGATAGATTAACGGTACAGACTGGAGATCGGGTTCAATTAACAAGCGGAACTGTCGGCGGTTTATCGGCTGCGACTAATTACTATGTAATCGCATATCAGCGAAAAGGAACGCCGAGAATTGGCCTTGCGACTAGTTTAGCCAATGCGCAAGCAGGAACTTATATCAGCCTAACATCTGGCACGACTGGCACGATCACTAAGAACGCAGAGCCTCGCTATCATGGTGGCGGTGTTTTGAAATCCACAACTGAATTGGGTAGCAACTTAGAAGAGATTATCCGCTCAATGGCTGGCAAGGCGATCTATTCTGGTGGTCTATGGTCTATCAAGCCAGGTGCATATAACACACCGTCTGTGTCGTTAGATTTATCCGATGTTGTTAGCTCTATTAAGGTTTCATCACTCATTAGCGCAAGAGATCGCTTTAACAGCATTCAGGGGGTTTACACATCGCCATTGAATGACGGAAATCCTGCTGATTATCCGATTATTAAGAACTCTACATATCAGACAGAAGACGGACGCGTTATTAAGAAAAATCTGGATTTACCATTTACCCAACGTCCACATACAGCGCAGAGGATTGCTAAAATATCACTAGAACGCATGCGCCAAGAGATTATATTCTCAGCAAGCTTTAAACTGACCGCTTTTAAATTGGCTGTTGGTGATAATTTCTATTTCAGCGTTGATCGCTATGGCTGGAATAATAAAGTGTTTGAAGTCATGGAATGGTCGCTTAATTCCGAGGATGGAACGCCTGTTATTAACATGACATGCCGTGAAAATGCGAGCGCTGTTTATGACTGGAATAATGGCGAAGAAACTGCTGTTGATCCCGCGCCGAATACAAGCCTTTGGAATCCGTTTGACGTTGTTGTTGTTTCAGGGTTCTCGCTTGATAGTATGCCGACATTTACGCAGAACTTTGACCGCGTTTATAAAATCCGCGCGTCATGGGATCTTAGCGATGATCAGTATGTGTTGTCTGGTGGTTGGTATGAGATTGAATATAAGGCAAGCGCAGATAGCACATATATCTCCGCTGGTCGGGTTGATGGTAGTGTAACGGAAATGGAATTGACGGTACTGAAACCAGACACACTTTACGATGTTCGGATTTATGCTTATAATAGACTAGGTGTTAGATCACAGCCTACAACGCTTACAGGGTTCTTGGTCGGTACGTCTATCACAACGAATACAGAAGATTGGGAAAACGAAACCTTGCCTAGAAATAACACAGACTGGGAAAATGACACCGCTACATCAGAGGATTGGGAGCTATAATGACTAAGAAAAATGAAATTATTGCGGAAACGGTAACACGTGAATTTGTTGAGTGCGTGAAACCTGCAAGCATGGAATATAAGCCGACTGGGAAAAAGACGGTTCGCACCGTTGAAGATGAAAACGGAAATCTGCGAGAAGAAAAGCAGGATATCATGCGTCAAGTTATGATTGAAGCTGAATATAAAACACGTGAAATCGCCGTTGAGGTTTTTGCTATTTATGATGATGCTGGAGATCGTCATGAATTTGCTACACGTGAAGAAGCTAGAAAATTTAAGAAGGGGAAATAATATGACAACACAGGTACAGATCCGCGGTAATATTAGAGCCACACAGGAAGCTAGAACGCTAGTGTCACGTGAATTAGATATTAACACGACTGATAATCGCTTGGCTATGCATGACGGTTTAACCGTTGGCGGTATTCAGATCCCTAATCAGTTTGATGTTATGAATCAGCGTTATCAATATAGTTCTGCAACGGGTACGAACGCCCTTACAATCACAGTGCCTAAAACACCTGCCGCCTATGCTGTTGGTCAGGCTTTTGAATTTATCGCCACGGCAACGAATACAGGTGCGGTTACTATGAATGTAAACTCACTTGGTGCGAAGTCTGTTAAAAAGCTGAATATTAAGGACGCAACGATTGACGCTGTTGAGGCTGGCGATATTGTGAATGGTGGTATTTATCGCATTGTTTACAACGGTACTGATTTCCAGATTACATCTGGCGCAAGTAGTGCAGCTGGCGGTGGTTTAGTGCCGATTGCTAGACAGACGCTATCATCAGAACCGCATGACACAGGGGCTATCTTCACGTCTGAATATGACAATTATTATTTGGTGTTATCTGATTTTAGGGGAACGACTAGCGGCGCCATTTTGCAGATACAGTTTATTGAAACTGGTGGGTCTATTCCAACCACTCAATACGCATATGCATACAATGAAATCATGACGAACGCCAACGATAGTGGTGGTCCGAGTGGCCTTGTATCTAGGATATACACCAATATAGAGCCGGGAACAACATCGGACAATCAGAGTGTTGTGCGTATGATGGTAAGTAATCCACTTAAAAGTGATCGTCATTTTATAGAGTTTGAGGGTGAATACTGCGAAGGTGGATCTGCGGCAGATCCTAGACAATTGCATGGAGTTGGTTATCATAACACAGGCGGAACTATCGAAGGATTGCGATTATTAATGTCATCAGGCTCATTCGAATCTGGTGTCCTGGATATTTATGGCTATACAATACCGACATAATTATGCTAAATATTATATAATGTTAATATAATTTGGGGAGTTTGTTTTGGAAGGTGCAATTTTAAAGATTTTAGCGGATTCAGGTGCTCTTGGGGCGGTGCTTGGGGTTGGGTTGTTTTCTATGATACGTTTACTTAAACATATGGAAGCAAGAGAAAAGCGAAATTCAGAAGAACGAACTGCACTAATGACGCAAATAAGAGATACCTCTGAAATGTTTAACGGCACTGTTGTGGAAATGAATAAAAATGTTCTGGAGATGAACAATGTCGTTAAAGAATCTAATCGCGTTTCTAAAGAATCTAACGAAATTACTAAAGAGTTTATCAGGAGCAAAACCAATGCCTGATAATGTAACAAAACTAAAACTACCACGCGGAATCAGAAATAACAATCCTGGCAATATCGAGCGCAATACAACATCATGGAAAGGCTTAAAGCTTGACCAGTCATCAGACAGCCGTTTTTGCGTATTCATGAAGCCAGAATATGGCATCCGCGCCATGATGAAAATCATCATCACATATCAGAAAAAATACGGATTAATGACAGTTCGGGAAATTATTAACCGTTGGGCCCCACCACATGAGAACGACACGGAATCATATGTTAATAACGTTGCTAGAAAATTAGACGTGAAACCTGATGCTGGTTTATCATTGGTTGATATTCATGGGCATGCTATTATAGATAACATGGATTTAATGATTGCGCTTGTTCAGTCTATTACAGTCCATGAGAACGGATATCCAAGAACAGGATTTCCTGAATATTGGTACGAAAAAGAAGTCTGGGAAAAGGCGTTTAAATTAATTTAAGGAGAACAACATGGAAAAAATTATTACTTGGGTTAAAGCCAATAAAAAGAAAGTCATTGCTGCAGTTATGGGTTTGATTATTGCTTATAAGCCAGAATTGGCCGATCCAATCATTGAGGCTGCGCAGATCATCATTGATAGTGCCACAGAAGCGCCAACAGGTGAATAATGCCCCAAGCTGTTATTAGTTTAATACAAAGCCTCATAAAGCCGTTAGCGTGGTTATTTGGGGCTTTTTTTATTCGCAAATCTGGAGCGGATGCGGAAAAAAAGAAAAGGCTAGAAAAAAATGAAAAAGCAAGAGAAGAACGCCAAGAAATTGAAAATGATACTCATGGCATGTCTAATGACGAGCTTGATGACTGGCTGTCAAACAACCGCTAGTGAATGTTCTTGGACTGATAAAATCAGCATGTGTGATAGTGATATTAAGAACGCATCAAGACAGCTAAAAGAAAGCATTAAAAACCATAATCAATCAGGCGCGGAATTTTGCAACTGGAAATTTACGGATAAAGAGCCTATTGGGTGTGATTGATTACTTTTTACGCTTTTTCGCGCGTCCGTATTTCATGGCTTCCTTTACGCCGATCATTTCATCAAGGGCGGTGCATAGTAATTCATCAACCTTGTCAAAGTTTTCATTGGCCCATGCATTTTTTAAATCATCCATATAGTAATATTCAAAGAAATCAAATTCTGCCAGCTCCATTAATAGATTATCTCTGATTCTGCTATGCATGCCATTTTCCTTTTCTCATAGTGATGATAGCCCGCTTGCCGTTTTTGTAGGTCAGGATGTGTGAATGTGACCATGCCGACATACCCTGATTATAACCCATATCCAGAGAACCTGAAACACCAGCTGTATAAACACCCGAAATAATACCTGCTGAATGCGTGTGGCCTGTATTGGCTTTATAACCGACATATGATCGTGGATTACCTCTTGCGCCATTTGCGCCTCTATGGCCATGCTGACTACATTCAATGTTTCCGCATATCCTATAGATTTCATCTGTTTCAAGGAATATCGCATTATCTAAATCATTATGCCGCTTAAGCACCCACTCAAACACATTGAATTTTTCATTGTTCTCGATGGCCTTGTAAACTTCTGCACTCGCCTCATGGTAAAATCTGGCGTTCTCTGGATCTCTTTTCACGCATGCTGTTGATAGCCATTTTAATAAAGCAGCATCATGATTGCTGTCAACAATAACAGTTTTACAATATGGCCGTTCAACACTTTTAATGAAATTAGAGACAAGTTTTAACGCGCTTTCAACATTGTTTATACCGTTAAAATGCTGTCTGGCTAAAAAATGCGGATCGTTGATATTGTGGTGATTGCGTGGTTCGAAATCGGAAACATCGTGCAAGAACTGATGACGTGGTTTTAACGTGTTTAACATGCTGTCTTTGCCGTACCATGCGCCCTCGCTGATAACGCCGTCTAGCTTCTCGACATGGATATCACCCCAGTTTATCGCTTCAACCTCATGACCGCCTGAAACGCCATCTGGGGCGAATAACTCGGTCAGGTCATAGAATGAGCCATCATCATCGGCACGAATTTGACGTGCGAACCAGTCGCCATCGCTGTCTATTTCTACATATAACGCGCCAAAGCAATGGTCGAAATCTGCTTTTTGACCTGCTTTCTTTGCAATATAGTTTCTTTTCGTGATTGTGCCGGTTGTGTAAAGCATTTTTGCATCTTCATGCTTTAGCGTTGCCAGGCTCTTCATCATGATTTTGGTGTGTGGAAATATTCCTGATGATTGTTTGGTGTAACCGTCATAGCCAGAAAGCGGATTAACGGCTGTAGGAAGGATGTTAGCCTCTCCGCACCACTCTAGGTCATCACATATGGTTAAACGCTCTGAGCGGTCATGTTTCAGCACATCTGGGTGATACCAAAGGCCGTCATCTTCTTTTGTTAGGTTCTGGAATCCATTTTGATTGTATGTGAATTTCCCGATAATTAGTTCTGCGTTTTTATGCTTGCAGAAGTTTAGTAATGATTTATAGAAGTCTTCGTGAATGTCGGTGTTGTTTTGCGCTGATGTGAATAGATAACGCTTGCCAGATAGACGCTTGCTTTTGTGTGTAAACGGCTTGATTTCACCAGATGATATTGGCTTACTGCCTTTTAATATTTTATGCGCCCTTGCTTTCCACCGCCTAACGGTCTTTTCATGGACACCGCATATCCTCGCTGCCTTGTAATTGCTGCAATTGTGATCCTCAAACCAATGCAGAAGCTTAATAGATTCTTCACTATTTTCAGGCATACTTGGAATGTAAGTCATATAAAACTCCCCAATTGTTTTACATGTCTTATATGGTAGCACTCTTATCACATTTTGTGAATAGGTTGTTTTATACCGCCCCGAACGGTTCTTTTATGATCGCATAATGTTTTAAAATGCGCGATTAATCCCGTTCGGGTTTTTATGTGCTTGATGGCATAGTTTTGTTTTATTTGATTTGGGGCATAAATAGCAAAGGCCACCGATTAAGGTGGCCTTGCGTCCCAAGAGAGAGATCTTATGTTTGGCGATGGAGGTGCAACTCTACGCCATCGTATTCTATGACCAACATTAATTTTAACCCGAGAAAGGAATAATCAATGCTAATCGTTCACTTTGTAATCTAATCTGACCTAGCCAAAGCCTCTGAACCGTTAAAAGGTCTCTCCTAAAGTTCTTACATCATAACAGTAATCAAATCATGCCGCAAGTAATTTCGTGCATTTTTAGTCTGTTTTACTGCTCATAAAAATATCAAAATTATCAGGCAGGGCAATAAAAAAGCAAAAACCTGCGTCTTGGATATCTTCAACTGTGCAAGGTGTCTGATCTTCATCGCACGCAAAGATAAAATAGTGATCGCATTTTCTCTGCAAAATCGATGCGCCCGATCCATCGCTGTAAATAGCAATAAATTTATTTGGAAATTCATCAGCGCCTATTAATTCCAGATTACTACCGCCAAGGGCTTCGGCCATTTTGCAATATTTCTCTTTTGACTGCACCTCTAACAGATCCCATTTTTCGTGTAAAGCGGGATTATCTTGTTCAATATCGTTCATAATGCCAAAGCACGCTATCGGCATTGGGTTTTTATGCTCGTTTTGCATTCATGCCCTCCAGCTTCATATCAATTTCTAACAGCAATTCGGAAACAGATTCATTCATAATCGGGATTTCCTTAATTTTCTTTTTGCCATGACTAACTAAAGCGACTTCTCTTAGTGTGTCCTTTCTCTTAATTGTGCGATTAAAATGGATCTTTCCTTGGTGTTGTAACCATGTGAATGACACATAATCTTCATACATGTCAATCATAGCATACAGAAAATCTCTTGATGTGCCGTTACTAGCGACCATTTTTCTATCAATAGATGTTAATGTCGCATTTCCTAATAGAACGCTAATAATATCACCAGAATACCCGTTTAATCCATCGAGCTTTTTTGGCAAGCTAAACAACCAATCATGATAATTTGTTAATGACGCGCGTTCATCTGCAGTTAGTCCATGCGCTAATTGTTGCTGGGCATCAAGCTTATAACAGCGCGCAATCTCATTTCCTAAGATCAGCTGTTTAATATTAAGGCGGTTATAAACGCGTCTGTCCATGTTTTTTAAGTGTTGTAGCATTACTCACCATCCCATTCTGAACTATCAAAGATATAATCGCATTCTGTGCTATCCCAGACTTTAATTTCTCTGCTGTTGAAATAATGTGCATAGACATCAGAACTTCGTGCCACATTATCAGCAATGGTCATGCATTTTGCTGTAGCTATAGCGTCTTTCTTGCTTCTGAATGTTGGCCAGCCATAATCCGAGCCATCGACTTCAATTTTATATAAACCTGTTTCCATTATCTTATCTCCCTGTTGTTTATAGTGTATATACTATATACCATTGTTTATCATGTCAATAAAAAAGAAGCCCCAAATTCGAAAATCTGGGGCGGGCGCGTCTTGTGTATAGATAGTGGAGATAGAGGCGCGCCAAAGTTAGAAAACATGTGTGTGTTTGCAAGCATCTATTTATCTATATATAGCTATTTCTTCCTAGGTGGTCAATGCTTTCTTTGTTAATGGTGGGGCGGTTTTTCACCTCTTGCACCTACACTCCGAAACCGCGCATGGTCAACGCTATAATGTAGGGCAGACCCGCCCCATAAACCCTATAAATATCCTAAGTAAATTAAAACAGCAATCTGGAACGCGCCTAAAGTGGCTAGAACCAAAGCTAAGCATACAAGGCATGTCACCAATCCAGATGGCCCCGTGTCAGTATGTAGTTTCCCGTTTTTCTTAATGTTCTCTTGGTGGAATTTATCTAGTTCTGTCATTTTTATCTCCTATCGACTTGCATAATAATCTGAATTTACTTGATCGCGTTCAGTGCCGTATTTTTCAGCGTCTTTGTCGCTTTGTTTTCCGTCTTCAAGAAGAGATTCATAGTAATGTATTTCTTGATATAGATGACTTATGCAAGCATATGCTACAGCTTTTTTGCTTGAAAATAATTTGTTAATAATTTGGTAAATTTCATAACAACCAACGTCATCCATAGCGAACTCAATAGAATCTGTGTCGCAATTACCGTCCCTAACCTCCTTAAGAATTTCGTCAACTGCCTTCTCAAGAAGCTTTATATTGTCTTTTATTCCCATTCCTATCTCCTATAGTTTTCTCTATCTATAACTATATCTTATAGACAATAGTTTATCATGTCAACAGGTTTTTATAAAAAAAGATCACCTTGGCGATAGGCGTCTTCAATTCTTTTACAGGCTATGTCAAAATACTCTTCGTCAAGTTCTATGCCAATGAATTTTCTGCCCATTTCAGCGCAAGCAACACCAGTTGTGCCTGACCCCATGAAGGGGTCTAGGATTGTATTTGTGTCGTCTGGTAGGTGCGTGATACACCATTTCATAACACCTAGCGGCTTTTGGGTTGGGTGCTCTCTGACATCATCGCCTTTTCTTATCATGCCATTCC